>Ga0136846_1220103_pt1 | contig 18336 bp, 16 predicted proteins | sample HopSoiMetagenom2_FD_96841 | JGI IMG/M metagenome (GOLD analysis project Ga0136846, IMG submission 96841) | Grasslands soil microbial communities from Hopland, California, USA - 2 Assembly 2016 (version 4) | ecosystem: Environmental > Terrestrial > Soil > Grasslands | place: USA: Hopland...
ATGATCCAGCTCTTCAACGGCATGCAGTCGTCCTTGTCGATGGTGTACGACCGCGAGGTCGGCTCGATGCGTGTGCTCTTGACGAGCCCGTTCCCGCGCTGGTTCCTCCTTCTCGGAAAGCTCGTCGGCGGCGTCGCCGTGTCGCTCATCCAGGTCTACGTCTTCCTCGCCGTCGCACGCCTGTGGGAGGTCGAGATGCCGGCCGCGGGGCTGTTCCTGGCGTTCCCGGCGTTCCTCCTCTCCGGATTCATGCTCGGCGCGATCGGGCTCTTCCTGTCCTCCCTCGTGCGCCAGCTCGAAAACTTCGCCAGCGTGATGAATTTCGTCATCTTCCCAATGTTCTTCGCCTCCTCCGCCCTCTACCCCCTCTGGCGCATCCGGGAGGCGAGCGAGCCCCTTTACATGATCTGCCTCGCAAATCCGTTCACCCACGCGGTCGAGATGGTGCGGCACGCCCTCTACGGCTCGTTCGAGCCGATTTCCACGTCGGTCGCGCTCGCAACGACGCTCGCGTTCTTCGTGCTTGCGGTTCTGGCCTACGATCCGGGCCATGGCACGATGGCGCGGCGCGGCGGCCCGAAGGGAGAAGCCCGATGATGGCGAAGCTCACCCCTGCCGTGGTCTGGATGACGCTCCTCGCGTCCGCGGCCATCGCACAGCCGCGACCGGACCCGGATTGGCCTTGCGTCCAGCGCAAGGTGCCGACGATCAGCGCCGGCGCCGTGTGGAGCGGGCCCGATCCCGCCGGGGCCGGCGAGTGGGACAAGGACTTCGAGGCGGCGGCGCTTGCCCAAAAGCTCGCGTCGCGCCGCACCAGCCTCAAGGAGGCGGATCAGCTGATCGACGCCTTCGCCAACGACGCCACGCAGGACAAAGCCCAGCGCCTCACGCGCGTTTTCGCGGGCGTGCTCGAGCTGATCAACACCGAGCGCGATCGCGTCCTGCACGGCATCGAGCGCTATGCCCGCGGCCAGCGCCGCCTCGCCGACCGGGTTCGGGACGAGAGCGACCGGATCAGCGCGGTCAAGGACTCGCCCGGTGCGGAGACCACCGAGGACAGCCGCGCGCTCGAAAGCCAATTCGCCTGGGACAGGCGCATCTTCGAAGAGCGCAGCCAAGCCTTGACGTATGTTTGCGAAACGCCGGTGCTCCTCGAGCAGCGCCTGTTCGAGATCGCCCGCCGGATCCAGGCGCGCTTGCCGTGACGAGGCTGTCGCGGCGGCAGGCGCTCGCTGGCGGGGGCGTGACGGCTCTCGCCGCCGCGGCGGCTGCCGCGCCCGAGGCGGCCGCGCAGGCCTGCCGGCCGGCACCGACGACGATCACGGTCGACGCCGGGCGCGTCCTCGGCCCGCTGCCGAAGTTCTGGCGCTGCACGGGCTTCACCCCCGCCGAGCTTCTGCTCCTGCCGGAAATGCGCCAGACGCTGAGCTTTCTCGGCGCCGTCCCGAACCGGGGACTGGAGTTCGTGCGCGTCCACTACCTCCTCGATCTCGTCGTCGCCAAACGCACCGGCGCGCAGATCTCGTACGACTGGGCGCTTCTCAACGAGGCGCTGGACACGCTCGTCGACCGAGGGCTGCGCCCGTTCTTCGAGCTGATGGGCAATCCCTCGAACCTGTTCGACGACTTTACGGACATGGAGCAGGTGCGAGCCTGGCGCGGTCTCGTCGCCGAGCTCGCCTCGCGCTGCGTCGCCCGTTACGGGCGCGACGAGGTGCGGGCCTGGTGGTTCGAAACCTGGAACGAACCTGACCTGCCGTTCTGGCGCTGGGGCGAGCAGGGCTTCCTGAACTGCGTCGACGCCTGCCGTGCCGGGCTCGACGCGGTCGACCCCACGCTCCGCTTCGGCGGGCCGGGCACGGCCTTCACCTTGTCGCCGATGTTCCGGCGCTTCCTCGCGCACTGCGACGAGGGGCTGAACGCGCTGACCGGCGAGCGCGGCGGCCGCCTCGACTTCATCTCGGTCCACGAGAAAGGCTCGCGCGAGCACGAGGAGGATCTCACCCCGCGCACGCTCGGCATCATCGAACGCGAGCGCCAGGCGGTCGACTACATCCGCGAGCGCCACCCGCGTTTCGCGGGCCTGCCATTCATCAATAACGAGTGCGATCCCGAGATCGGCTGGCTTGTCCCGCACACCTACCGCGCCCTGCCCTACTACGCCGCGCTGATCGCCAAGATGGCCGACCAGCATCGGCGGCTGATGGTGGACGGCGCCGGTGTCGATTGCGCGATCCTGAGCAACGACAACGGCTTCATCGGCCGCTTCGGGCATCGCACGCATCTCGCCTATTTCGGCGGGCGCCGGATCGTCAAGGCTCAGGCCGAGCACCGCACCGACCTTGCGGGTGTGGAGGTGGCCCGCGCCGCGTCGATGCCGTTCGAGCTCGTCAAGAAGCCCGCGCTCGCGGTCATCGAGATGCTCGCGCTGCTCGGCCCCGAGCGCTGCGCGACAACGTCCGATGCGGCGCTCGACCCCGACGCGTCTGGCCTCGGTCTCTTCGCCACCCGCTCGGCTGCGGACCAAATGGCGGTCCTTCTGTACAACAGCCTCGACCGGATCTGGGCCTCGGGCGAGCGGCGCGCGTCGCTCCTGCTGAGGGGTCTGTCGCCCGGAGCTTACAGCGTCGCGACGTTGCGGCTCGACGACGCCCATGGCTGCGCGTTCCATCTCTGGGACAAGTGGCAGGCGCCCGATCTCCCGCGCTCGGACCAGTTTTCCGCGATGCGAGCGGCAGCCGAGGTCGGGGTATCGGTCGCGCAGCAGCAGGTCGTCGGCCCGGACGGCCTCGCGCTCGAGCTTACCGTCCTGCTGCCTTCGGCAACGCTCATCGTCGTCGAACCGGCGGGCGGCCGGGCGCCGGGCCGGCCGGTGCGCCTGCGCGCCGAGCCTCAGCCGGGCCTGAGCGAGCGCGAGAACATCCTCCTCACCTGGGCACCCGGCGCGCATGTCGGGATGCAGACGTTCGACGTGCTGTCGGCCCGCTCGCCCGGCGCTTCGTTCGAGCGCGTGAACCCGAGCCCGCTCCTGTCCGCAGCTTTCCTGCACGCCCGTGAGCCCGGCGCGTGCCGCTACGTGATCGAGGCGAAGAACCTCGACGGCTCCGGACGGACCCTGTCCGACCCGATCGAAGCTTGATCAGCATGGCGCGTTAACGGTTCGAAAGGGCCCGGCTGTGATGCCGGAGATGGTCGGCGATGAAGGTCTGGATGAAGTAGTATGAGTGGTCATAACCCGGGTGGCGACGCAGCTGGAGAGGCTGCCCGGTCTCGCGGCAGGCCTCCTCCAAAAGATGGGGATGGAGCTGCGTCTCCAGGAACTGGTCCGCCTCGCCCTGGTCGATCAAGATCTCGGGTGCCCGCGCGCCAGCCCTGATGAGCTCGGCCGCATCGTAGGCCCGCCAGGCATCGCGATCGGGCCCGAGGTAGTTCGAAAATGCCTTCTCGCCCCACGGGCAGCCCATCGGCGCGCAAATGGGCGCGAACGCGGACACGGAGCGGAAACGCTGCGGGTTCCGGAGCGCGGCCACGAGCGCGCCGTGGCCGCCCATGGAATGTCCGAGTACGCCGAGGCGCTGCCCGTCGACGGGAAAATTCGCGGCGATCAGCGCGGGCAGCTCCTGCGTGACGTAGGAGTACATGCGGTAGCCGTCGCGCCAGGGCGCCTGCGTTGCGTCGACGTAAAAGCCGGCGCCGAGGCCGAAATCCCAGTCGGCGTCGTCGCCGGGATGGCGGCGGTCGCGCGGGCTCGTATCAGGTGCAACCAGGGCGAGCCCAGCGGCAGCGGCGTGGGGAATGGCGCCGGCCTTCGTCATGAACGTGTCTTCATTGCAGGTAAGGCCGGCGAGATAGAGCAAGGCAGGTACCGGGCCCCGATCGGCCGCGGGCGGCAGATAGATCGAGAAGCGCATGCCTCCGCCGATCTCGCTCGATCCGTGAGCGTAGACCCCGACACTGCCGCCGTAGCACCTGTTCGAGCGCTCCAGCCGCAGCCGATCCGACCCAAACCCGGTCATCAGAACTCGACGACGGCGCGGATCGACTTGCCGTCGTGCATCAGGTCGAAGCCCTCGTTGATGCGGTCGAGCGGCAGCTTGTGGGTGATGAGATCGTCGATGTTGATCTTTCCCTCCATGTACCAGTCGACGATCTTCGGCACGTCGGTACGCCCCCTCGCTCCACCGAAGGCGGTGCCGCGCCAGACGCGGCCGGTGACGAGCTGGAACGGCCGCGTCGCGATCTCCTGGCCCGAGGCCGCGACCCCGATGATGATCGATTCGCCCCAGCCCCGGTGGCAGCATTCGAGCGCCTGGCGCATGGTGTGGACATTGCCGATGCACTCGAAGGAGAAATCGGCCCCACCGCCCGTGAGGTCGACGATCGCCTGCACGACCTTGTCCCGGCCGACCTCGTCCGGGTTGATGAAATGGGTCATGCCGAACTTCTCCGCGATGGCGCGCTTGCTCGCGTTGAGGTCAATGCCGACGATCTTGTCGGCGCCGACCATGCGGGCGCCCTGGATGACGTTGAGCCCGATGCCGCCGAGCCCGAACACGGCGACGTTGGCGCCGGGCCAGACCTTCGCGGTGTAGATAACCGCGCCGATGCCGGTCGTCACCCCGCAGCCGATGTAGCAGATCTTGTCGAACGGCGCGTCCTCGCGGACCTTGGCGAGCGCGATCTCCGGCAGCACCGTGAAGTTGGAGAAGGTCGAGCAGCCCATGTAATGGAACACGACGTTCGCGCCGGGGCCGGCGCCCTCGCAGCGGAAGCGGCTGGTCCCGTCCGGCATCACGCCCTGCCCTTGGGTAGCGCGGATCGCGGTGCAAAGATTCGTGCGCCGCGACAGACATGACTTGCAGTTGCGGCATTCCGGCGTGTAGAGCGGGATGACGTGGTCGCCGACCTTCAGCGTGGTCACGCCCGCCCCGATCTCGCGCACGACGCCTGCACCCTCATGGCCGAGGATCGAGGGGAACTTCCCCTCGGAATCGGCCCCGGACAGCGTGTACGCGTCGGTGTGGCAGATGCCCGTCGCCATGACCTCGATGAGGACCTCGCCCGCCTTCGGGCCTTCGAGCTCGATCGTTTCGATCGAGAGGGGCTTTGCGGCTTCCCAGGCGACTGCGGCGCGGGTTTTCATCGGCTCTCTCCTGCCAGTGCTTGCACGCAGCGACGATGGCTCGGGAACGCAATTCCGAGCCCGCCGCATGCCCACGGTTTGCCCGCGGCTTCAGGCTCGATGGTAGTCAACCGGAAACGCCGGCGCCAGCATCTCGACGGCCACCCGTCGTTCCGCTCCGAAGCGCCGGGAGGCTAGGACCTCGGACGACCTGCGATTTGCACGAACTTCCGGCGGCCACCTGCGTTGCGTGAGTAGGCCCGAGGAATGTTCGGGCTCGTACGGTTTTGGACGTCCCTGGCCGACGCCGAAACCGAAGGCGTCCCGAGCCGAGAGCCAGTCCCCTGGACGACGGGCCGAGCGAGGCGTGGTCCAGGCCTTGGCGATTGGCCTATCAGCCGCAAGAAGGGCGGCAACTCCGGCCTGCCGCCGGTTGACCAACCCTGCTTTGCGCAGGCTCGCGCAAAAATATAAGGATTAGGAGGAAGCAATGACCAAGAAGCACCACCTTTTGCTCGCCTCGGGCGCCCTGCTTGCATTCGGACTGAGCCCCTCGTGGGCAGGACCGTGCACCGACCAGATCGCCGAGATCCAGAAGACCATGAGCAGTATGGACGCGGGTTCCGGACCGACCATGGGAGCCCGTCCGGGACAGAACCCGACCACCACCTCGTCCACCGCGACTGCTGGCGGCTCGGGAGGGCCCGCGAGCGCGGCCGCCGGCTCAGCGGCGACCGTCCCGAACGTGTCGGGCAACCCGGCTCAGACGCCGCGCGCCGGTGAGGCGCCCAAGACCGACGCCACCGTCGCGATGAACACGGCCTCGCAGGGTCGTGCGACCTCGGCGCAGGACGTGCGCTCGCAGCAGCAGGGCCAGCCGACGTCGGCGCAGATCGCGCAAGGGAGCGCGCAACCGGCGGGCGGCAGCCAGCCTCAGGCCGACAAGATGATGCAGGCCAATGCGGCGCTCGATCGGGCCCGGGCCGCCGACCAGAAAGGCGATAACGCGGGCTGCACCCAAGCGCTCGGCGAAGCGAAGCAGCTCGTCGGCAATCGCTGACGCCAAGTCCGCCCGCAACGGCGGAAGCGGCAGCAGCACGGATAAGGGCTCCGCCGCGCTCGTTCGGCGGCGGCGATGGAGGTCGCGTGCACACACGCCGGCAGATCCTGATTTCGGGAGGCGCCCTGGCGCTTCAGATCCGACCTGCCCGGTCGCTCGAACGCGTCGTAAAGGTGGGCGTGCTCCCGTTCGGCACCGCTGGTTGGGAGACCGACACGATCCGGCGCAATGGCTTCGACCTGGCGAACGGTTTTCGCGTGGAGGAGATCAAGCTCGCCTCGAGCGAGGCCGCGCGCATTGCGTTCCTGTCCGGTGCGGTCGACACGATCGTGACCGACCTTCTGTGGGCGGCACGGCTGAGGGCCGAAGGCCGCAATGCCAGGTTCCTTCCGTTCTCGAGCACGGAAGGCGGGGTGATAGTGGCGCCGCGCTCGCCGATCCAGGAGGTCCGCGATTTGGCGGGCCGAAGCATCGGTGTCGCCGGCGGACCTCTGGACAAGAGCTGGCTGCTGCTTCGCGCTCTCGCGGTTGAGACGGCAGGCTTCGATCCGTCTCAGAAGAGCTCGCCCGCCTTCGGCGCGCCGCCTCTTCTCAGCCACAAGCTCGAGGCCGGCGAGCTCGACGCGGCGCTGCTGTTCTGGCAGTTCTGCGCAAGGCTGAAAGCGAAGGGTTTCCGCGAAATCCTCGGAGCCGGGGAGATGGCGAGGTTCTTCGGTGCGAGCGGCGAGATCGCGCTCCTCGGCTATCTCTTCGACGAGGACCGCAGCAGCGACCGGACGATTCTCGCCGGCTTCGCGACCGCGTCTCGCCAAGCGAAGACCTTGCTGGCGTCGAGCGACGCGGCGTGGGAGCCCGTCCGCCCGCGCATGCAAGCCGAGGACGAAGCGACCTTCCAGGTCCTCAAGCGCTATTTCATCGAGGGCGTCCCGAAGCGCGATGTATCGGCGGAGCGGGCCGACGCCGAGCGCCTCTATGCGGTTCTGGCGCGGCTCGGCGGCGAGAAGCTGCTCGGGTCCGCGACGAGCTTGCCGGCGGGCCTCTACGCCGACATCGGCCAAGACGGCTGAGGAACAATGGCGCGGTTCGGATGTGGTCGCGTGTAGCCTCGGCGCTTGCCGTCATCGCCGTCTGGCAGGCGGGCGCCACGTTTGCCGCGACCAAGGTCCTGCCGCCCCCTCTCGAGGTGCTGGCCTTCGTCGCGCGCGAGCTGCGCCAGGGCGACATGCTCCTTCATCTCGGCGCGACCTTGTCGCGGGTCGCCGCCTCGTTTTGCCTCGCGATGGCGTTGGGGGCGGCACTCGGCATCGCGCTCGGGCGGCGCCCGGGGCTCAACCGAGCGCTCGATCTTTGGCTCATTCTTCTTTTGAATACGCCGGCTCTCGTCATCACGGTGCTGTGCTATCTCTGGCTTGGCCTGACCGAGATTGCGGCGATCGTTGCCGTGACTTTGAACAAGCTCCCGAATGTGGCGGTCATCGTGCGGGAAGGCGCGCGCTCCCTCGACCCGGACCTGGATGAGATGGGCGTCGCCTACCGCTTCTCCTTCGCGACCTGGTTCCGCCATGTTCTGTGTCCGCAGCTCGAGCCCTATGTCGTCGCGGCCGCCCGGTCCGGCCTCGCCCTGGTCTGGAAGATCGTTCTCGTGGTCGAGCTGCTGGGGCGGCCGAACGGCGTCGGCTACGCGATCTCGTACTATTTCCAGCTCTTCGACGTTCGCGCTATCCTCGGCTACAGCCTCGCCTTCTCGATCGTCATGCTGACGATCGACTTCCTGGTCATGCAACCTCTGGACGCTCATGCCCGGCGCTGGCGCGTCACCACCGCTTGAAATCGATATCCAGCGCAAGATCTACCGCAACGGCGACGGGCGGAGCGTCGAAGCGGTGCGGAACCTGGCGTTTTCGATCCAGCCCCACAGTTTCGTGTGCCTGATCGGCCCTTCCGGATGCGGCAAGACGACCATTTTGCGCATCGTCCTCGGCCTCGACCGCGACTTTGAGGGATGCGTCCAGCCTGACCTCGGCGATTTGCCCGTCGGCGTCGTGTTCCAGGAACCGCGGCTCCTGCCGTGGCGGACCGTCGAAGAGAACGTCAGGCTGGCGCTGCGGTCCTGCGGACTCGCCGGAACGCTCGATCCGCTGTTTGCCGAGCTTGATCTCGAGGAGTGGCGGCATCGCTATCCCGGCGAGCTGTCGCTCGGCATGGCGCGCCGGGCGGCTCTCGCCCGGGCCCTGGCGATCGAGCCGGATCTCCTGGTCCTGGACGAGCCTTTCGTCTCGCTCGACGAGAGCGGCGCGGCCGAGTTGCGGGCGATCGTCTCCCGGCTTGCAGCAAGGCGCCGGACGACCGTCATCCTCGTGACCCACAATCTGCGCGAAGCGCTTGGGCTCGCCGATCGTCTCATCCTCCTGACCGCTCGGCCGGCGAGTGTCCTCGCCGACATCCCATTGACGACGGCGCGCGAAATGCGGACCGATGCCTGGGTGGAAGAAGGACGGCGCGACCTCGCCCGCCGGTTCGCGATCGTCGAGTGAGCGCTCGAGCGAGCCTGACGCCGGAGCCAGGGCGGGGCCAGGCACCAGGCGCGCGCGCCTGTGAGGTGAGATGAAGCGCTTTCGATGCCTCTCCGTCGCGCTGACATTCGCCGCGGCAGCGACGTCGGGCTTGGGCGCCGATCGGCCGGCGCCGCTCCCGGTTCGCGAGATCGCGGAGGGAGTCTTCGTCTACGAAGCGCCGTATGCGCTGGCGAGCCCGCGGAACACGGGCGCGATCGCCAACGCCGGCTTCATCCTCGGAAGCGACGCTGTTGCGGTCATCGACACGGAAGGCACCTATCTCGCCGGCCGCCGGCTTCTCGCCGCCGTCGAGGCCCAGACCTCCCTTCCGGTGCGTTATGTGGTGAACACGCATTTTCATCCCGATCACGTTCTCGGGAACGCGGCCTTCGCGCGAGACGGCGTGACCTTCGTAGGGCACGAGAACCTGGCCGAGGCGCTACGCAGCCGCCAGGAGCAATATCTCGCCGCCACGAAGGCGCTGGTCGGCGTGGAGGCGTTCGCAGGCACGGAAATCGTCCTTCCGACGATGCCTGTCTGCGGACGCCTCGAGCTCGATCTCGGCAACCGCCGGCTCATCCTGGAGGCCTGGCCGACGGCGCACACGAACTCGGACTTGACCGTCCTCGACGAAAAAACCGGGACCTGGTTCCTGGGCGATCTTCTTTTCGCCGGTCACGTTCCGGCCCTCGACGGCAGCCTGAACGGCTGGATCCGCGTTGCGGCGGCGCTCACCTCCCGTCAGGCCGCCCGCGTCGTGCCCGGCCACGGCCCTTCGTCGCTGCCGTGGCCGCAGGCCGCCGATCCGATGACGCGTTATCTCAAGGGCCTCGCGACCGACGTTCGGCGCATGATCCGCGAAGGTCGGACCATGCGGGACGCCGCCGGCGAGGCTGGTCGGGCGGAAGCGCAGCACTGGGCGCTCTTCGACGAGTTCAACGCGCGCAATGCAACGGCGGCCTTTCACGAGCTTGAATGGGAGTAGAAGACCGGAGCTCCCGCCGGCCGCCCACGCGTTTGGTGCGAAGCCCCCGCGCGACCGAACTTAACATGGGTATTGCCGGTCTCGCCGGCAGGGCGTAGCCTCTGTTCACTTCGCTTCGAAGCTTCATGCGGAGAAGCGGGTTCTGGTTCGTGAATGGCGTTTTTGAGTCTTCGCCTTGCCAAGAGGCGATGCATGATTCGTTGCTGAAGAAAGGCCGTCTTCCCGACCTAAAAAGCGCGCAGATCCTCGGCCACGACGAAGCGGGTCTACGCCAGCGGAGGAACTCGTCATGAGGACAATTCGGCTGTTGACCACGGTTGCGTGCCTTGCTCCCTGGGCATTGCCGGCGAGCGCCAACGACGAGGTGCAGAAGCTGATCCAGGATCCCAATCAGTGGGCCATCCAGACCGGAGACTACGCGAACACGCGCTACTCCAAGCTCGACCAGATCAACGCCGGGAACGTCGGCAAGCTGCAGGCGGCCTGGACGTTCTCGACCGGCGTGCTGCGCGGCCACGAGGGTGCGCCGCTCGTCGTCGGCGACGTGATGTACGTCCACACGCCGTTCCCGAACATCGTCTACGCGCTCGACCTCAACAACGACGGCAAGATCATCTGGAAATACGAGCCGAAGCAGGATCCGACCGTCATTCCGGTGATGTGCTGCGACACCGTTCATCGCGGCGTCGCCTACGCCGACGGCAAGATCTTCCTGCATCAGGCCGACACGACGCTCGTCGCCCTCGACGCGAAGACCGGCAAGGTCGTGTGGTCGAAGGTGAACGGCGATCCCAAGAAGGGCGAGACCAACACCGCGACCGTGCTGCCGGTGAAGGACAAGATCATCGTTGGCATATCGGGCGGTGAGTTCGGGGTGCGCTGCCACGTCACCGCCTACGACATGAAGGACGGCCGACAGGTCTGGCGCGCCTACTCGATGGGGCCCGACAACGAGATGCTCATCGACCCGGACAAGACGATGGAGCACGGCAAGCCGGTCGGAAAGGACTCGAGCATCAAGACCTGGCAGGGCGAGCAGTGGAAGACCGGCGGCGGCTGCACCTGGGGCTGGTACTCCTACGATCCGGCGCAGAACGCGTTCTATTACGGCAGCGGCAATCCCTCGACCTGGAACCCGAAGCAACGTCCCGGCGACAACAAGTGGACGATGACGATCTTCTCGCGTGACGTCGACACCGGCGTGGCGAAATGGGTCTACCAGATGACCCCGCATGACGAGTGGGACTATGACGGCGTCAACGAGATGATCCTCGCCGATCAGGACGTCAAAGGCCAAAGGCGGCCGATCCTCGTCCATTTCGACCGCAACGGGTTCGGCTACACGCTCGATCGCGTCACCGGCGAGCTCCTCGTCGCCGAGAAATACGATCCGACGGTGAACTGGGCGAGCAAGGTCGACATGGACAAGGCCAGCAAGACCTATGGCCGGCCGCTCGTGGTCCCACAGTTCTCGACCGAGCATAACGGCGAGGACGTGAACAGCAAGGGAATCTGCCCTGCCGCCCTCGGCTCGAAGGATCAGCAGCCGGCGGCCTTCTCGCCGAAGACCGGGCTGTTCTACGTGCCGACGAACCACGTCTGCATGGATTACGAGCCGTTCCGGGTCCGCTACACCCCGGGACAGCCCTATGTGGGCGCCACCCTGTCGATGTACCCCGCCACCAACAGCCACGGCGGGATGGGCAACTTCATCGCCTGGGACGCCCGCGAGGGCAAGATCGTGTGGTCGCTCAAGGAGCAGTTCTCGGTGTGGTCGGGCGCGCTCGCGACGGCGGGCGACGTGGTCTTCTACGGCACGCTCGAGGGCTATCTGAAGGCGGTCGACTCGAAGACCGGGAAGGAGCTCTACAAGTTCAAGACTCCGTCCGGCATCATCGGAAACGTGATGACCTACACGCACAAGGGCAAGCAGTACGTCGCCGTGCTCTCCGGCATCGGCGGCTGGGCCGGCATCGGCCTTGCGGCGGGCCTCACCGATCCGACCGCCGGTCTCGGCGCGGTCGGCGGCTACGCGGCTCTCAACAACTACACCGCCCTCGGCGGCCAGCTGACGGTGTTCACGCTTCCGCAGTAATCCTGCCGAGCCCGTCCGAAGCTCATTCAAACGAGGCCAGCGCATCCGTGCGCTGGCTTTCTGCGTCGCAGGCCATCCTGTCATAGCGGCCGGCGACATCCGTCGAGCCATTGGGAGGACGTCAATTGCCGTCCATCATCCTGAGACATGCTTTCGCCGCCGCCGCACTGCTCCTCGCCTTGTACCCCGGCGCAGCGACAAATCCCGCCGGCGCCGAACCGGCGAAGCCGGCCCGGGAGGAAGCCGGCCAGTATTTCGACGCCGAAGGCGTTCTGACCTACAACATCAAGCCGGACGGGACGGTCGATTGGGCGACCTATTCGGGCTACCGGCGCTATCATGCCGAATGCCACGTCTGCCACGGCCCGGACGGCGAAGGCTCGAGCTATGCCCCGGCGCTGGTCGAGTCGCTGAAGACCATGAAGCACGACGAGTTCGTGGCGATCACCGTCCAGGGCCGCCAGGGTCACGTCGCCGGGCGGCCGAGCGTAATGCCGTCGTTCGGCACGAACAGCAACGTGATGTGCTATCTCGAGGACATCTACGTCTATCTGCGCGCGCGGGCCGACGGCGCCCTGCCCCGGGTCCGGCTCGACAAGCGCGAAGAAAAGCCGCAGGCGGCGAAGGACGCGGAGAAGACCTGCCTTGGCGAGTAGAGCAATCGGCGCGGAAGCGCGCACCGCGCCCGCCCTTCGTCATGCTCCAAGCCCACGCGCCTGCCGCCAGTCGATCGCGCTCCTCGCTGCCTGTCTCGCGCTCATCCGGCCGGGCGCCGCCGCTGCCCAAGAGATCCCGGACGTCGTTGCCCGCGACGTGCTTCGGGTCTGCGCCGACCCGCATAACATGCCGTTTTCCAATCGGAAGGGGCAGGGCTTCGAGAACCGGATCGCCGAAATCGTGGCGGACGAGCTCAAGGTTCCGCTGCGCTATTATTGGCTGTCACAGGGACCCGGCTTCATCGCGAACACCCTCGGCAGCAAGCTCTGCGACGTGGTCATGGGCTACGCCGCCGGGGCCGATCCCGTTCAGCACACGAACCCCTATTATCGGTCGGTCTACGTCCTCCTCGTCAGGCGCAGCGCGGGCCTCGACGGGCTCGACCGGCTGAGCGACCCGCGCCTGCGGGGGAAGCGGCTCGGCGTCATCGCGGCGACGCCGCCCGCCGATCATCTCCTCGAAGAGGGTCTGCTCGCGACCGCCAAGAGCTATCCGCTCCTCGTCGACCGGAGCACCGAAACGCCAGCCGAGGACATGATCGCCGACCTCGTCGCTGGACGGATCGACGGCGCGCTTCTGTGGGGGCCTATCGGCGGCGACCTCGCGCGACGCTCGTCCGAGCCGCTGACGGTGATCCCGTTGCTGCACGAGCGCGAGCGCCCGCCGCTATCGTATCGGATCACCTTCGGCATCCGGCACAACGAGCAGGACTGGAAGCGTCGCCTCAATCAGGCAATCCGCAAACGCCAGGCCGATTTCGATCGCGTCCTCTTCGATTTCGGCGTTCCGCTCCTCGATGACGACGACCGCCTTATCGCCGCGCCCCGAAACGCCGCGAAGTGAGACCTGTTCATTCGATCCTCGCACGCTCGTTCGCGGCAACAGCGTTGCTCGCGCACGCCGCGGCCGCGCAACCCGATGCACCTCCCGAGCCGGACGGCTACCGGATGGAGGATTATCGCTCGCCCACCCCCGCGACCCTGAAAGGAGTCAAGGTCGTCGGTACGGGAGACGCTGCGGCCTTATGGAGGGAAAGATCGTCGGCTTTCATCGACGTCCTGCCGCGGCCCCCGAAGCCGCAGAACCTGCCGCCCGGCACGATCTGGCGAGACACACCCCACGACAGCTTGCCGGGCGCGATCTGGCTGCCGAACACCGGCTACGGAGCCCTGAACGCGGAGGCCGAAGCCTACTTCCGGCGCGGTCTCGAAACGGCAACCAAGGGCGATCCGCAGAGACCGATCACGTTCTTCTGCCAGAGGGCTTGCTGGATGTCCTGGAATGCGGCCAAGCGCGCGCTGGAATATGGTTACGGCCGGGTCTCCTGGTTTCCGGACGGGACGGACGGGTGGCTGGACGCAGGCCTTCCCTTGCAAAGAATCGAGCCCTATCCCTAGAAAGCGCTTCGGGAGACGAGCTCTCTCGGAGCTTTATCAGACGACAGCTAAGTGCTTGAAATGATGGTGGGTGTGCAAGGATTCGAACCTTGGACCCGCTGATTAAGAGTAAGCAGAAGACCTATATCGAACGTGATCATGACATAACGCGTTTCTGGCGGTTTGCGATGGGGAACGCGGCTTAGCCCCTCTTGCAGAGCTCCTCGTCCATAACTTAGAATCACACAACATACCCCGCAAATTCGTAACCTGAGCGTTACCTGAGGCATGCCCAAGATCCGTCTTACATCGGCGGCGGTTGATCGATTCCCGCCACCTCCCAGCGGCCAGATGGAGTACTACGACACGCATCTGCCCGCCTTTGGCGTTCGCGTCTCCTATTCCGGCGCCAAGGCCTGGTTCGTCATGACCCGCGTCGACCGAAGGCTGACTCGTGTCACGCTAGGTCGGTACCCAGCCGTGTCGCTGGCAGAGGCAAGGGAATTAGCTCGAGCTACGGCTACGCACGCGAGAGCCGGGCGAGACCCGCGACGGATCCGTGCAGATGAGCGGCTGGAAAATGAGAGAGTGCGGGCTACCACCTTCGCAGCCACCTCGGATCTCTTTCTAGACCGCCACGTTGCCCGCAACCTTCGGCCGAGCACCGCCCGAGAATACAAGCGGATCTTAAAAGGGACTGACACTGCCAACTGGGGACACCGACCAATCGCATCCCTCACCAAGGAAGATGTGGTAACGGTGCTAAAGCGAATCCATGACCGAGGTTCGCCGGCCCCATCGAACCGAGCGCTGGCCTATTTGTCCAAATTTTTCGGCTGGTGCGTCGAGGAGGACCTGCTTGCCGCTAATCCTGCTGGTCGGGTCCGGCCTCTCTCGAGCCTCACCTCGCGCGAGCGTGTCCTCAATAGCGACGAGCTACGAACGCTCTGGCTTGCGCTGAACGACCTCTCGGGGCTTTTTGGGCCGCTGTTGAAGGTTTTGCTCCTGAGTGGCCAGCGAAGGAGCGAGGTGGCTGGAATGCGTTGGGAGGAGGTAGAGGGATTAGGCACCGACGAAGCGGTGTGGAAGCTCCCCCGCGCGCGGACAAAAAATGGCCAATCGCATCTCGTCCCTCTCACACCCGTCGTTCAGGCCCTTCTCATAGAGCTACCCCGAACCGGTCCTCTTGTATTTTCCGGCACGAACGCAACCGCCGCGTCAGGCTTTAGTAAAGCGAAGAGGCAGCTCGATGAGCGTATCGATCTGATCCGACGCGAGGGAGGGCAAGGTCCCCTGCCCGATTGGACACTCCACGATCTTCGCAGAACAATGGTTACGACAATGAACGAGCACCTTGGGATCGCGCCGCACGTTGTAGAAGCAGTGGTGAATCACGTAAGTGGCCCCGCAAAACGCGGTGTGGCCGGCGTTTATAATCGCGCGACTTACCTCCAGGACCGGAGAAGTGCCCTTCGAGAGTGGGCTGCGTACGTCATCACAGACGAGCCCCTTACTTCGCGTTCGTGACTAGGGCGCCAAGGTGAGCAACTCCTCAGCTAAGATCTCGGATGAAGCATGGAACGAGTTCGGTTCATTCCTGGAAAAAACCGGGATTCGCCTCAAGGATGCGGATGAGCTTCGGCGAGGCATTGAGCACGCTTCGCTAGAGGCATCGAAGATTCCAGTGATCACGAAATCCGACTTGGCTGAGCGGAAGGACTTTCACAGCGCTGCCGATCTTGCTCGTAAACTCGCAACGAAGATGAAAGGCAAATCGGCCAGCTGGGCTCGCTGGGTTGCGGGAGACACGAGGGAACCGACCAAACCTGCGACAGAGTCTGAGATCGAGGATTTCAATCAACTCAGAAACCATCTTCTTATGTTCCTCGAGGCCGCAGTAGAGGTTGCTGATAGTTTCAAGCGTGGCCGCCGCCAGGATGCGGTGACCCGGTCGTGGTGTCACTCTGTCGTAGCGGTCCTGGAGCGACAAGGTCTCCAGCTTCGCGACATGCGCGGTCGGGCGAGGCCCCAGACCAACAAGCTTATTTATGAGCTCTGGCGCTTGGTACCTCCGCAGAAGCTCCCAAGGACCCAGGAGAGAGCTTTGCAGGTCACTCTCAAGCGGGTGTTGGACGAGCGCGAGAAGGCGACGCAGGAAAAAGTGAGCTGATCCGCCAGATTAACGTGCGCAGAAAAGGAACCGATTGTTCTCCAGGATTTCTGCGCAGCAAATGGCTGTGGAAGCTGAGAAATTGTTGAAGTTCACCTAAGATCGCGAGTGATTCAGATTGTTCGCTCCTGAGCAGGAGCGAAGAATGAACACTCGAAAATATATCACCGCCCGTGATCTACGAGCCAGATTAGGAAAGTGTCGGCAATGACCCTTTGGCGCTGGGAGCACCAGCCAGCGCTGGCCTTTCCTAAGCCGGTCTACATCAACGGACGAAAATATTACGATTTAGGTGAGCTCGAGGAATGGGAGCGGAATCGTCCCGCCCTCACCACTTCGATAGGCCGAACGCTCGTCCTCGCAGCTCTCGTCATCTACGGGCCTTCCATTCTCGTCCCGGAGCTCGAGCACTACGGACGCAACCATTGCGGCTTGGTCACGCTGATAACTCCAGGGGCAACCCTTCCGCCGGCAAGCATTCTCACTCTAGGAGCTCTCCGTCATGCCGGCAGTCCTCCGTCCGCGGACCGGGTACTGACTGGGATGCCGGGTCGGCAACGGGCCGGCGACAACTGCCGAACAACGGGGCAAACCTTCAAAAATGGCGGGGAGGCAGGTCAGCCTAAATTTCCTGCTGCGCTCAATGGCTTAGTCGTTCGGTCGAACATGCCAGCCTGAAGAGGTGCGAGAGCCCGCGCCAGTTCGCTCAGTCTCAGCACAGGGAAATTAGATGGAAGGGAGGAAGCGAGGCACCAGCGTAGGTGGCCTTCGTCCGATGGCGAACTACCGCCGCCTCACGAAAGGCCTCGACCGGAATGCCGTCGTTGACCTGAACGATGCATGGCACCACGCCCGTAAAATCGGCCGGCCCCTGAACATGCTGGTGACCCTGCGCCCGCTCGACATCGACGACATTGCCTCAGAGGATCGGACGCTGGTCTGGAGACGGCTTCTGAACAAGCTGGGCGCCTATGCTCGCTATCGCGGCTTCGGACCCTTTACGGCCGCTTGGGCGAGGGAGAGCAACCCCGACGGCAGCGGCGAGCACCTCCACGTTCTGATGCACGTCCCGCTAAAACATCGCGAGCACTTCGAGTTGACCGTCTATGGCTGGTACCACGGGGCGAGCGAAATCGACGTGCGGGTCAGGCATCAGGTGACGAGCTTCACCGCCGACGGCCGCCGCAAGAACGCCATCGGCTATATCACCAAGCAGATGACGCCTCAGGCGTCGTATCGGCGCGGCGTCATTCGCCGACGAGGCGGCCTATCCTCGGCAAGCGGGCGGGTTGCACCACGAATATCGGCTTCAAGGCACGGGCATTGTGGCAAGCAGCGGACCGGCCGCCCCTGCCCCCATCAGCTCACGACGTCGCTGCCCCAGCCCGGCGCAAGGTAGCCTGAGGATCTCGAGGCCGGTAGCGACAGCGCCCTCGGAACTCGCCCTCTATCATGCCTTGAGGACGCGGTGGATCGAAAACGGTTTCGTCCGCTTTGGAGGCGCGGAACGCCCTCTGATCGCGTGGTGGTATTTCGTCTAGGCCAATGCCTCGGCGAACTGCGCTGCGATACGCAAGGGAGACTGACCGACCAATTATTTGCATCATTGATGTGAGATGACCACCGTACCCTGAGGAATGCCCCTCCTTGACTCACACCTCGTCCAGGACCGGCGATAACCCTCTACCCAGTGTCGGGCACCTGAAACTGGACAAGGCCGCTGTACGAGGCTCCCTGCGTCTGGAAAGCGGCATCCAAATTGGGAGAAGATCACGGCGACCAAGGGTTCCAACGTCTCACTGGAATTTTAGCAACGGCATGTCTCTGCGGTAGAAATCCAGAGGAAACGGCGCGCGGCTTCACCCATTGCGCGGGTCGGCGCGAGGACGTTGTCTTACGGGTCAGTTTAATTGCCAGGCATGATCCGGTGCCGCCTAAATCTCACGGAACGTTTAGGAACACGAGATCGCTTTAGAAGGCGAGCGCGAGTTACGCTGGGCCGAGCGCCGGAAACCGCCACTCAAACCGGGAGGAGATCGGGGCATATTGGCAGCCAACCAGAAAAGACCAACAATATCAAAGACTAAGTCGGACGCTAAATTCCCTCTAAATTCGTCGCTTCGACAACAATTACACGGTTCGTGAATGTTTCCGAACGGTCAAGGCGCGGATCTGCTGGAAACGCGTGTCTGGGACGCCCTGTCTGATCGGGTTGCCTCGTACTCGGCGTCGAGGTCCTTTCGGACGGCGGCGATC
>Ga0136846_1234023_pt1 | contig 18334 bp, 17 predicted proteins | sample HopSoiMetagenom2_FD_96841 | JGI IMG/M metagenome (GOLD analysis project Ga0136846, IMG submission 96841) | Grasslands soil microbial communities from Hopland, California, USA - 2 Assembly 2016 (version 4) | ecosystem: Environmental > Terrestrial > Soil > Grasslands | place: USA: Hopland...
TCCGTATGTGAGCGCCGACGAGGTCAAGAAGGCACTCACGCTCAAGGATGCTTTCTCAAACATGCTCGACCAGATGCAGTAGGTTCAACAGTGGAAGTCCAAATAAAGCGAACAGTTGCTGGGCCGAGACGGCTGCATAAGCAACAACAGAAGGAGGACCTCATGGCCACACGACCTTTATCGAGGGAACCGAGGGGTGACCAAAAGAAAACAAAGATCGTCGAGAGACGGAAGGCGGAGGACTGGACGAAGCCGCAGGCGATGGCGATCCCGAAGGGGGGCTATTTTGCCGACAAGGTCGAGCAGGGCAGATACGGTCCGATCTTTCCCCAAACTCCAGCTTGCTACGGCTTCAGCGTCGTCGCGAAGGTCATCCCTGGAAGGGAAGAGCACCTATACAATCATGCCAAGGTAATAGAGAAAGCAATTGCGGACGATCCGACTACCTCGCCATACTCAAAGCGCATTATCTGAGATGGGTGATCTTCAGCATCAAGGGTGAAAGCTACATGATGTACCAAGGCATCTTCGATACCGATTTCGATAAATACTGCGAAGATGCCTCTTTCCTCTTCGGAAAGACCGGCATCATTTCGGCCTTTGAGGCCCTCGAATGGTGGCCTGCGGACTACGCGACCAATCCTTCGTCCATCGTGAAGTTCTTTCGCGAACACCACTTCCCAAGCTTCCTCGAATACAGTGAACATCCTTACGTTAGTTGCGAACAAATCAGAAAAGCATTGACGCTTAAGGCGTCTTTCTCAAGCATGCTCGACCAGATGCAGTAGGAGTGATCTTGTTGGTGGAGAGCCCGGTACTTGAACTTGACGATATCCAGCATTTCCTGATTTCGCGTCCGCCTGCTCGAACTGCGCGATACGAATTCTTAACCTTTCGTCAGCCGGACGGCGGACGAAAATGGCTAAGTGGCATGCTCGATAAAGTAGGAATTGCGAAGGAGGTCGGGTCCAACGAGCCCGACTCGAGATGGGTGACGATTGCTTTCACATGGAACGGCTTGCGAGCGCTCGGTGTGAATGAGGCTTCGTTAGCCACATTCCCCGAAGAATTTCGACAAGGCATGGCAGCCCGGGCCGAAATCCTGGGCACCACTGGAGCGAATCATCCCGAGCATTGGGTGGGAGGTCTCGTCAGTCCTCACCTTCACGCGATTGTAGTGCTGTTTGCGCGGGACATCACGGAACGCGAGCGATGTAGGATCGAACACCAACAGTATCTGTCACGATGCCCGGGCGCAGAGATACTCTCCTCTTTGGATCTGGAAGCGATACCACCCTTCAGCTACGCTCACGAGCACTTTGGGTACCGTGACCGGCTTTCTCAGCTCACAATCGAGGGCACAGGTGATCAGCCCACACCCGGGTCGGGTCCGGCTATCAAACCAGGCGAGTTCTTCATAGGCTATCCCGATGAAAGCGGGAGTCAACCCATTTCGCCCCAACCCGAGGTGCTTTCGCGCAATGGTAGCTATCTCGCCTATCTCAGACTGGAAGAGCACGTGGGTGCCTTTCGCGACTTTCTCAAAGAACAGGGAAGGACACCAGAAGAACAGGAGTTGATTGCTGCGAAGCTCATGGGGCGCTGGCGCAGTGGCGCTCCACTTACTCTGGCGCCGCAGAAAGACGACCCGGTTCTCGGAGCCGATCTGCAACGCACTAATGACTTCAACTACGGGACGATGGATCCCTATGGCTACGGCTGTCCCGTGGGTGCGCACATTCGGCGCATGAACCCGCGTGACACCGCCCCGAACATGCAACAGCACAAGATGATCCGGCGCGGTGGCACCTATGGGCCGCAATTACCAGAAGACGCCCCAGAAGACGGTGTGGAGCGCGGAATAGCGGCGTTTATCGGGTGCGCAAGCTTGGTTCGCCAGTTCGAGTTTCTGATGAACGTGTGGGTGAACGACCCGAAGTTCGAGGACCTCGGCAACGAGCGCGATCCGTTCGTCGGCACCCAGGACGGTACGTTTGACATGACGATGCCGAAGAGGCCAATACGACAGAAGATGAAGGGACTCCCCGCGTTCACCACGGTGCGAGGCGGTGCTTACTTCTTTTTACCCGGTATTAAGGCGCTCCGATATCTTGCGACGCTCGCGAATGGGAGTTAGCTTCTTGTGAACGCAGGAATGTTAAGAGAGGATTTGCCGATGAGTACCCTGAAATCTAGCGCGCGAACTTACAACCAAACACAAGTTCCTCGGAAATATACTCCCGGCAAGAGAAGGTTCAGTATTTATTGGACATGGAGCTATCCGTGGGAGGCGAATCGGGATGTGACCGAACTCGACAATCGCTTTTCCACCATGACCGAGGTTCGCCGAGTGGGCTGGCCCGATTATGAGTCAGTTGAATATTCGGAAAAAATGTTCCTGCAGGGCATTGCGGGCACGCTGGAGCTGTTTCACCTATCGCTCCTGAAATTCCAGCTGCTGGTGGGTGAGGTTACCGAGCATCCGGTCGCGGTTTATCAGCGCATTGACCAGGCGGGGCAGAGATTGCCTCTGGACGAAAGAGTCCTGTCAGACACTGACACTCTGATGGTCTTCGGACTAGACCACATGGTCACGGAGCAAGAAGCATCTCTCGAGGAAGTAGAAGCGGTTCGAGAGTTTCTGACGCGCGAGGGAACGTGCCTAGTCTTGGGTCCACACCACGATGTTGGCGTTTCATCCGACCTTAAGGAACGCGATATGGAGTACGCGCACCACGGTGACCCCCTTGTGCCGCGCCAGCAACGCTTTGGAAAGTACACGCGGTCCCTCATGAAAGGGCTGGGAACTCCTGTCGAAAATCGCTACGGTCTCCGCCCGGCGGTGATCAAGGGCACCAATCAGATTGCTCCGCTGACCACGATGAAAGACCTGGACGCATGTGGCTGGCTCAACGGAGTAACGACCTTCAATTTCCACCCCCACTTGCCTCACTACGCACTGACGACCGAAGACAATAAAGCCATTCATGTTCTAGCCAGACAACCGATTGATATGTCTCATGCCCATCCCTTCACCGAAGCCGGAAACACGGAGTTCAACATGTTTCTTTGGATGCCTCCAAATGGGGGACGGGCTGGCGACATTGCCTTCGCCGACTCGACTATATTCACTACTCTTTTCGGTGGTGATCAATCGCTAGAAAATTTCTGGCGAAATATTGCTACGACACCGCTGCAGGCGAAGGAGCGACATGCGCCCGGTCGTTCTTTAACCCGCGTGGCTTGAAAGGGCGTCCGCCGTGGGAAGCATCTTCACGGTCATCTGCCGATGGCAAGCCGACTTACTATTCTTTAGCGTTCTCGGATCGATTTGCGGGCCGGTCCTACCGGTGCAGGCACACGCGCAGAGCAGAGGTGTATATCCCCTCGGGATGAGCGCGATTAACTCGGGCATCACACCAGAGCCGGGGTTCACTTATGCCAACCAACTGCTTTTCTACTCGCGCGACCAAGTGAAAAGCAATGGCGGATCCACTTTGCCGATCGCTGGGAGTAACTCCGTACTGATGGATATGAACTCGTTTATGTGGGTAAGCAGGAAGACCGTTCTGGGGGGCGCACACTACTCCGCGGGCGCAACCCTCCCGATTGCCAAGAACGATCTCACATCGGATGTCAACGGCAATATCAGTGGTGGCGGCGGATTTGCGGACTCATTTTATGTGCCGCTTGTTCTAGGTTGGAACCACAAGCGCATTGGGCTCCGCGTTCTTTACGGTTTCTTGGCGCCGACAGGCCGTTTTGCCATCGGGGCCAGCGATAATGTGGGCTCAGGATATTGGTCGCAAACTATATCATCTGGACAGACACTCTATTTTACGAAAGGCAAGTCGCTGGCACTCTCAGCCTACGAGATGTACGAATCCCACACAACTCAGGAGGGCACTAGAACGCATCCGGGCGACACATTCGACCTGGATTATTCAGTGGCACGAACGTTTGCGTTTACGGATAGCCGTACTCAAGTGCAAGTCGGAGTTGTTGGATATGTACAGCGGCAAACAACGCCTAAAACGGGGTCGGCAATAACTCCAACTCAGTCAAACGAGCGTTACGCCGTGAACGCCATTGGATTTGCATCCGGGGTAGCATTTCCACGGCGAAAGACCAATGTGGGTGTGAGGTTCTTTGAAGAGTTCGCAAATCGAGCCACCTTTCAGGGGTTCTCACTGCAGGTTTCCGGAGGTGTGAGTTTTTAGGAGAGGCGAACTGCTTCCAATGCAAGTCACACTAAATGCCACATTTGCCGAAGTAATCCTTCAGAAACTTGCGCGACCGCCTGACAAGCAAAAATCCTGCCTAGCTCCCCGCCGTATTGGAATTGAAACTGAGAAGATTAAAAAGTGGGCCATTGCGGGGAGGTAATGGCCCTTCGGAACAGGAGGTTACGTCATGAGAAAGCTGCCGTCGCGCTTAGCATGTTTCTTGAACATAAGGTTCTTGCGATAAGTTCACGCCTAATCGTTGGCGGGCGGCGGAAATTTCTTGAACATCTTGTCCAGAACTTTTTGGATTTTTTGTTCATTTTTTTCGGGCTTATCACTCAGGGTATCGCTAGCACTGCCAAGCCATAGCAACTTTTTGGTCTTTGCATCGCCAATGTCAACCGAGAGCTGCCCCGTCGGAATTTCGCTCACGGTGGTCGTCGTCATTCCCCCCCAAGACCAGCCCCAACCAGCGCCCATCGTGTTGAGTTGCGTCTGGCTCCCGGTGGAGGCATGGTAGAGCACCATCAAATCCGGATTGTTGGTGATGTCCACACGCTGATAGCCCTTCGCAGCAAGCTGTTTGTCGATTCCGTCAACAATTCTTTGCCCCATGAGCGCGTTCTTGGCGGGTGTTCCTGTCGTCCAAGCGTACGTGTGGTATCCCGTAAAGCTCGCGGCCTTGTCCCAGTCCACCTTCACATCTTGCGTCCACCCAACACAACACAAAAGGACAATCAGTGCGCCCGTATATCCTAGTGTTCGCTTCATCCCATCCTCCTCAGGCCCGCCGCGATCGATCGGATCTTCGAACTCGTTCTGGAATATCGCACCGTAAGCTTAAGTCTCGTGTATCGGGACAGGGCGAATTTAGGAACTGGCAACAGTGACAGTCAACGTATTTGGCTGGAGAAAATCGAGGCCGATTACGTCATTTGCAGACACTCCGCTGTCAATAGTAGCAGTATGAGGCGCCCTTCCTTCGCTGCTAAGTAATGATCAAGCAGGTTATAGAAATTATCATCGGCGCATGGTGATCGCAGGCCGCGTGAATCTGCCGGATGAACCTGACCTCAAGGAGGTACATTGTGTCTAACCTTAACCCCTCACGCACCTATTCCCTCGTGGCAGTCAATGCCTTGCTGCTGATCTCATTGCTGGTTTGCTTGTCTCCATCTGTGGCAGCCGAAAGTGGCGACACTGAGCGTGACCGCCTGAAAGAGTCCGGCGAGGTTATGAAGGAAATCTTAGACACCCCCGAAGATATCCCTCAGGATCTGCTGAACAAAGCGGAATGCGTTATCGTGCTGCCTTCCGTGAAAAAGGTTGCGCTTGGTATCGGTGCCAGCTATGGCCGCGGAGCCATGAGCTGCCGAGGTGGCGAAAATTTCGACGGGCCGTGGAGCACTCCAACCATGATGCAGTCCACGGCTGGCAATATCGGCTTCCAGATCGGCGGGCAGGCGACAGACTTCGTGATTTTGGTGATGAACCCGAGGGGCGCGCGGGCCATGATGAAGAGCAAGTTGAAACTAGGCGCGGATGCCAGTATCGCTGCGGGCCCCAAGGGCCGAACCGCAGCCGCTGCCACAACTGCAACGATGCAGGCTGAAATGCTGTCTTATTCCCGCTCGCGAGGCGTGTTCGGTGGTGTGTCGCTCGAAGGAGCAACCCTCATGCCGGACGGCGGTGCTAATGAGAACTTGTATGGAAAGAAAGTTGGCGCTGAGGAAATAATCGTGAAGGGCGCCGTGCCCAAGCCTGAAGCGGCTTCACTATTGCTCTCGACTCTAACTGAGCATTCCCCGAAGAACGTGTCAGCCAAAAAGTGAAATGTGCTGTATGAGGACAGACGGCGACTCTCGCTGCGCAAGATAGTTGACGAGTCTGTGATGAAGCTGCATCGGGTGCGCTTCTCACATGTTGTGCTAACAATTCGAATGAGATTCCAATTCGTGACCAGGAGCAATTCATGACAATCGCTAGGATTGTGGGGCTGGCTGCAGCAATGCTTGCGTTCGTTCCACCTCCACAAGTCGGCGGACAAGACTCGAACATCGATTCTGATATTGAAATTCTGCGCGCCAATATCCGTGCCGACAAGATGCAGCTGGTCACTGATGAAATGCAGCTGTCAGACGACGAAGCTAAGACCTTTTGGCCTATATACCGGCAATATGACTCAGATCTGACTAGGCTGAACGATCAAAAAGTAGACTTGCTGAAGGAATACGCAAACAGCTATGAGAAGCTGACAAGCCAGCAGGTTCAGTCCTTGGCGCATCGCAGTTTTGAACTGCAGAAGGCTCGAGTCGATTTGCGGCAACAGTACTTCACAAAGATCGCCCATGCTGTTTCGCCGCAGACCGCTGGGCGATTCGTGCAGGTAGAAGACCGAATCGATCTGCTCTTGAGTCTTCAACTTGCCGCAAGCGTCCCCATGGTTCAGAAATAGATTGAATAGGAAATGATGAGAAGGATAGGCCGTATTGATGGCAAAGGGTGCCTGCTTCTATTCTCGGGTCTCTTGATTTGCGGGATCATGTCTGCGCAAGTATTACCCCACAGCAAGACTTTGGTGGTGAACGGTAAATCCGGCGAAGCGACCGTTGTGCAGATCAACAGCCGGATATACGTTGATCTCGAAACTCTGGTTCGGATCGCAAACGGGTCAGTGGGTTTTCAGGGCAGTCAAATCACGCTTGTGCTCCCGGGTTCGGAGGCGAGTGCTCCCGCGGCGGCCCAACAGGCGCAGCAGCCGGCGAGCCCTACCAGTCTGTCACGAAATTTCATGATTGCGGGAATTGAAACCATCGCTGAAATGCGGGAGTGGGCAAGCACGATGGCGAATGCCATCCACCAGGGGTATGGGATAACGGACAGCTGGGCGGCGGACTACCGGGAAAAGGCTGCAACTAGTCTGAGACGAGCAAGCGCATCTGCATCCACCGATGCCGATCGCAATGCTCTGCAATTACTTACGAACGAGTTCCAGAGCGTGGAGACATGGAGCAACGAGCTTGTTGAGGCCAAGAAGAACATGGACACAGCAAAATACTCCACCTCGAGCGGCGCGCTTCGCAATGAACCGCTCTCTCAAAAAATCATAAACTGCGGCCAGTTCCTGGGAACGATGTTAGGCAGTGCAGAATTTAAGGACGATGCATCCTGTCACTGAGGTTGCCGTCATCGCACCAAGAGGCGCGCACTCGGGCACTTGCCGCAATCCCTACAAGCAGCACAGGCGCCTGTCATGTCTGCTAGTGCCCGAGAGGCCATGAGATTTTCTATTGTCGAAGGGTGAGTTATTTATGTGCTGTACTGCCGTCTCCACCACTTGTTTCACTTACAACCCCGCTGTTCTACAGCACCTTGAAGTAGGAAAGGATCTGATCTATGCCTGACAACACCATCAGCATTCTTGACGGTTCAACTTTCTTAGTTGCAAGCCCTAACGGTGATATCGACGCGAAACCCGACCAGGCGCAAGGCTTGTTCTACAAAGATATGCGCCACTTGTCGAAGTGGAAGTTGAGCATGGCCGGCAAACCTCTTGAGGTGCTGTCCTCAGATGCCACGGAGTATTACTACTCCCAGCACTTCTGTGTTCCGCCGACAGGCACGATTTACAAGAACCCTACGATTTCTATCGTTCGCCGCCGTTTGGTCGGAGATGGCTTTGTGGAAGACTTGACAGTGCTAAACCACGGGACTGAGGCAGAGGAAGTCGAGTTGCGTTTGGAAATCGGCTGCGATTTCGCCGACCTTTTTGAAGTCAAAGATGCCTTAGAAAAAAAGGGGGAATTCTATTTCAGGCTGCGGGAACGCCGCTTGGTTCTCGGCTACAAGCGCGATTCTTTTGTCCGCGAAACGCTCTTCAGTTCCAGCACGCCCATAACCGAAGGAACTAAGGACGGCGTGGTATTCCGTATGACGGTTCAAGCGAAATCGGCGTGGCACACCAAGCTTGAGGTAACACCCGTGACAGGGGAAACAGCCCACAAGCCCAAGTTCGCGACAAAAGCCGGAAGTGTCATGCGGCACGATTTGAAAGAGTGGCTGGAACAGGCGCCGACGGTGACCTGCCATCCTGAAGCCGTTCGCCTGTACACGCGAAGTCTACTGGACATAGCAGCGCTTCGTTTCTGTCCTGACAACATGCCCGAGCGCTCCCTGCCTGCGGCCGGTCTGCCCTGGTTCATGGCTCTGTTCGGCCGAGACAGCCTCATAACCAGCTATCAAATGCTGCCATTTGATCAGGAATTGGCGGCCACCACGCTACGCGCTCTAGCCGATTCACAGGGAACAAAGGAAGTAGAACTCACCGAAGAAGAACCAGGACGCATACTCCACGAGCTACGTTTTGGCGAACTCACTCATTTTCACGAGCGGCCTCAGGCCCCTTACTACGGCGCCAGTGACACCACGCCGCTGTTCCTCGTGCTCCTGGATGAGTACGAACGCTGGACCGGCGATGTAGACCTGGTGCGGGCACTCGAGCCCAACGCACGCGCCGCACTGGACTGGATCGACAACTACGGTGATCAAGACGGTGATGGTTACATCGAGTACCAGCGCAAAACTAACCTAGGTCTGGACAACCAATGTTGGAAGGACTCCTGGAATTCTATTCTGTTTCACGACGGTAGTCTGGCCCGTACGCCTCGTGCCACTTGTGAAATACAGGGCTACGCCTACGACGCCAAGGTGCGCTGCGCTCGCTTGGCGCGCGAAGTGTGGGCGGACCCAGATCTTGCGGTCAAACTGGAAGATCAGGCGGCCGAATTGAAGCGCCGCTTCAACCAGGACTTCTGGATTCCTGATCGGAAATTCTTCGCCCTGGCATTGGATGGCGAGAAAGAAAAAGTGGACAGCTTGTGCTCAAACATTGGACATCTCCTGTGGAGCGGGATCGTGGATGAAGACAAGGCAGTTGAGCTAAGAGATCATCTTATGGGTCCCAAAATGTTCTCGGGCTGGGGGATTCGCACCATGGCTGAGGGAGAAGGCGGATACAACCCTATCGAGTACCACAATGGGACCGTCTGGCCGCACGACTGCAGCATTATCGCCGCGGGTCTTGCCCGCTACGGATTCCGCAAGGAAGCCGCGGATGTCATTGCTGGAATATTTGAATCAAGTCTGGCATTTGGCTATCGCTTGCCGGAAGTCTTCGCCGGATACGAGCGCGTCAAAACCCGTTTCCCCGTGCAGTATCCAACGTCTTGCCTGCCGCAAGCCTGGGCCGCGGGCGCTCCGATGCTGGGAATTCGCACCTTATTAGGATTGGAACCAAAGGGCGATGTTCTAACCTCCGCGTCAGATCCCGTGCTTCCTCGTTGGATGGGAACTCTTTCTGTGGACGGGATACCAGGCCGCTGGGAAAGGACGAATGTGGTAGCCAAAGGTGATGACACGGCAAGGCTGACCGAGAAACAGATTTATCAGACGGTCCTGTCACGACGTTCTGAACTGGACGAGGAGGAGCTTGCCGCATAGCATGCCAAGCTGTTGACTGGTAGCAACAAAGATCGTGACATTTTCTTACTTTGTTAGAAACGGCGTAGTGTCCTGCAAATGAAACTTTTTCTAAGATCCTGTGTGCTACGGTGGGGCACTACCATCATTGTGGGGGGCGCTTCAGTAGTTTTTGCACTGGGACAGACCGGCCAGAATGGCGCCTTCCAATCCTGGACTGCGACCACCCAAACCACGGCGCCCAACACCAATCCGACGCGGACAACCGAGAGCCATACCAAATCGGGCAATCGGACCCTTGATAAGAAGAATGTTGAGGTGCTTAACGCGGACGGAGTGTACGAACCCTATTACGATGTTGATACACAAACAGTTCAGGAAAACGCCACGACAACCCGCTCAATCGCACGAACCTACAACCCTGGAGTTAACGGAACGAAACAACTTTCCCAGGTAACGGAAGAAGAAGCACAAGACTCGGCGAACGGCGACAGTAATAGAGTGCGAACGACGTCGAATCCGGATTCCAATGGAAACCTTCAGGTTGTGCGGCGCGAGGTCACTGAGGCGAAAATGAAGGACCCAGAATCACGGGACACTCAAACCACTGTGTACCTGATAGATATCAGCGGCCAACTCGCTCCAAGCATGCGGATAGACGAACAGCAAAAGCCGGGCATCAATGGTGAGCTGGAGTTGGTGAAAACAACATCATTGCGGGATGCCAACGGAGGCTGGCAGGTGTATGAGGTAGGCGAAAAGACAATGAAGGAAGACGGCCAGAATCGAAGCACCGAAGAGCGCATTTCGCGCCGGGACTTCGAAGGCAACATTTCCCCGGTTTCCAAAGTTATCTCTCATCATCAACAAGTCAACGGGCAGGTGACCACAACTGCTGAGTCATCTTCGATTGATGTTCCAGGGTCGGCTCGTGACGGCAAACTACATTTGGTCGAGCGTGGCACGATTGTGCAGAAGAATGATCCGGGCCGAACCACGACCGAGCACCTGATTGAGCAGGTTGATACAGGCGACCCGCAAGCGGGGTTGGTAGTCTCGACGAAAATAACCAATGTGATCGTTTCGAAAGCCGAAGGCACGAAAGAGACAGATACCATAAGCGCGCGGAATCCCGACAACCCAGGGTTCAGTGTAGTTTCTACCGAGACGAAAAAGACAGATCAGATTCCGGCCATTCAGGTACAGATCACGCCGTCGGACAAACCCAAATAATCCAGCTTAGCCAGCGCCCGCTTCGTATCGCAGTCGCGGTTGCAAGAGTCGCCAAATCACCGGAATAAATGACTGTCATCTCTGCTAGTACCCAGAATTCAAAGAGATTTCTAGAGTTGAACAGGGTACTCGTGCGCCGCAAATGGATCGCCATCGCTTTTTTAGTTCCGCAATTGTTGTTCTGCAACAGCTTTCTGCCCATTCGTGCCCAATCTTCGTCTCCCGGCAATCCGCCGCCTCACTCATCCCTACCGGATGCACGAGTAAGTCGCAGAAACAGCCGGGAAACCCACCACTACCTTCTGCTGCTCGCAGTATCCCCAAAGTGGATGCAGCATGGCCACGTGAGGTCGAGCGTGGTGGTGAAAAGGTTGCTATGTTCCAGCCTCAGTTGGAGGCTTGGGAAGGGGAAGAACTGCGCGCGTACGCGGCCATTTCGGTCGCAAAAAAGGACAGCACAGACAACGCGAAAGACAACGCAAGGAAGGATAATCCACCCAAGTACGGCGTCGTGTGGTTCACCGCCCGCACGGAGGTGGATAAGGTGAATCGGCAGGTAACGCTGGATAATTTTCAAATCACGGCGGTCAACTTTCCGACCATGAAAGATCGGGAGGCTGAATATAAAGCCTTCTTACAAACAAAACTTCCGGCAAAGTCGAAAGTCATCGCGTTGGACCGCTTGGAGGCTGGCTTAGAGGCAACCGATGCTGGTCAACCGGCTAGCAAAGGAGTGCCGGTTAACAACGATCCTCCCCGAGTGATTTTCGCGACCAAACCCTCAATGCTCGTGCTGGTTGATGGTCACCCAAAATTTAGAGACGTTGGCGGAACAGATTTACAAAATGTGCTTAATACTCAGCCTGTGATCCTGCTCGATACAAAGAAAATCAAATACTACCTGAACGTAATGGATGGTTGGTTGGAGGCTTCGGACCTAACCGCGAGGCCTTGGTCATATGTTTCCAAAATTCCAAAAGACATGGAAGAGATCACCAAGGCTATCAAAGAAAGACAAGAGAAGAGCGCCTCAGAAGGCAGTACTCTGCCCTCACTCAAACAGGCAAAGAAGGAAGGCAAGATTCCTGAAATCTATGTGAGTTTGGAGCCCGCCGAGCTGCTCGTGACTGAAGGCCAACCGCAGTTCGAGCGCATTCCGGGCCTAAACCTGGATTACGTTAGGAACACCAGCGCTAACATCTTTCTGGAAAGCTCCACTCGCTATCACTACATCCTGATCGCGGGAAGGTGGTTCCGGTCTAAATCGCTCGAGAGTGGGCCGTGGGAATTTGTTGACGGGCAAAATCTCCCGCAGGACTTCAGCAAGATTCCCGAAAACAGCCCGAAGGCTGGCGTGCTGGCATCTGTTCCGGGAACTGCTCCTGCCAAAGAGGCTTTAATAGCGAACTCGATCCCGCAGACTGCGACTATCACTCGAAATCAAGCTCAATTGGAAGTCAAGTATGACGGTCCTCCCCAGTTCAAAAAGATCGAAGGTACCGAACTGCAGTACGCCGTGAATACAGCGACACCGGTTATTCAAGTAAATGATAAGAACTACTATGCGGTCGAGAATGCAGTCTGGTTTGCGGGACCGGCGGCAACAGGGCGGTGGGGAGTGGCCACGACGATCCCCACCGCGATCTACTCGATCCCTCCGACTGCACCTCTGCACTACGTGACTTACGTCAAAGTTTACGATTCCACACCGGAAGTAGTTCACGTGGGTTACACACCTGGCTATTACGGCACCGCCGTGTCTTCCACCACGACGACCGTCGTTTACGGCACGGGCTTTTACTATCCACCCTATGTCGGCACTTATTGGTACGGAGCTCCTTATACTTATGGTGTCGGAGTGGCATCAACGTGGAGCTCCGGTAGCGGTTGGAGCATGATGATAGGCGTTGGATATACCTATGGCGCTTTTCACTATCATGGTGGGGACCATGGAGCTATTACGGGTCCTGTTGTTGGGGTACGGCCTGGGGCTATGGGTGGGGAGGCTATGCCAGTGCCAATGTGTACGGTCGCTGGGGCAATACTGCATATGCCAATACACGGGCTGCCTGGGCCAATTCCTACACGGGAAATTATGGCTGTGGAAGCCGCACGACTTTTCAAAACACTCAGCGTGGTACGGTGGGAGTTGCGGGCCGTGGAACTAATACCAACATCTATACCGGAAACACGGTGGGCGGCCGGGGCGCTGCAGCCTACGATCCCCGCACGGGAGTGGTCGCTGCCGGCGGCACGGGATATGCGGGCAACATCTACACCGGGCAAGGCGTCGCCGGCCGAGGCGGTGTCGCGTACAACCCAAACACGGGCGATGGGGTCGCCGCGAGCGGCAACAACGTGTACGCAGGGAAGGATGGCAGCGTCTATCGCTACGACCGACAAAATGGCAAGTGGTCACAGAACAATGGCAACGGATGGAAGTCCACGGACCGCCCTCACACGAGCATGCAGCAACAACAGCAGGCGCGCTCGACGGGGCAGCAGCGCACGCAAAACTTCAGTCGATCGATGGGGGGCGCTCGAGCCGGCGGGGGCCGCAGAAGATAATTCCATCAGTTTGATATTTCCGCTGGCCCAGCGCCGACTGGGCCTGTCCGCGCTGGGCCCGGGAGCGCAGATTAAGCGGCCAGTCTTTGGGCTATTTTCCCTTCGATGATGTGCCGGACCAGGCGCTGCGTCCGTTCGAGAAAGGCGAGCTTATCTGCGAGAACGCTCTCCAGAAGAAGACCCACACCGTAGTGGCCGGTAACATCGGATGCGGCAATGAGCATTACGTATTCAGCAAAGCGAAGATGGGCCAAATGGGTAGCTTTGGCCAGAATGTAAAGGTGCCGCGCCGCCGGAGATTGTATCTCAGCGAGTTCTTTCTTGAAATCTTCGACAAACACATCGTGCAGGCGCCCTTTCGGCTTTACGGGTTCCTCTTCTATGATTTCGAAACACTGATTTAGCACTTCCAGGTTTTTGTCTGCGACGAATGCCCGTGCCTCAAGGGCCTCCTGTACATCCGGATTCTGGGCCAATTCACTGATTTCTCGATAAAGGCTGGCGCTACGCTCGGTGTTGTTCCGGGCGTCGCTAAGAAGCGTGAGGAAAACATCTTTCGGATTCTTGATTGACATGAAACATCTCTCCTTTTGTATTTTGGTTTTGAGTGTTTTTGCTTGGCCGCGCGGGATACTTCACAGATTCCCGAACCAGCGGGTCAGTTGGTTGATCGCGTCTTACAGTGGCTAGCATGATTTTCGGGGTGGAGTATCCAAACGTCACCTGTAAATATTGCTAGGGAAGTAAGGAGCGTGGGCACGAAACGCAGAACTGTTACTTTTGCCAGATTTTCTGCCTCACACAATTCGATAGAAACAAAGCTGATCATCGCGAAACCGAGGACCACATGAGAATCAGCGCAAAGACAAGCTTCCTTTCACTCTCAGCATGTTTCTTCTTACTGGCGTCTGCGTATGGACAGAACTTCGAAATCGGAGCAAACGTTGGTGGGCAAATCAATGGCGGGCTAGATCTCTCGACGACACTGTTTCACCGAATCGAAGTCGGGAACAGCCTCAACTATGGCATCACAGCAGGTTACTTGCTCGGCGAGCACTACGGTATCGAGTTCCAGTGGAACAAGAACCAGGCGGACACGAGGGCTCAACCTATCGGTGGCGGCTCCAGCATTAAGGTGTTCAATTTGAACCAGAATCAATACATGGCAAATTTCTTACTTCACCTTACAGATCGCGAAGAAAGGTTCAGGCCCTTTGTCTTTTTTGGGCTAGGCGCAAATAGTCTCGACCCGGCCCGAAGTAGCGTCAATGGCACGACGCGCTTTGCCGCTTCGTTAGGCGGGGGCGCGAAATACAACATTGGCAGGCACTTTGGTCTGAGAGCTCAGCTCAAGTGGTCTCCAACTTATATCACCACTACCAATGGAGGGTATTGGTGCGATCCGTTCTGGGGTGGATGCTGGACAGTCGGGAATAGCCACTACCTGCATGAGTTCGACATTACTGGCGGTTTTACGCTGCGGTTCTAGGTGCGCGCGATCACGAGGAAGTTTGTTTTCTTTTCGGACTCCCCACCTTCCTCGTGAGACGACTGCAACCAACTTGACCACAATTTCCGTTTGCAACGTTTTGGCCTGCTGGTGAAGAATCTTGCATTCCGTCTCTAACTTTATCGCGATCATTTCTTACAAGAGCTGCTTGGGCCGCCGGAACCATTGGCGGCAGGTCGAACTCATACAACAAGCAGCTGAAACGACCGGTTAAGATGGGAACTCCCATTCATCCTCTGCTCGTTTCCATACTGCTCTTCGTCTGCATACTGATCTCGTTGGAGGCCGGGCGGCGATTCGGTGTGAGTCGCCGGCCGATGGAGTCGGAGGGGGAGCGGGACAGCCTAGGCATTATAGAAGGCGCCATCTTCGGTATGCTTGGTCTAGTACTGGCCTTCACTTTCTCGGGAGCAGCATCGCGCTTCAACGAGAAGCGGATGTTGATAGCCGAGGAAGTTAACACGATCGAAACGGCATATCTGCGGGTACAACTACTTTCTCCAGTTGCGCAGACTGAACTTCGAGAGTTATTTCGACGGTATGTCGATTCTCGCGTTGCGACTTACCGAAAGCTGCCGGACATGGAGGCGGCCGAAATGGAAATGGCCAGATACAAGGAGCTGCAACAGGAGATTTGGACGAAATCCTTGGCGGCCAGCCGCCTTCCCGACTGTCACCCCGATGCCGGCAAGCTGCTGCTTCCCGCCCTAAATAATATGATCGACATTAGTACCACCCGCACTATGGCGCTGCAGATCCATCCACCGTGGGTTATCTTCGCTCTCTTGTTTGTCCTGGGCGTCAATTGTTCCGTGCTAGCTGGATATCGCATCGCTGCCGGCGGTCATCGCAGTCTGCTTCACGTCTTCGGCTTCGCGGTAATGATGGTGATAATCGTTTTCGTCACTCTGGATGTAGAGTATCCACGCGCGGGGCTCATCCGCCTCGAATCACCAGATCAGTTATTGCTTAATATTCGTGAAACTCTGAAGTGACAAGAACTGGCCAGCTTTACCGCCCAGATTTCGGCACGATCAGGAGATCCGATGGCAGAAACGTGCTTCCTTCCGTGTCATTCTGAGCGACTTGGAATTCCAGAAGCTCAAAGCCTCCCCCACTAAGCACTGTTAGTTTTGACAGGTGGCACGTCCACTCACCCTCAATACGATTCCTGTCAACAATTGTCTGAATCAATCTGGGAATCACATGCGAGACGAAGCTTTGGAAGAATCGCAGAAAATTAACCGGGCTGTACAAAAGGCCGGTCGGGGGTGGGCAGACCAGTGGCTGGATTACGGTCTGAACGCACTATTCGTTGCAATGGTTCTGGCGTCTGTAATCGGGCTGATTTACGTGTTGAGCCGTCCGTAACCACACTTTTTCAGCTAGACATTGCGCCTTGGTTGGGTGTCCCAGCTGGAACCCCAGTCCCGGGCTAATGGGTCGGAAGGCAATCTCAATATCTGATTCCGACTGAGACTACAATCAATTGCGTATTGATGGACCTCGTGTTTGCGTAATGGTACCGTGTCTCAACATAGATTCTATAAGGTGCGTCGCCAACCCTGGCTGTGAAGCCGATCCCTGCATTTCCGCCCAACGCACCGGAAGATGAACTCACCAGAGTCTGATTCGCAGTCACTACTCCCGACGTGCAGGTTGCGCCCCACCAGAGCCAAACTGGACTACACGTAACTGTGTTGCCGGTCACGACTACTCTCGTGAGACTCGATTTTCTTACGTACCATCCACCACCACCAATAAAGTAGATTCCAAGCGCTCGGCCGCGCAGCTCGAAGCGATAGTTCGCAGTGAGCGCGTACAAACTGCTGTGGCCGCTAATGTCGTTAAGCGGCAAAGCGGCACGGATGGGGGTGAGCGCGCCAGCGCCCGGATTGAGCCAGTCCCACATGAACTCACCCAGCACACCGTGGCGTCGGGTGAAGTTATATCCTGCCCCGTAAATGACGCCGGTTCCGGCGCCGGCAAATTGAGCTATCGGATTGAGTGGCGCACTTACGGGCCATCCGAGGTTCGTATTGAACTTAGGATCGTCGTTCCCTTCTTCTTCCTGTGCCCGGATTGCCCTCCCCGGAACCAAGAGAAGTCCCAACAGCAAGAGTCGGGTTACGGCGGATGTCATGTACTCTCCCAATTGGCTGATCGAGCCGGAGTGGGTTGTCCGAATTCTTGCTCGGCCAGATGGCCGAATGGGACTGGCAAATGTGATAGTCATGCCAGAACGCGCACCACGGGGAATTCCAACAGTCTTTCGCCAACAGGGGACAGTCCGAATGAAAACCACGCACTGGCAAAAGTAGCAGCTACATCCTCACTGTTGTTGTCCATAGAATAGCTACGCTGTGGACAGCCCGAGAACAGCAACATCGCACTACCATCGCACCAACGCACTTGTTTATGTGATGTCCAATTATTTGTGTTTGCCGCTGTTGGGGTTAATATTGTTTTCCGCCGGCTGCTTATCGCGCATCACCAGAAAGACCTCTTCGATCAAGCATTACAAGAATGTTGAGGTCTCGGCAGGAGAGCTCGGTTCCCGTAACCAATCTCTCCTGGCGCTCTATTCGTCCGAGATTGAAGGTGCCGCGGACAAGATCATCCTTGAATCGCCCTCAACGGTCACTCGAAGGGAAGCGCTCGTGTGGAAATCCGAAGCCATTCCGATCCTGCAGAGATCAGCGCTAAACACCAACCCGGTGGCAGCAGTCGTGGATATGTGGGCATTCATCTTTCAAATGAATACTTATATGGAACAGCCGTTGATGAAAAACCGATTTGGAGTGTCCCTGCCCGTGGTTTCCGAGACTCTCAAACAAATGGATACCGAGATGGAGCAGTTGGTTGTGGCAGCTGCCCCTGCAGCCAACATTCCTGACCTGCGGCGGAAATTAGGCGAATGGGCTGCGGCTCACCCCATTCGGAGAGGTCTAACCGGCCGTAGATCAGCCGACAATGACCTTATCAAGCAGGTGGACCAAAGCGACTTGGGAGCATTAGCTTCTCTGAACGCCCTTCAGCAAGGCTTGGGTGACATCACGGCGCGTCTGGATAGTTACAATGCCTATCTTCCCAAACAGGCCCGCTGGCAGGCCGAACTGCTCATCGGTGACCTCGCTCATGATCCTCAACTTGGCGCAGCGGCGGCCAATTTCACGATATTAACCAGAGCGCTCGACAAGACCTCCAACAATCTGGATCGAATGCCCGAGCTGGCAGGTATAGCACGAAACATTGCATTGTCCGATATCAATAATCAGCGAGTAGCTGCTCAGTCGTTCGTGTCTCAAGAGCGCGTTCA
>Ga0136846_1236368_pt1 | contig 18334 bp, 16 predicted proteins | sample HopSoiMetagenom2_FD_96841 | JGI IMG/M metagenome (GOLD analysis project Ga0136846, IMG submission 96841) | Grasslands soil microbial communities from Hopland, California, USA - 2 Assembly 2016 (version 4) | ecosystem: Environmental > Terrestrial > Soil > Grasslands | place: USA: Hopland...
AGGCCCTTGCTTGATGACAAGATCATATTGGGATGGAACGCTTTGATGAACAGTGCCTGCAGCAGATCATTTGCAGCTACCGGCATTGAAAAATATAGAAGGCTGGCGATTGACAATATGCAGTTTTTGTTATCAACCTTCAGGGCAGGAGATGAGGGAGAAATGTTTCATACCTGGAAAAGTGATCAGGCAAAATTCCCGGCATTTTTGGATGATTATGCCTTCCTTATCAGGGCGCTGATTGATCTGTACGAGATCACGGTTGATCAAAAATGGCTGGAGGAGGCAAAAAGGATCACCGGTTATGTTTGGGCACATTTCGGAGAAGGGGAGGCTGGGTTCTTTTATTTTACGAACGATCATCAGCAGGATGTGATCATCCGGAAGAAAGAGGTGTATGATGGCGCCGTGCCATCCGGGAATTCGGTAATGGCGTATATTCTCTACCGGTTGTCCATTTTTTACGATATAAAGGAATGGCGGGAAAGGAGCTACTGGATGGTCACTTCCCTGGGTAAGGCTGTAACCAGGTATCCTACCTCTTTTGGCATTTGGAACAACCTTTTGATGGAAATTCTGGCAGGCACAAAAGAAATTGCGATTGTAGGTAATAATGCATTGGAATTGCACGTTCAGCTGATTAAAGAATTTATCCCACACCGGGTTGTAATGGCATCCCAAAAGGAGGATAATACGTTTCCATTATTGAGCGGAAAAAAGGCAACTGATCCGGCTTCAATTTATTTGTGTAAGGAGTTCTCCTGTCTGAAACCAGTGATCACGGTAAAAGACCTTATGTCACTGATATACAATGGTGGTAGGAATAATTAATTATCTTTTTATACAATAAAGAAGAGCCATTCAGCGTTAGAAAAACTACGTCGTAAAATACGCTTGTAACCGAACAAAATAAATTGTAATGTTGTGCTTACGAAGAAACCAAAAACTTATATTTGCCCAATACCCTTTAAGTGTATGAAAATGAAAAACCCTAACTATGCCCTTCTTGCAGCTGTTAGCATCTTGATGCTCTCAGGTTGCGGAATACTGGGAAAGAAGAATAAAGGTGGAGCCCTGCCTAATGATGGTCAGGTCCACGGTATTTCTCCCGGAAGCCAGTATACACTTCCCAAGCCTCCAGGCATGGTATACATTCCGCAAGGAACGTTCCATATGGGTCCAAGTGATGAAGATCCGGCGTATTCCTTTAGCTCACGCAATCGATCCATATCAATCAGTGGATTCTGGATGGATGCGACTGAGATTACCAACAACGAGTATCGTCAGTTTGTATTCTGGGTTCGTGACTCAGTAGCTGCCCGTAAACTTGGCAAGGTGAAAGCCGGTCCCGATGGAAACGAGTATGTTGACTGGAAAGCGATGCAGACCCTGAAGTGGAATGATCCTAAAACAATGGAAGAATTAGGTAACACAAACCTGATCCTTGCTCCAGATGACAGGATCTTTGGTAAAAAGGAAATTGACGTAACTCAGTTGATTTATCACTCAGAGACTTTCGATCTTAAGAAAGCTGCTCAAAGAGAGAATGCTGGTGTACGTCGTTCCAAGTTCATCGACAAAAAAGACACTCCTATTTATCCCGATACATTGGTGTGGATTCGTGACTTCTCTTATTCTTACAACGAGCCAATGACCAAGCGTTATTTCTCACATCCTGCATTTGGAAACTATCCTGTTGTAGGTGTGAACTGGAAACAGGCAACTGCTTTCTGCGAATGGAGAACGCACTACCTGAATTCCTGGCTGGATGGCAAGAAGCGGGCACAGGAATCTGATTTCCGCCTGCCTACCGAAGCTCAGTGGGAATATGCAGCTCGCGGCGGTCGTTCACAATCAATGTTCCCATGGGGTAACTATTACCTCCGTAACAAGAAGGGATGTTTGATGGCCAACTTCAAACCTGGTCGTGGTAACTATCCTGAAGATGGTGGATTCTATACAGTGCGTGCTGATGCTTACTGGCCTAATGATTTCGGTCTGTATTGCATGGCGGGTAACGTTGCTGAGTGGACTTCTTCGATCTACTACGAAGGCCGTAATAACTTCCAGCATGATATGAACCCTGATGTTCGCTGGAATGCAAAAGATGATGATCCTCCGCTGATGAAGCGCAAAATAATACGTGGTGGTAGCTGGAAAGATGTTGGATACTATCTGCAAACAGGTACCAGCACTTACGAGTACCAGGATTCTGCAAAATCCTACATAGGATTCCGTAGCGTAATTGACCTGCCTGCCGCTCCCCAAAAAGGCCGCCGCAGATAAGCGAAAATATTGAAGGGAAGAGGTCGCCCCGCGACCTCTTTTTTCTTTCTATCCGATACAATTTTTAACACATTCACTTCGTTTTCATCTTAGTAAAAATTTAATAATCTATAAAAACGAACCCGTTATGCTTTTCTTTAAAACCCACAAAGGTCAGGTAGTACTTAACTTCCTTTTCAGCTTCTTCGCCGCTCTGGTAATCTTTGCTGCGATGATGAAAATCCTTCACTGGAAGGGTGCTGATATCGGTATCATGGTTGGATTGATTTCAGAAGCTATTGTGTTCCTGGTAATGGCATTCCTTGTGCCTCCTCCTGAAGAACCACATTGGCAGCGTTATTTCCCTGATATAAACAATCACCCTGATCTTGATCCTAACTTCAAACCAACTCCCCTTACACTGGGTAATGCCAATAGCGGTAACCCTGCCCTGAATAAACTGGAAGATATGCTGCGTGATGCAGACATCACTCCTGCTAACCTGGGTCGTCTGGGTGAGAACTTCAAGAAATTTGGTGGTACTGTAGATAAAATGTCTGACATCACTGATGTAGTTGCTGCTACTGGTGACTATACAGCAAAGACACGTGAAGCTGCAACTGCACTGGGTACAATGAAAGATGCTTATATCGGCGCAGCCAATAGCATCCAGCATTTCAATGCAGCTGCTGATGGTACTAAACAGTTTCATGAGCAAGTTCAGGTGTTGACCAAGAACCTTGGTTCCCTGAACACTATTTATGAACTGGAATTGCAGGATACAAACAATCACCTGAAAGCGATGAACAAATTCTACAGCAACCTTACACAGGCTTCTGAAGCTATGCAAGAGAGCGTGGGAGATGCCAAGAAAGCGCAGGATCAGATTGCAATACTTGCCAATAACCTGGGCCGCCTGAACACTGTTTATGGCAATATGCTTAGCGCAATGCAGGTAAAGAACTAATATTATCCAAGGATTCGTTTTTATTAAATTATAACAACAATCCGTATCCCGTGATTTTTTAGAAGAGTCACCATTACTAAAAAACAAAAAAACCAATCGTCATGTCTTTACCTCGCGAGCCGCGGCAGAAAATGATCAACATGATGTATCTCGTTCTTACAGCCCTTCTGGCTTTGAACGTATCATCTGAGATATTGAATGCCTTTAAGACGGTAAATAAGAGCTTGGAGAATACTAACTCTACTGTAAACAAGTCTACAGAGACTTTGATGAAGTCATTAGAGGAAAAGAAAAATGATCCAGCTACTTCAACAAGGGCGCAATTATGGCAGCCAAGAGCTAAACAGGCTCAGGATTTAAGTAAAGAAGTATTTGATTATATACAAGGTCTGAAAGATAGAATTCTTACTGAAGCTGGTGGAAATCCAAAAGATCCCAGCAAGAAATTTAAAGAAGATAATCTTGATATTACAACTAATATCCTGATCGAAAAAGGAGAGGGTCGTAAACTTGAAGCAAAGCTGAAGAAATATCGTGAAGATATCCTCGCTATCGATCCTTCAATTGATTCTGCTTTCAGTACAGAGCTTCCAATTAACCTGGAAAAACCTAAAAGTGATAGCCGTGCTGGTAAAACATGGGAAGGCGCTTACTTCCACATGGTACCTACCGTTGCCGGTCTGACAATTTTGAGTAAGTTCCAGATGGACGTTAAGAATTCAGAAAACAGAGTTGTTCAATTTTGCCACAACAAAGTGGGAGAAGTGAACGTAGTGTTCGACAGCTATGGAGCTGTACTTGGACAAAGCTCTAATTACCTGATGCCAGGCCAGAACCTCGATATCACTGCAGGTGTTGGTGCCTTCAGTAAGAAAGCTCAACCTGTAATCTTAGTCGGTGGATCACCCACTACAATCGGAGAAGACGGTGCAGCACACGTAACGGTTCCCGGTGGTGGAATTGGTCAACATTCCATTCCTGTAAGGATCACTTACATGAACCAGAATACTGGCAAAATGGAAACAATGGAGAAGAACATTACCTATACCGTTGGTCAGGCTAATGCTTCTATCGCCCTCGACAAAATGAACGTACTTTATATCGGAGTTGATAACCCTGTAACAATTGCTGCCAGCGGCGGTGGTGATGACAGAGTGAAACCAACTATCGCCGGTGGTGGTGGTTCTCTGACTAAAGTTGGTGCAGGTAAATATATTGCCCGTGTAAACAGCATTACTGATAAATGTATTATCACTGTTGTTGTTGATGGCAAGGTTGCCGGTGCCTCTGAATTCAGGGTTCGTACCGTTCCCCAGTCTCAGGCATATGTTGGAGGACAGGCTAGCGGTGCCAATATTATCGCTGGTGCATTCCGTGCCCAGGGTGGTGTTCAGGCTGGTATTAAAGATTTTCCTTTTGACCTGAAATATGAAGTTACAAGCTTTAGCCTTTCTGTTGATACAGATGATGGTGATATTGCAACGGCAAATGGAACTGGAAACCTGTTTGCAGGTCAAGTAAGAAAGATTATAGACATGAATGTTAAATCCGGTAAGACGGTCACAATTGATAATATCAGAGTAAAAGGACCGGACGGCAGAACTACCGCTGCTCCTTCATTGGTCTTCTATATTAAATAACACGGAAATGAAACGCAATTTATTAAAACTAGGAATGCTGCTATTGTGCACTGCTGTGATAGCAGGCGGGGTGGAAGCACAGCGTACTTCGAAAAAAAGAGGTGCTGCAGCACCAGCTGACCCGAATCAGCAGACGCAACAAGTGAATAATAACCAGCCTTCCGGGTATAATCCTTATTCAGGAATTCCTATCAGGGTTGACTCATCAGGTGTGGAAGATACTGCAATCCACAAGTCATTACGCAATGACAATGCTTTTGACAAGGGAAGCTTGACTGCACGTTCTCCACTTCCATATGAATATCTCCGCTGGGATGATGCCCTTTTTGCTGAAAAGGTTTGGAGAGAACTGGACCTGCGCGAAAAAATGAATCAGACCTTCCGTTATGAAGCTAATGATGATAATGGAAGCCAGTTGTTCATCAATATGTTGCTGAAATCCGTGATGAAAGGTGAAGTAACAGCGTTTGAGGATGACAGGTTCTCTATCCCTAAAACTCCAGCTGATATCCAGCAGATGACTTCGGGTAGAGTCGATACGGTTCCTGTTTATGATCCGGTTGATGTAAACAAGATCAAGGAGTATGTTGCTACCAGGGCCACCTTTGATGCAAAAAGCGTTGTTAAGTTGCGTATTAAAGAAGAGTGGGTATTTGACCGTGAGGCCAGCCGCCTGTTCTGTCGAATACTCGGTATTGCTCCACTCAAAACAGAATATTTGCCCAACGGACAGGAAAGAGGTAGCTCTGTAATGTTCTGGGTATATTATCCTGACCTGCGTCCAATGCTTGCAAAAGCTGAGGTATATAACCCAAAGAATATGGGTCAAAGCAGGCTTACATGGGAGGAATTATTTGAAAGCCGTATGTTCAGCAGCTATATCGTGAAATCTACAGTTGATAACTCTGCAAACAAAAATATCAGAGTCTATATCAAGGATCCGATACTGGCTCTTCTTGAAGGTGAAAACATTAAAGAGAAGATTTTCAACTATGAGCAAGACCTTTGGTCCTACTAGTTTAAGCTAACAGTTGATAGCCCAGACACTAATTTTTAACTTTTTTAATATGAAAAAAGGCACTCATCGAGTGCCTTTTTTTTTGTCTATTATGTTCATTGTTAATAAGTTAAAAAATCTTTCAAAAAAGCCATGAGTCTTATAGGAAAATAAGATAATTGTTGTATTTTCGTCTCGGTTTTTCATAGGATATTGGATTTTAAAAACGGGGCTGGATTTCTATCCTGGCCCCATTTTTTTTGACCTATGTCGAATAATAGCTCAAGTTTATTCTCAATTATCTCCCAGCTTTTGGCGAAAATATTCAGTCAGTATTTTGGCTCTCGCAGTTCCCACTAATTCCTGAAGCTCCTCTTGCGTCTTAGCGCTAATATTTTTTACTGATTTAAACGATTTTAGAAGCGAATTGGCAGTGGCTTTTCCAATGCCGGGAATATCTTCCAATTCATTTTTGAACGTTCCTGCGCTTCTTTTTTTGCGATGAAAGGTGATACCGAAGCGGTGCACTTCATTTCTGATCTGCCTGATGAGTTTTAGACTTTCAGATTTATAATCCAGCTTCAGCGATTGCATATCACCGGGAAAAAAGATCTCTTCTTCATTTTTGGCTAATCCAACCATAGTTGTTTTTCCATTGATCTTCAACTCATTAATGGCCTCAAGCGCAGCACTTAACTGGCCCTTGCCACCGTCGATGATAATAAGCTCGGGAATATGCCTGTTTTCCTCCACAACTCGTTTATATCGCCTGTACACTGTTTCCTTCATGGATGCAAAATCATTGATGCCTTCCACGGTCTTTATATTGAAATGACGATAATCCTTTTTGCTGGGCTCTCCATTTATGTAACAGACCATTGCAGATACCGGATAGCTTCCCTGGAAATTAGAGTTATCAAAACATTCAATATGCAATGGCAGATCCGTTAATTGCAAGTCACGCTGCAATTCTTCCAGTACTTTGATCTTGTCCGTATTTTTTGAAAGCTTGAGTCTTTGCTTGTTCTTTAAGTCTTCAATAAAATAGCCCGCATTCTTTTCCGATAGTTCCAGCAGTCTTTTTCTGTCACCTCCCTTTGGAACAGAAATAGTGATGCCTTCTTCAGGATATTCTATTGTAAACGGCAAAACAATTTCTTTGGCATCACTTGCAAAGCTGTCTCTTAACTGGGCAACTGAAAAACTCAGGATCTCTTCCTCAGTCTCATCAAGATGGGTTTCTACTTTATTTGTTTGCGTTTGAACAATAGTGCCGCTTCTTACCATCAGGTAATTTACAAAAGCAATATCCTTATCCTTGATAATGGAAAACACATCAACGTTCTGATCCTCTTTCAATCCGGCCACCACAGATTTCGATTGGTAATTTTCCAGATACTCGATCTTCTTATGAATAAGCTGGGCTTTTTCAAAAGCCATCTCATCCGCCAATCGTTTCATTTCCTCTTTGAAACGACGGATAACCGGTGAAAGATTTCCTTTTAGCAGGTTCTTCAACTGGTTGATATTATCAGCATAATCTTCTGCCGATTGCAAATTTTCACATGGACCTTTGCAATTTCCCAAATGATATTCCAGGCAAACCTTGAATTTTTTTGCTTCAATATTCTTTTCTGTGAGGTTCAATGAGCAATTGCGAAGAGGAATCGTTTGCCGGGTAAAATCTATCAGTTCCCGCACCTTTTTTACAGAAGTATATGGCCCCAGATATTCCGAACCATCGGGGATTTTTTTGCGGGTAAGGAATACCCGTGGGAATGGCTCATTTTTTATAACAATAAAGGGATAGCTCTTATCATCCTTCAAATTGATATTGAAGATCGGCTGATATTGTTTGATCAGTGAGTTTTCTAACAGAAATGCGTCCTGTTCTGAATTTACGATAGTGAATTCAATACGGGTGATCCGTCTTACCAGTTCATGAGTCTTGTAATTGGTATAAGTCTTATTGAAATAGGAGCTGACCCTCTTCCTGATATTCTTTGCCTTGCCTACATAAATAAGGGAATTGCCGGCATCATAATATTTATAGATGCCCGGTTGTTGCGGTATGCCGGCTGCAATATTTTGAAATTGTTCTGAATTCATTACAATTCACTCTCATTCCATGATACTTTATAGGTGGAAGTAACCTCAGGTTTTCCGGGATATTGCTTAATGGTAGTTACCTGGAAACTTTCATCTACTTGCCACAACATTTTCTTTTCAATGGAACTATCCTTATTGCTTTGATTGATATTGATAAATATACTCGTCACCTGGTCTTCTGAAGTACCTGGTTGTGGTTTGATCAGGACTTCCTGGCGCTGAACTTCTTCCTTTTTAGCATCTTTTGGCGAATATATCATCACTACCCGTCCAAGCGATTCGTCAAAAGTATTTTGTTCTGTAAACCGTCCATTGTATTCGGGCTGGGTCAGGTCTGGTAAGGCAAGGAACTCACTGGCTGCATCTTTGAACTGTTCCCTGCGAAGATAGGTGGTATCATTATGGGCGCTGTCAACAGGAACAATGCGCATGATGGAATACAGTGATGTGTCAACCTTGGCTATCTGGCTTTTAATATACGGTATTGCCGGAAAGAACTGGTCCTTTGGTTCAGTTTGCTTATCCTCGTTTTTACATCCCCAGGCAAATACTATTACCAATCCTAAAACAAATCCGGCCTGCATTAGTTTACGGGTAGTGCTCATTCTATTTGTAAGTTAAAACTCAAATTTAATTAATAATAAAATCAAAAAGGCGCCCTCGCAGAACTACGAGGGCGCCTTTTATTATCAGTTATCAATCTGAATTCTTTTTGTATTATTCGTTTAGGGTTATGCCGATCTTCATGCCGAAGTCAAACAGATTTTCTTTAACCGGGTATTTGTTGTGGAAGCTGGAGAGGACCTGGTAGCGAACCTGTGGACCAACCTGCCAGTGTGTTTTTCCACTGGTATAGTTAACAAATGCTTCAAAGCCTGTATTAAGGTTCACATGTCTGATAAGCCAGGGAACTTTTGCATAGTTCTTATAATCGCTGCTGATCAGGTAAGCGCGATCCTTCAGGATATAAGTCGGCTGAATGGTACCTGCAATGCCGAAACTGGTTTTCTTATTTCCTATCAGGTTAAGTTCAGCTCCAATGGGTGCAGAAACAGAGAAGTAGAAATTCTTCAGCCAGTCTGATTTATAGCCACTGTAAGTCCGGTATTCGGTCCAGGTAGAAACTGAACTGTTGCCATTTGTTCCGTTCAGTTGTATGGTGGCTACTTCTGGATTATAGGCGTATGCCTTAACATCATAACGGTTAAGATTGAACTGCAATCCTCCGCGGATCTTCAGGTTGCGAGTAACAGGATAGCGGGCAGCCAGTCCAATTTGCAAACCCATATCCGGTTTATGTGTCACTGCCTTGTTCACATCAGTCAGAGAAGCAAAGGGAAAGCCGGCGCCACCTGAATTGTTGAATGATTTATTCTCATCCAGCTTACGATAGCTTACCGTTGGAGTTACAAAGAACTGCCAGCTTATTCTCCTGGCGATCTTTTGAGGAATATAAGCATTGGTTACACTTTCAATGCTTAATGGATAATTAATCTGATTCTTTATATCCGGGCGGTCAGATGAATTAATTGTAATTCTTTCTTCATAAGCGCCAGATGAAACAGGAGTTTCATTCACTGTAGCTACAGATTGGTAGAAAGGATTGCCAGTAACAGTGGCAGGAACATTTTTTTCAAGATCCTGTAATTGCATTCTGTCTATTCGTGTAATAGCAGGTTGATCAGCCGGTGAAATGGTGAGCAAACTGCTTCTTATATCTGCTGAAAGAATAGCTGGTAAGGCAAGTGGGCCTACAATGGCAGTTTCCTCAGGAGTTGCCTTGATAGATGCCAGCTTATTGTTGAATGGAGATACTTTGTTAACTGTTTCAGGAGTTGCTTCGGCAGGTGATGCAGCTTTTTCCTGTAATGGAGACTGAGTGGCCTTTATGGAAGTTACGGGCTGATTCTTTGCAACAGGATAACTCATCATCACCCAGGTAACGGCTAATCCTGTAACAAGCAATAAAAGTGATAAACCGACCCCATACCATCTTCTGCGTGTATGCAGGGTACTATTGATACCTTTCCATACTTTCTCAGAAGGGAACATCCGGTATTGATCAGCATTCTCTTTAATATACTGTTCAAACTCCCTATTTCTATAATTACTCTCCATAACCAGTTGCTATTTAGGATACGAATCACCGCTGGCTGACGGCAGCAAGCCAGTCAAGATCGTGTTTTGGTCTTTGCATGATCTTTTTACGGATCAATATATCTTCAAGCATTGCCTTGGCCCTTGTATACTGGCTTCGGCTTGTACTTTCTTCAATGTCCAGCATTCCAGCAATTTCCCGGTGACTGTATCCTTCAATGGCATACAGGTTTAAAACAGTCCTGTAACCAATAGGCAGGATCCTGATACACTCAATCACCTGCTTTGCCTGAATAACCGCCGGCACACTTTCCTCTCTCACCTGGATGCCTGTTGCGTGAATTATGTCCACACTCTCGTTAAACTTCTTGTTCTTCTTTAAAATATTAATACACGTGTGAACGATAATTCGTCTAATCCATCCCTCAAAAGCACCTCTGTTCTCGAACGTATGGATTTGCAGGAAAATCTTGATAAATCCCTCCTGAAGCATGTCCTCGGCGTCTTCTCTGCTATGTCCGTACCGATAACAAACCGCCAGCATTTTAGCACTGTACTTATTGTACAGTTCACGCTGAGCGGCCGCATCATTGTTCAAACATCCTTTTAAAATGGCTTCCTCGGTCATATTTACCGTTTGGCTGCCTGTAATTTAGACAATTTTTGAACACAAATGCTGCACGGGAATTTGAATTATATTCTTTTTAAGGAGTGAATTGGTCGATAAAAATGGACTGCTGGACTATCAGGTGGCGAGTTTGACACCAAATGATACCTTTTGGCGCAGTATTGCGAGGGAGATGCCGTGTACATACGCTGTACATACCGTGTAGATACCGTGTACATACCATGAGGATACCTTGTACTCGAGATCACTGGGTTTTCTTCCTGATCAGGCTGTCAAGTGGGTATTTGGCCTTCATTTGTTCCCGTATCCCGTCTGCCCAGCCTATAAGCGCAGTTTTCTCTGCCTTGGTTAATATGGCGTCCTTGTGGATCCAGGTATAGGAGTTCAGGGGCATTTCCCCTTTTTTCACCTGGTCGGCAACCTCTTCCATTTTATGATATTGATAGCGAAGGTTCCTGTTAGTGTATTCATCCAGGTTTAATTCCTTTTTTCCTTCCTTTATATGGTTGTTCAGCCACCAGTCAACCGGCTGGACCTTGCTATACCAGGGATACACGGTATTGTTGCTATGGCAATCATTGCAAGCCTTTTTGAGGATTCCCTGAACATCTGCCGGAATCGCAAATACATTTCCAATATAATTGGGTTGGTTGCCTGATGCCTGGTTCTTTTTGGGATGAAAGAACTGGATTATGATCAGGGCTATCAGTAATACTACAAGGATCTTTTTTATCATAGTGCCTGAATGATTATTTTTCCATCAGGATCTCACCGTCCATCTCCTTCGGTATCGGTAGCCGCATCATGGTGAGGATCGTAGGAGCAATATCGCCAAGTTTTCCCGGTTTGAGTTTCCCATTCCAGGAATTATCAATTACGAAAAGCGGAACCAGGTTTAGCGTATGTGCCGTATTGGGTGAACCATCTTCATTGATCATGTAATCGGAATTACCATGGTCTGCTGTCAGGAACACGGCATAATCATTGGCCAATGCTGCAGTTACCACTTTTTCAACGCATTTATCTACTGTTTCAACAGCCTTGATGGCAGCTTCCCAGACCCCGGTATGGCCCACCATATCTGCATTGGCAAAATTGAGGACAATGAAATCGGCCGACCTGCTATTGATCTGTGGTAGTAAGGCTTCAGTTACTTCATAAGCGCTCATTTCCGGTTTGAGATCATAGGTGGCCACTTTGGGGGAGGGTATCATGAGCCTTGTTTCCCCTTCGAATGGTTTTTCACGCCCACCGCTAAAGAAAAAGCTTACATGCGGATACTTTTCTGTTTCCGCTATACGGATCTGTTTCAATCCCTGTTTTTCCAATACTTCTCCAATAGTATTTTTCAGATCATCATTCTCGAAGATCACATGCACATTCCTGAAATTGTGATCATACTGCGTCATGGTTGTATAATCCAGCTTCAGCCTGTGCATCTGGAATTCGGGAATATCAATCTGTGTAAGCACTTCTGTTATTTCACGGCAACGGTCTGTCCTGAAATTAAAACATAACACCACATCGTCATCTTTTATAGTTGTCAGTGGCTGTTGACCTTCATTCAGGATCACCGTTGGCAATATGAATTCATCTGTTTTCTTCTGGGCATAAGAATTCTCAACTGCAGCAATTGCATCAGTTGCTTTTTGACCCTGTCCATTCACCATTGCATCGTAAGCCAGCTTTACCCGTTCCCATCGTTTGTCGCGGTCCATAGCATAATAGCGGCCACTTACCGTAGCAATCTTACCCGTGGTGTTATTGAGGTGGTTCTGCAGGTCGGTAATGAAGCCCAGCCCGCTTTTAGGGTCGCAATCCCGGCCGTCGGTAAATGCATGGATATAAACTTCCGACAGGCCTTCCTGGCTGCAAAGGCTTATAATGGCCTTTAAATGGTTTATGTGAGAATGCACTCCGCCATTACTGACCAGACCCAGCAAATGCAGAGGTTTTCCGGCCGTTTTGGCATGACGGATTGAATCCAGCAATTGTTTATTTTGAGTGAAAGTTCCGTTACGGATAGCCACATTTATGCGTTGTAATTCCTGGTACACAATCCGGCCTGCACCCAGGTTAAGGTGGCCTACTTCAGAGTTTCCCATTTGCCCATCCGGAAGGCCTACAGCCTCCCCACAGGTGACCAGCGTAGTGTTCGGATACCTTGAATATAAGGACCTTGTAAAGGGGGCATTAGCATGTTGAATAGCGTCCGATGATGCAACTTTACCAAGGCCCCAGCCGTCCATAATGATCAGAATAGCTCTTTTTTGAGACATGACCGCTTTTGAGGGGCTAAAATTAGTACAAATTCAATGATTATCAGGTAACAATGCGTTGTAAATCTACATATCGTAAACTGTATTTGGCTGGGAAGCCTAGAATCTGCCGGGGATTTTGTTAATTTAGTATCCGGATAATCCGTGCTCCATGGCACATTTTTCGATTTGTTATTCCTGTGAAAAAATTTGATTTATGAAAGCGATTTTTACTTCTTTATTGGTTGCATTCGCGATTGTGCTTTCTTCCTTTGGACAGAACAGTTCGTCCATCGATGAAGTAATCGGCGCATTACGTTCCGGCAACGCCAATGAATTGTCGAGGTATTTTGACGACAATGTTGAAGTAACATTGCCCGTTAAAAGCGACAGTTACAGCAAGGCCCAGGCCCAGCTGATCCTTAAAGATTTCTTTGCCAATAACGATGTTCGTGGCTTTGAATTAAAACACAAAGGTGATTCACCCGGTGGTCATTATTGCATCGGTACGCTGCAAACAAAGTCTGGTAATTTCAGAGCACATGTGTTCATGAAATCCAAGGGCGACAAAGAACTGGTTAAGGAATTGCGATTTCAGCCGATTGAATAGTCTTTCTTTAAGATAGATTAAGATAGATGCAACAACAACATAATTGTGAAGAAGCCCTACGTAAGTGGGGCTTTTTCATTTATGTATTATTTACTTTTGCCCCATGGATTTTATTAATAAACTGCATCACCTCATTGACGAAGCATTAAAGGAGGATATTGGCGATGGCGATCATTCTACTCTTTCCTGTATTGACCCTGCTGCCAGGGGAAAGGCGGTTCTTAAAATAAAGCAGGAAGGAATTCTGGCTGGTGTAGAGGTTGCTAAAGAAATATTCGCGTATAAAGAACCTGGTGCCTTATTTATACCATTTAAAAAAGATGGTGATTCTATGGAAGTGGGAGAGAAGGCATTTGAAGTGGAAGCCCATGTGCATACCATCCTTCAATGTGAACGGCTGGTACTGAATTGTATGCAAAGAATGAGTGGTATTGCTACTCTCACCAAAAAGTATACGGATAAGCTGAAAGGATATAAGACCAGGATTCTGGATACGCGCAAAACAACTCCCAATTTCAGGTTACTTGAAAAAGAAGCGGTACGAATTGGTGGCGGCGTCAACCATCGCTTTGGCCTGTATGATATGATCATGCTTAAGGATAATCATATTGATTACTGTGGTGGTATTGAAGAAGCGATCAATAAAGCAGCAGAATATGTACGTACGAAAAAACCAGATTTGAAGATTGAAGTAGAGGCACGCAATATTGATGACGTTAAAAGGATCATTGATGCAGGCAAAGGAAAAGTTTTCAGGATCCTGCTGGATAATTTTAGGCCTGAAGACATAGACGAGGCTCTTTCCCTGATTAAGAATGATTTTGAAACAGAGGCCAGTGGCGGAATTACACTGGATAATATTGAAGAATTTGCCAAAACCGGCGTGGGTTACATCAGCTCAGGAGCATTGATCCATCAGGCCAAAAGCCTTGACCTTAGTTTAAAGGCAGTAATAATTTAATAGCTCGCATTATATCGAAATAAATATCAGTAATATGGCAAAAAAGAATAAGCCAGACGCTAAAGGATTTGTTTACAGCACCGATCCTGATTTCAGGTTTGAACATGAGTCCGGTTCTGCTGAAACATTGCCCCCTGCTTTACAAAAACTGAAGATCCAGCTCAATACCCGTTACAGGGCTGGTAAAGCTGTTACAGTCGTGACAGGATTTACAGGCAATGAAAATGATATGGAAGAGCTGGGTAAGAAATTGAAGACATATTGCGGTACCGGCGGCTCTGCAAAGGATGGTGAAATTATTGTGCAGGGTGATCAACGAAATAAAGTATTACAATTCTTTCACCAAAACGGTTATAAGCTGGCAAAGATCATCTGATCATTTCCCTTCTGTTATTGTCCCTGTGCAAGGCTATACGCTTTCTTTTCTCCAAACATATTCAGCAGTTCCAGGGAACATATCTTGAAATTACCACTCAGGCTTGCATAAAGGCCGATAATATCCTGCTGGTTCAATGGCGATCCATCAATACTTTCAAATCGTACATTGTATTGATTCACGAGGTTGGTAAAAACAGATCCGGTAGGCCATACCTGTGTACCCCGGTTACTGACATTGATCAGATTAAATTTCACTCCTGCATGTCGCTGGCATTTTTTTGCGATGACTTCCGGCTGTTCATCACTTTCAATAAACAGATCCACTCCGGCAATATGTTCTTCTTCCATTTCCTTGCTCACAAGCATTGGATTTTTTTCCAACCTGAAAGAAGTTGGAGTAACTGGCATATTGGGTATTACTTCCTTTGCATTCAGTTTTGGCTGCTTCCCAAAATTGCTGATGATGGCATCGGCAAACTGGGTTGTATTAAGGGAAGGATTTGATTTATCGCCGAAATCACCCGTGTGAATCCCCTGCTCTAAAGTATACAGCAATGCATTTTCAATCTCTGCAGCATTTTGCATTAATCCCAGGTGTCGCAACATGGCGATGCCACTTAATAAAAGCGCAGTAGGGTTGGCAATATTTTTTCCGGCAATATCAGGAGCTGTTCCATGAACCGCTTCAAAAATGCAGATATGGTCGCCAATATTGGCTGATGGTGCAAAGCCGAGTCCGCCAACCAGGCCTGCGCATAGATCTGATACTATATCCCCCTGCAGATTGGTTAACACAACCACATCAAAAGTATCTGGTCTTGTTACCAGTTTCATGCACAGATCATCTACTATCACATCATCTGCTTTAAGATGTGGGTAGTCTTTCGCTACTTCATAAAAACATTCCAGAAAAAGTCCATCTGTGATCTTCATAATATTCGCCTTGTGACCACAGGTTATTCTGCGTGCTTTCTTTTTGGTGGCCATTTCAAAAGCATATTTAATTACCTGCAGGCTGCCTGGTCTGGTAATGAATCGTCGGCTTAATGCCACATCATGCGTTAACATATGCTCAATTCCACCGTAAGTATCTTCTATATTTTCACGGACTATCGTTACATCTATTGGTATACCTGCTTTGCTGAACACTGTATCTACACCATGCAGTGTTTGAAACACTCGTTTATTAGCGTAAGTATTCCAGGTTTTGCGGGCTGTTACATTCACACTTTTCACGCCTTTCCCTTTTGGCGTTTCCATGGGACCCTTAAACAGGATACCCAGTTTTTCAATGGTCTGTTTAGCCTCAGGAGTCATCCCATTTGAAAATCCTTTATCAAACACCCATTTTCCCATTTCCACCACTGTATATTCCAGCGGAGTTTTATTGGCATTAAAAATTTTCAACACTGCTTCCATTATTTCCGGTCCAATACCATCACCATTGGCTACAGCTATGTTCATATTGAAAAAATATGTTAAGGAATAACCGCGAAATTACGCCTTTGAAAAGTAAATCAGCCTGAAAGCACAGGAGGGTTGAAGCTGGCAAAAGGTCAACTTGTAGTGAAATACTTGCCTTTCGTCATTATTTTCTCGAAATATTTCAAAATGATAAGCTGTGCAGGTTAGTTGCCATCAATCTTTTTCATTATTTTTACTCAAACTGATTGATATGAACAGCATGATCTCTGAAGGTGTAGAGGTAAGTGTTGAAACTTTTTATCAACCGGATTACAGTAACCCGGTTCAATCAGAATTTATGTTCGCATATAGAATTACGCTTGAAAATCACAACGCATTTCCTGTAAAACTTCATCGTCGTAACTGGCAAATATTTGATAGCAACGGCACTCATCGTGAAGTGGAAGGGGAAGGTGTTGTAGGAGTTCAGCCTGTAATTCAGGCGGGCGAAAGCTACCAGTATGTGAGTGGCTGCAACCTCAGATCTGAAATGGGTAAAATGAAAGGGACTTATCAAATGGAGAATCTTGAAACCCGTCAGATGTTTGAGGTAAATATTCCTTCCTTTGAGATGGTTGTTCCAATGAAGAACAATTGATATTCTCTTATTTCGGCTTATACTTTCCTTCTTCCAGGATTTGTTTTGCAGGTGCCTGCATAATGGCATCGATCTTCATACCGGGTTTTGCTTCCTCAAATTTTTTCATCATCTGCCATCCTATCCAGGCGCCAATATTTCCAGGAGAATCTTCCTGTGAAAATACACTGGTGAATGGCGCTTCACCAATATACGTTTGAATGGTAGCTGGCTGTAATGAATACAGGTTCTCATTTTTGATGATGGTGCTCCAGATCAATCCTTCACTTGCTTTACACCAATCCAGTTGATGTTGGGTATACCCGGTCTTAATGGAGTCTGGCGTATTGGGCATTAACTTATCCAGCAACCACCACTGTTTTCCTTTCTCAATCATTTGCTCCACCAGCGGCTTCGTATTGCTTTTGTCCGGGAAAATATCATCAGTTACCAGCTTCATAACATCTGCGGCAATATATTCCCTGGAAAAGCGGCGGCTGCGGTAAAGTGGTGCTACATTATTTATGAAATATTCGGTGTTATATAACGAAAAGTTGGCTCCCAGGTAAAACTGCAAACTAATTCCCACAAAACCGGGCCCGATGAAATTGGGCGTGTAGTCTCCATTTGCCATCCTTGCCAGATCTTCCCGTGAATTCATGGGTCCTATTATTGGGATAATTGTTTCTGGAAGTTTATAGGAAGGGAAATAATACTTTACATATTGAAATGCCTGCCTTAATTCTTTTTCAACCGGAGCAAAATCCCTGTAGATTTTCTGCGAAGAATCAAATACCGGTTTGTATAATGCATAAAATGTTTTAATGGCTTCAGGGTTGTTAACGCCAACAATATTTTGCAGGAATAAATTCAGGAATTGAGGGAATTGTTGCTGAACGCTTGCGAGCCCCTGGTCCAGTTTCAAGGTGTCAATTTGAAAAAATTGCTCATCAAATCGTTTCGTTGCCAGGTTGACGGCTATTTTGGAAACATCAGGTGCTTCATTCTTATTGTTGCATGCGCAAAACGCCACGAGAAGAAGCCAAAAGGCAATTTTTTTCATCGTCACTAAAATTGTCATTCAAACGGAGGCTGGTGTAAAATGTTGTGTGCGAAGATAGGTTAGGCGTCACGAAAGCGGCGTCCGGGTTTAACATTTGACGTAAATTTGCGGTATGAAGATCGCATTAGCGCAACAGAATTATCATATCGGCAATTTTGAAAGTAACACCCGCAAGATCATTGAAGGAATAGATTGGGCGAAAAAGCAGGGCGCAGATCTGGTGGTATTTTCCGAGTTATGCGTTTGCGGTTACCCTCCGCGCGATTTCCTGGAATTCAGCGATTTTATCAATAAATGCTACGAGGCTGTAGATCTGATCA
>Ga0136846_1213366_pt1 | contig 18331 bp, 16 predicted proteins | sample HopSoiMetagenom2_FD_96841 | JGI IMG/M metagenome (GOLD analysis project Ga0136846, IMG submission 96841) | Grasslands soil microbial communities from Hopland, California, USA - 2 Assembly 2016 (version 4) | ecosystem: Environmental > Terrestrial > Soil > Grasslands | place: USA: Hopland...
CCTTGCTGGACCGATGGCAAGCCGACCCGAAATTCCCGGAAGAACCCAAATTTGGCATGGTGCCGCCTAGCACCCCCGATCGACTGCTCTTCGGTCGAGATCTCTCGGTCCTCTACTCTCCACCCTTCGCCAGCTGCTCGCGCTTGGCGTTCGAGCGCACCTCCTTCTGCTCCTTCTTCTTCTCCTCGTGACGGTCTTCCTTCGCCCGCTCCGTCTGGGCAGCCGCCACTTGCTTGTCGTACTCCGTCTTCGGCTCCGGCGCGACCTCGCCCGTCCCCTTGGCGAGCTCCGCATTCAGCTCGCCACCCGCGAGCACGACCACCATCGAGTAGTACATCCACGACAGCAGCAGGAGCACGGCACCAACGGTGCCGTAGGCCTTGTTGAAAGTTGTGAAGTTGATCACGTACAGTCGGAACAGCGTTGTCGCGATCACCCAGAGCGCCGCCGCGATGATCGCGCCAACGAGGATCTGTCGCTTGTGCTGCGGAAAGTCCGGCAGGATGTAGTACATCAGCCAGAAGGCCGAGACGAGAAAGGTGAACGCCAGCGGATACTGCAGGATCATCCACCCCCACTTCGTCAGGCTGTCGGAATGCGTGACGCGCGCGACAATGTCGACGATGTTCGGACCCGCGATCATCACGGTCGCCGCGAGGCTCATCATCCCGCCGGCGACGATCACCATCGCGAGCTGGATCAGCCGCTGCTTCCACCAAGGCCGGCGGTCGTTCTTCACGTGATAGGCAATGTTCAACGCGCCCATCAACGAGCCGAAGATGTTCGACGCGGAATACAGCGTCAGCACCGCGCCGATGGAGACGAGACCCGGCGCGTTCGGTGCGAAGACGACGTCGTGCGCGACGCCGGCGAGCAGCGTATACGCCGCTGGTGGAACACTGCCCGCGAGCTGCTCCATGATCCAGTTGAAGAGCTGCTGCTTGTTGCCGACGAGCGCGAGCAGCGGGGCCGCGAAAAGCAGCAGCGGGAAGATCGAGAAGAAAAAGTTGTACGCGACCGCGGCCGCGATCGTGAGGATGTTGTCCGCCCAGATCGCCTTGCCCACTGCCTTGAGCAGACGTCCGATGTGAAATCCTTTGATGACCATGGTTCTTCAGTCCCCCCGCACCTGGCGCTGCTCGGCGGGCTTCCGGCCGTCCTGCTCGGCGGCACGGTCGAGATTGAACGCAGTGTCGACGAGCGCGATGTGCGAGAACGCCTGCGGAAAATTGCCCAGCTGCCGCTTCGCTCGCGGATCGTATTCCTCGGCGAGCAGACCGACGTCGTTGCGCAGGGAGAGTAGATGCTCGAAGAGCCGCCGCGCGTCCGCGAACCGTTTCTGCAGGATGTAGTTGTCCGCGAGCCAGAAGCTGCAGGCGAGAAACGCGCCCTCACCGGGCGGCAGCCCGTCGTCCGTCTCGGCGCTGTCGTAGCGGAGCACGAGGCCGTCGACGAGCAAGCGCTTCTCGATGGCCGCGACGGTGCCGCGCACGCGTGGGTCGTCCGCGGGGAGGAATCCGACGACCGGGATCATGAGCACGCTCGCGTCCAACTGCCTGGAGCCATACGCCTGCACGAACGAGTTCAGCCGGGTGTCGAAGCCCTTCTCGCAGACCTCGTCGTGGATCTGCTGGCGCAGCGCGCGCCACCTGTCCACGGTGTCATCTTGGCGAAACTCCTCCGCGCTCTTGATGGCGCGGTCGACGGCGACCCACGCCATGACTTTCGAGTATGTGAAATGCTGCGGGCCGCCGCGGACTTCCCACATTCCCTGATCGGGCCGCTGCCATATCGTCGCAAGATGCTGGACGAGCGCGCGCTGCAGCCCCCACGAGTCCATGCTTCGCTCGAGGCCTCCGCGACGCCCTTGATGCAGCGCGTCCATCACCTCGCCGAAGACGTCGAGCTGGAGCTGGTCCGAGGCGGCGTTGCCGACGCGCACGGGTTTAGAGCTCTCGAAACCCGGTAGCCAGTCGATCTCGGCCTCCCGCAACACGCGCTCGCCGCCGAGCCCGTACATGATCTGCACCTGCGACGGGCTACCGGCGGCGGCGCGAAGGAGCCAGTCGCGCCACGCCGACGCCTCGTCGTAGTAGCCCGCGTCCATGAGCGCGAGCAGCGTGAATGTCGCGTCGCGCAGCCAGCAGAATCGGTAATCCCAGTTCCGTGGCCCGCCGATCTGCTCGGGGAGCGACGTCGTCGGCGCGGCAACGATGCCGCCAGTCGGCCGATAGGTGAGCGCCTTGAGCGTGATCAGGGAGCGGTCGACCGCCGCGTCCCACTCCCCGCGATAGCGACCGCGCTTCGACCACTCGTGCCAGAAGCGCTCCGTGTCGTCGAGGGCCTTGCGCACGTTCACGGGACTCTGCGGCGGCAGGTGCGACGCCGAGTACGTCATCACGAATGGAATGAAATCGCCTTCGTTGACGGTAAACTCGCCGACCGTCGTCAAATTCTCGCCGCGGAGCGGCACGTCGGTGTGCACGACGACGCGGTCCGGCCCGGCGATCGCGCGCAGTGTCCCGTCGTCGAGTCGCGTGACCCACGGGACGAACGCGCCGTAATAGAACCGGAGGATCAGCTCCGTCCGCATCTCGACGCGTCCACGGCGACCGATGACGATCCGCGCGACGTCGGACGCATGCCCCCGCAGCGGCATGAAGTCGACGAGCGTGACCGCGCCCTCCGGCGTCTCGAAGTCTGTCTCCAGGATGAGCGTATGCTCACGATAGCGCCGGCGAATCGTCGGATTGGGGGCGCGCGGCGCGATCAGCCATCGACCGTGCTCCGGCCCGCCGAGGAGCGCGGCGAAGCAGGCGCTCGAGTCGAAGCGCGGCCAGCAGAGCCAGTCGATCGACCCCGTCCGCGAGACGAGCGCCGCCGTTTCACAATCGCCGATGAGCGCGTAGTCCTCGATCCGGTCCGGCATGGCTCGTTAGGCGCGGTCGAACTCGACGACTGTCTTGACGTCGCCCGGTTGTGCCTCGAACGCCTCGCGCCACCGCGACAGCGGAACGCGGCGCGTCAGGAGTCGCTCGAGCCAGGAGCGCTCCGCGCTGGCGAGCGCCCGCGCGGCGGCCTCGTAGTGCCGCCGGTTGGCGTTCACCGATCCGAAGATGACGTCGTTCTCGAGCACGATGTCGCGATTGAGCGCCCCAGCGTCGACGAGCCGCTTCGTGCCCGCCGCCGAAACGCCGGCGAGACAGACGATCCCGTTAGGCGCGGAGCAGCCGATGACCTCCATCACCACCGCCGGCGCCCCCGTGCACTCGATGATGACGTCGGCCTCGAAGCCGAGCTCCGCGATCGTTCCCGTGTGATACGTCCCGCCGAGCGCGTGGACGAGCGCGGGCTTGAGCCCCGACGTCGCGCGGTCGAGCACGTGCAGCTCGAAGTCGCGCTGGCGCGCCATCAGCGCCGCGAGCAGTCCGATCGGGCCCGCACCCGTCACGAGCACGCACCGCGGTTCCCAGACGCCGCGACGCCCGATCCGTTCGATGTGCTCCCAGGCCTTGGCCACGACACTCGCTGGCTCGAGCAGGACGCCCAGCTGGCCGAGCGCGGAATCGATCTTCACCGCGAACGCCGGATCGATGCGCCACCACTCCGCACCGAAGCCGTGCAGCTCTTTGATCCCGTGCTCCGTGTAGCGGCCATTGCGGCACATATCCCACTCGCCGGCCGCGCAGTTCACGCACGGCACGGGGTCTGGCTGGCGCACGACGCCGACGACGAGATCGCCCTTGGCGAAGCCGCAGCCCGGCGGCGCCTCGTGCACCCGTCCGAGCGATTCGTGGCCGAGGATGAGTCGATCGCTCCCGGCTGGCGCGGTGCCGTACTCACCGGAGACGATCTCGCGATCGGTGCCGCAGATCCCGAGCGCGACGGCGCGCACGAGCAGCCGTCCCGATCGCGGATCGGGCTCGGGGACGTCCTCGAGCTGAAAGGAGTCGGCTGTGCCTGGGCGGACTGTGAGTGCGCGCATTGCGCGCCTTCATCGCAGACATCGGGCCGCGCCGCCGATTGGGCGCTAGAGCTTTCTCCGCCCCGTAAACGTCACCAGGGCGTTGATGATCAGCTTTGCGTCGTCGCCGTCGAGGATCGGGCGCACGATGCGCCACGGATCCTCCAGTGGAGACGCGGGAACCGGCGGCGACGAGATCGGCGTCTGGCGCAGCTCGCGCGCGCGGGCGGCCTCGAGGCCCCCGCTCGTGATGAACTCAAGCACCCGCCGCAGCTCGTCGGCGTCGAACCACGTGCCGTGTTTCGTGCAGACATCGACGATCACGCCCGACGTGTGCGCGAAGTTGACGCGGTTCATCAAGTTCTTACACTCGGGGCACGGCGCGTACTCCACGGCGCCGAGGGTGATGCGCGCCGCGGCCGGTGTCGGAATGCCGGTGCCGAGTAGCGGCGACGGCTTCAATCGCTCGGCGACGAGGCGCTGCAGCGTCTCGGTTTCCACCCAGACACCATTGCAGACGTCGCAGAGATGCATGTCCGCGCCGCCGAAGCGCACGGCACGCATCGGACCGCACTTGCGGGGGCAGGGCAGTGGCGACGCCGCGCGATCCGCGGGCTGGCCGATCTCGGCGCCGCAGCGCTGACAATGCTTGCTCCCGACGAACACCAGGGCGTAGCACTTCGGGCAGCCGATGGTGGCGAGCCGCGCGTGACAGAACGTGCACTCCGTCGAGTGCTCGGGCACCGCGGCCCCGCAGTCCGGACAATTCAGCGCGCCAGCATCGGTCATCGGCGAATCGGTAGGTGAAGGGAGTGATACTCTGGACGATTCCCAAAGGTGTCGAGTCACGCTGCGGAGTTATCAGTCCATAGTCCATAGTTATCAGGGAATAAGGAAATCGGGCGCGCTTTGCGCGCCCGCTTCCTCGTCAGGTCGCCGTTCCTAGCGCGCTCCTCCCGGCGCGCTCCTCCTCGCGCGCTCTTTCCGGCGCGCTCTTCCAGCGCGCTCTTCCCGGCTCGTAGTTTCCCCGACCGCCGTGTATGATGGAGCTGCCCCTGTCCAGGATACCGATGAGCAACTACTCGCGCCGCGACTTCCTTCTCACCACCGGCAGCTGCGCCGCCCACCTCGCGCTCGCCGGCTCCGTCATTCCTGCCGCGCTCAGGGCACGGTGGAGCTGGTCGCCGTTAGGCACCACCGTCGCGCGCGAGCCGTTCGGAAGCCTCGAACGCATCGCCGACGGCGTCTGGGCGCTCGTCTCCAACCCACTCGGCGGCGATCGCACGACGATCTCCAACGGTGGGCTCATCGCCGGTCGCAACGCGGTGCTCGCCATCGAGGGATTCAACACGCCGCAGGGCGCCGAATGGCTCGCGACGAAGGCCCGCGAGCTCACCGGCCGCTGGCCGACGCACGTCGCGCTCACGCATTATCACGCCGACCATGCGAACGGTGTCGCCGGATACCTCGCGTCGAACCAGCATCCGGAGTTGCGCGCGACACAGCGGACGCGCGAGCTCGTGGTCCAGCGCAACAAGCCGGAGGATCCCGCGCGCGTCGCGGCACTCGAGCATGTCACCCTGATCACTCCCGATGCCCCGACGACGCTCGACCTCGGCGGCCGCGTGGTGCGCGTCGTCCCACGGCGCGGCCACACCGAGAGTGACGTCTCCCTGGAGCTCGACGATCCGAGCATCGTCTTCTGCGGTGATCTCTTCTGGAACGCGATGTTCCCGAACTACGTCGACGCGATGCCGACCCAGCTCGCACAGTCGGTCCGCGCGCTCCGGCGCGACCGCGACACTCTCTATGTGCCGGGCCACGGCGCACTCGGCAAGCAGGCCGAGTACGATCGCTACACGGCGATGCTCGAGGAGGTTGAGCGCGCGGCCCGTGCGGCGCATACGAAGGGGACAAGCGCCGCGGACGCTGCAGCCGCGTTCACGTTGCCCGAGTCGTTAGGCAGTTGGACCCTGTTCAGCAAAGCGTTCTACAATCGGGCGTTCGAGGCGTGGTACAAGGAGCTCGCCTGAGCCCGCCTGCTCGTCTGGTGGACGAGTTGCGGGTTTGTTAAATCTGGTCGTGAGTCGACAGTGGTCAGCGGGCGCGGGCGAGATCGCACACGGGGCGCTGTAACCACTGACGTGTTCAGTGTCAGAGGGAGGATTCCAATGAGCCCGAGGATCCGCTGTTTTTGCCTGGTGGTCACGATTGTTGGTGCGCCATACCCTTCGAGAGCACAGGAAGCTGACCCGCCGAGCATCCCGACGGAGCTCGTTCATGCGCTGCTTGGGCGCGGTGAGTCCGAGTTGGGACGGCCGCCGCGGATCTTCGTTGGTCGCGCGCCCGACGGTGTGCCGCAGAGCCTGACGTCGCTGGAGGGAGGTACGGTGCTCGGCGGCACCGATGATGGTCGGAACACGGTGCTCATCGTCGCGTTCACGCTGCCGCCGAATCAGATCGTCCTATCGGTGGACCGACAGCTCCGCGCGCGAGGATGGACGCCTCCGCCTCCGCCGCCAGGCGAAGAGCGCGGAGGGTTCATCTCGTCTGGATATAGCGCGCCGTTTGGCAACGCGTACTGCTCGGATAGCACATCGCTTGCGCTCGCGTCCGTGCCGGCACCGAGGGGAGGTACCTATCTCAAGATCACTCAACTTCGGAATCAGCAGTTCAGCTTCTGTAGGCGGCGCGACCGCGAGCGCATGCTCTTCGGATCGCAGTTCAAGTTCCCGGCGCTAATGCCCCCAGCGGGCATGGCCACTTACGGCGGGGGAGGAGGTTCCGGCGGCAGCAACACCTCCATCAACACCCGCTTGACCGGGCCGCTCAAGCCCTCTGAAGTGCTCGCGCATTATCGCGCCCAGCTCGACGCGGCTGGGTGGCGCACGAGGGCGCCGGTGGCGAGCGGCGACGATGTCGCGATCACCTACGTGGAAGCCTCGGACACGTCCCACGTTGTCTGGCGCGGGTTCATGACCGTGTTTCAGGCCGATCCCACGAGTGTCGATGTCGAGATCAAGATGGTGAACCCTCGAGGGCGTTGAGCTCGGGAACAAGCGCCCTCCGCCGGTAGTTTGAAAGGATGTCAAAAACAGGATGGGGCTATGGCAGGGATGATGGCACGTCTGGGAACGATTGCGGCCGTCGTGGCTGGGGGCGCTTACTGGGCATCAGCGCGGCCCGCAGCGGCTGGAGCGGCGACGGCGCCCATGGCGACTATGGGCAGCACGCTCGCGACCAGCCCGCGCGATGAGACAATCGTCTTCGCCGGCGGATGTTTCTGGGGTGTTCAGGCTGTCTTCGAGCACGTACGCGGCGTGAAGAGCGCTGTCTCCGGATACGCTGGCGGTACCATGACGTCGCCTTCGTACGAGGACGTGAGCTCGGGTACCACCGGTCACGCCGAGTCGGTGCAGGTGACCTTCGACGCCTCCGAGGTATCGTTAGGCACGCTGCTCCAGGTCTTCTTCTCCGTCGCGCACGATCCAACGCAGAAGGATCGCCAGGGGCCGGACGTCGGCACGCAGTATCGGTCGGCGGTCTTCTACGCCACCGACGCGCAGCGCGATGTCGTCGACGCGTACCTGAAGCAGCTGACGAACGCGAAGACGTACGCCCGGCCGATCGTGACCCAGGTCGCGCCGCTGCGCGCGTTCTATCCGGCGGAAGCGTATCACCAGCATTACGCGATGCTGCACCCGGATAGTCCGTACATCGCGACGTACGACCTGCCCAAGGTGGCGGCGCTCAAGACGCGGTTCCCGACGCTCTATCGCGAGGACGTCTCGGCGCGTTAGCGGGGCACGGGAGGCGGGACGGGGGATGGGGCGGGAGAGATTGGCTCTCCCGCCCCATTCGTATTTGGCTTCCTCCGGGATTGTCGGGCGTTGGCTTGCCATGGAGTCCAGCAGGGCCCCTGAAACCGCTGACATGCACTCAAACCACTGACGCTCTCCTCAGCAGCGACGCCTCCACTAACCGTGGAGGCATCCTGAAGTTTTAACAAAGCAATTCCTCACTGGAGCGAGGAGCTCTCTCTGACAAGGAGCCCCTCAGTGGTTTCAGCGCCGTGTCAGTGAGTGTCAGGGGCCATCGCCTTCGCCGCCGGGAATTATCGGGATGCACCCGTATCTGGAGCATTTGTTTACGGTCTCGCCGCCGCGCCATGCTTGCGCCCGCGTCAAGCAAAGCGTACTTTTTGTTTAACCAAATGGTCAAACCCAATGGTTAAACCGCCTGGTCGCACTCGATCCGCACCTCGTGCGAAGCGCCGCGCAGCGGCCGCGGAGCCCGCGGCGCATAACGCCGAAGAGCGGATCCTCGACGCCGCCCATCGCGTCTTCCTCCGCCGCGGCAGCGCCGGTGCCCGCACCCAGGAGATCGCCGACGAAGCCGGCGTCAACAAGGCGCTCCTCCACTACTACTTCCGCACCAAGGAGCGACTCGCCGCCGCCGTCTTCCAGCGCGCCGCGACGAAGCTCATGCCGCCCGTGATCGCGACGCTCGCCTCCAATCACGAGCTCGAGATCAAGATCGCCCGCGTCATCGACATCGAGCTCGACGTCCTCCTCGAGCATCCGTATCTCCCCGGCTACATCATCTCCGAGCTCACCCACAATCCCGCGCGCGCCAGGGAGCTGATCGCCGCCCTCGCCGGCGTCTCCGTCGACGAGCTCGCGCCGCGCCTCTTCGAGACCCTCGGCAAGCAGATTCGCGCCCGCGTCCGCGAGGGCCGCATGCGGCCGATAGCGCCCGATCAGTTCATGCTCAACCTGCTCTCGCTCTGCATCTTTCCGTTCGCTGCGCGGCCCATGGTGCAAGCCATGCTCCGCCTCGACGACGACGACTTCGCGCGCCTCATCGCGCGGCGGAAGCGCGACCTCCCGATCTTCTTCCTCCACGGACTCCGGCCATGAATCGCGCCATGCGCGTGTTCGCGTCCGTCACTCTCGTCGCGCTCGCGATGCGCTCCGCGCCCGCTCAGGCCCCGGCCCGGCGCGACACGCTGCGCCTCCGTGAGCTACAGCAAGCAGCCGCGCAAGTGGATCCGCGCGAGCAGCAGCTCGCGCTTCAGCGCCAGGCGACCGCGCTCCGCCTCCGCACTCTCGCGGCCGAGCGCTTGCCAGCGCTCAGTGGCGACGGCACCGCTCAGTATCAATCGGCCGTGACGACGATTCCGATTCGCCTGCCTAACGTCGTTGTGCCGACGCCCCCGCACGATCGCTACGGCGCGGAGCTCGGCGTCCAGGAACGGCTCCTCGATCCGTCGTTAGGCGCACGCGCCGACGTCGAGCGCGCTACCCTCGGCCTCGCCGAGGCGCGGCTGCGTACGACCGTCTATGCCCTCCGCGGTGAAGTCAACGACGCATTCTTCTCCGCGGCCATCGCCCAGGCGCGGGCGGGAGCGCTCAACGCCGCAATTGCGGACCTCGAGGCGCAGCTCCGCGTCGCCCGCGCCCGCGTCCGCGAAGGAACGGCGCTTCCGAGCGAGGCCGCGACGCTCGAGGCCGAGCTCCTCCGCCGCCGCCAGGATCTCGATGACCTCGGCGCGACGCGTGCCGCGTCCCTCGCGGTGCTCGCGGTGCTCGCGGGTCGTACAATCGCCACGACCGACACGCTGCTCCTGCCCGATCTCGTCGCGACCGTCGCGTCGGCGCGGGCTAGCGTTCCGCGCAACCGACCCGAGTATCTCCAGTTCGCGCGCACCCGCGAGCAGCTCGCGGCGCAGGAGCGAGTCGTCGCGGCGCAGATCCGTCCCCGAGTCTCGGCGTTCGGCCGCGCCGGGTATGGAAAGCCTGGGCTCAACGTCCTCGCCACCAGTTTCAACAGCTACTGGCTCGGCGGCGTGGAGGTGCAGTGGACGCCGTGGAGCTGGGGAACCACCGATCGCGACCGCGAGGTCCTGGCGCTGCAACAGCAGATCGTGACCAGCGACGAGGCGGCGTTCACGGCCGCGACGCAGCGCGCCGTCGAGCGGCAGCTCGCCGACATCGATCGACTCACGGCCGCGCTTCGTACGGATGACGCGATCATCGCGCTCCGCGCCGGCATCGAGCGCGAGACGCGGCACCGCTACGCGGAAGCGGTCGTCACGGCCGCCGAATACGTCGATCGCGAGAACGACGTCCTCGCCGCACGCCTAACGAAAGCCGGCCACGAGGTCGAGCTGGCGCAGGCGCAAGCACGCTATCTCACCACCATCGGCGTGGAGCTTCGATGATGAGACATATATCGTCGTCGCGGCGATTTCTTGCCGCGCTCGGAGCGATGTTCCTCGTGGCGGCGTGTCGTGGCGGCAACGAGCCTGACGCCTACGGCAACTTCGAGACGACGGAGGTCGTCGTCTCCGCCGAGACGAGTGGGCAGCTCCTCTGGTTCAAGGCAGATGAAGGACAGAGGCTAGCTTCCGGCGAGGTGGTCGGCGTCATCGACACGACGCAGCTGTCGCTGCAGCACCGGCAGCTCACCGCCCAGAAGAGTGGCGGCGCGTCGCGCGTCACCGAAGTCGGCCAGCAGCTCGACGCGCTCCGCGTTCAACAGGAGATCGCCCATCGGAACTATGAGCGCATCCAGCGTCTCTTCAACGAGCAGGCGGCAACGGCGCAGCAGCTCGATCAGGCGGAGCGCGATTACAAGGTGCTCACGCAGCAGATCCAGGGCGCCGAGGCGCAGCGCCGGAGTGTCGCCGAGGACGTGAAGTCGACGGATGCCCGCCTCGCGCAGATCGGCGAGCAGCTCGGCAAGGCGCGCATAACGAGTCCGGTCGGTGGCACCGTGCTCGCCCGCTACTCCGATCGCGGCGAGTTCGTTCAGGCGGGTCAGCCGCTCTACAAGATCGCCAACCTCGATTCGATGATCCTGCGGGCGTACGTCAACGAGACGCAGCTCGCGCATGTGAAGCTGGGCGGGACTGCGAACGTATCCATCGACACGGGCAACAAGACGCGACGCACGCTCGCGGGGACGGTGAGCTGGGTGTCGCCCGAAGCAGAGTTCACGCCGACACCGATTCAGACTCGTGACGAGCGGAAGGATCTCGTCTACGCCGTGAAGGTCCGCGTCCCGAATCCCGGCGGCATCGTCAAAATCGGCATGCCGGCCGATGTGAGATTCTCGCCGTGAATGCGGTGACGGTCGAGGCACTCTCGAAGCGCTTCGCGGACGTCGTCGCGCTCGACGCGATTAGCCTCGAGATCGCTCCCGGCGAGCTGTTCGGCATCATCGGGCCCGACGGGGCGGGGAAGACGACGTTGTTTCGCATTCTCGTAACTCTGAGTGTTCCCGACGCTGGTCGCGCTACGGTGCTCGGGCGTGACGTGGTCACCGATCTCTGGGAGTTGCGGCGTCGCGTCGGCTACATGCCGGGACGCTTCTCGCTCTATCCCGATCTCTCGGTGGAGGAGAATCTCAGCTTCTTCGCCTCCGTCTTTGGCGCTACGATCGAGGCGCAGCACGACCTCATCGGCCCGATTTACGACCAGCTCGCGCCATTCAAGGACCGTCGTGCGGGCGCGCTCTCCGGTGGCATGAAGCAGAAGCTCGCGCTCTGCTGCGCGCTCGTGCATCGCCCCGAGATTCTCTTTCTCGACGAGCCAACGACGGGTGTCGACGCCGTGTCGCGACGCGAGCTCTGGGAGCTTCTCGATCGCCTCAGGAATACTGGTCTCACGATCGTCGTCTCGACGCCCTACATGGACGAGGCGGACCGCTGCGGTCGCGTCGCGCTCATCCAGCGCGGCAAGCTGCTCGGCATCGATGTCCCAGATCGCATCGCCGCTTCGTTCGGGCGCCCGCTCTTCGCCGTTCGCGCCGCCGAGCGCTATCGGCTGCTCATCGCGACGCGCGAGTTCGCCAACGCAGCGACAGTGTTCCCCTTCGGCGACGTGTTGCACTACACCGATCGCCGCGATGGAGTGCCGCCGGAGCGGATCGCGCGTGAGCTGCGCGAGCATCTCCAGGCGCGCGGCTTCGCCGATGCCGAAGTGCAGGAGACGCGACCAACGATCGAGGACACCTTCATGGCGCGAATGGGCGAGCCGGAGCGCGCCGCGTGACCGCCGCGCCCGCGCGCGAGCACGCCATCGAAGCGCGCGAGCTCACGCGTCGCTTCGGTACGTTCACCGCGGTCGATCACATCACCTTCGACGTCGGCGTCGGTGAGGTCTTCGGATTCCTCGGCGCCAACGGTGCCGGCAAGACCACGGCGATCCGCATTCTCACCGGCCTTCTCGCACCGAGCTCTGGGTCGGCGCGCGTGGCGGGGCACGACGTCTATACCGAGAGCGAGTGGATCAAACGCCGCATCGGGTACATGAGCCAGAAGTTCTCGCTCTACGAGGACCTCACCGTTGGCGAGAACATCCGGCTGTACGGCGGCATCTATGATCTCTCGAGGGAGGTCGTGCGCGAGCGCACGACGCACATGCTCTCCCGCCTCGGCCTCGACGCGGCTACGAGAGTGCAGGCGCTCCCGCTAGGCTGGCGGCAGAAGCTCGCGTTCTCCGTCGCGCTGCTGCACGAGCCGTCGATTGTATTTCTCGACGAGCCGACGAGCGGCGTCGATCCAATCACGCGACGGCAATTCTGGGAACTGATCTACGAAGCGGCTGCCCGGGGAACGACCGTCTTCGTGACGACGCACTACATGGACGAGGCAGAATACTGTGACCGCATCTCGATCATGGTCGCGGGACGGATCGGAGCGTTAGGCGCGCCGGCGGAGCTCAAGTCCCAGTTCGACGTCGGCTCGATCGACGAGCTGTTCGTTCGGCTCGCGCGGCCCACGGCGGGAGCGGCGGGATGAGCGCCTTTCGCGGCCTGCTCCGAAAGGAGGCGCTGCACATCCTGCGCGACCGGCGCACGCTGGCGGTCGTGATCTTCATGCCCATCCTGCAGGTCATCCTTTTCGGCTACGCGATTCGCACCGACATCTCGCGCATTCGCCTCGCCATCGTCGATCCGTCTCCAGACGCGGCCACGATCGAGCTGCGCAACCGGTTCACGGCGACGGACGCGTTCCGCGTTGTTCGCGTGCTGCCGAGTGCGGGCACGCTCGACCGGCTCTTCGCGAGCGGGGCGATCCAGGAAGCGATCGTGCTCGACGGCGACTTCGCGAATCGGCTCGCGCGCGGCCTGACCGCGCGTGTGCTCGTCGTGGCCGACGCATCCGAGCCGAACTCCGGCAGCGCAATGGAAAGCTACGCCCTGGCGGTGATCCAGGGATATGAGCGAGACATTGCCGCCCGTGGTGGTGCCGTTCGCATTGTGCCCGAGGCGCGGATGCGCTTCAACCCGACCCGCGCGAGCGCGAATCTCTTCGTGCCCGGACTCATCGCGTTCGTCCTGACGATCATCTCCGCGCTGATGACGGCGATCTCCCTCACGCGCGAGAAGGAGACGGGGACGATGGAGATTCTCCTCGTCTCGCCGCTCAAGCCACTAGAGATCATCGTCGGCAAGGTGCTCGCCTATCTCGTGATCGGCTTCGTGAGTGTGCTGCTCGTCGTCGCCGAGGCGCGACTCGTCTTCGCCGTGCCGCTCCGCGGCAGCTTGATGCTCCTTCTTGGCGAGGGTGTGCTCTACATCCTGACGTCGCTCTCGTTAGGCATCCTCATCTCCTCACGGACGTCGTCGCAGCGCGTAGCGATGATCGGTGCGTTGGCCGGCACCATGCTGCCGACGATCCTTCTCTCGGGCTTCATCTTCCCGATCGAGAGCATGCCGTGGCCGCTGCGCGCCATCGCCAACGTCGTGCCCGCGAAGTGGTTCATCGTCATCGCGCGCGGCGTGATGCTCAAGGGCGTCGGTCTCGAGTACCTGTGGCCGCAGACGCTGATCCTGCTTGGCATGACGGTGCTGCTCGTGGCGGCCGCAACCCGCTCCTTCCGCATCCGGCTCGCCTGATGCGCCGCATTCTCGTGCTCGCGTGGGCCGAGGTCCTGCATGTCGCTCGCGACAAGGCGACGCTCGCGCAGGCGCTGCTCATTCCCTTCGTGCAACTGCTCGTGCTCTCGAACGCCGCCACGTTCGAGATTCGCGACACGCCGCTCTATGTCGTGGATCAGGACCACACGAGCGCGTCGCGCGGGCTGGTGACGCGCTTCTCCGCGTCGGGGAACTTCACGATCGCTGGTGCGTCGCCCAGTCCGGAGCTGGCGAACGAGCGCCTCCTCTCGGGCGACGTGACGATGGTGCTCACGATCCCGCACGACTTCGAGCGCGATCTCGTGCGGACGCACGCTGCCGCGGTGCAGCTCGTCGTCAACGCGGAGAAGGGGATGGCCGCCGGGATCGTCCAATATTACGCGTCGCGCATTCTCACTCGTTATGCGGCGGAGCTGGCGCCCGCGCTCGGCGGTGGATCGGCGGTCCCCGCCAGCACCGAGAGCGGCCCGCGGCGCGGTGCGGCGCAGATCGATGTCCGCACCCGCGCGTGGTACAACCCGACGCTCGATTACCGGCACTACATGGTCCCCGGGATTCTCGTCGCGCTCGTGACGCTCATCGGGACGCTCCTCACCGCCCAGAACATCGCCCGGGAGAAGGAGCTCGGCACGCTCGAGCAACTCAACGTCACGCCGATCACCCGCGGGCAGTTCATCGCCGGCAAGCTGCTGCCGTTCTGGGTGCTCGGGATGTTCGAGCTTGCCGCGGGCCTGGTGCTCGGTCGCGTCGTGTTTGGCGTCCCGATGCTCGGCAGCCCTTTTCTCCTGCTCGGCGTCTCCGCGGTCTATCTCGTCGCCGCGTTAGGCATCGGTCTCTGGATCTCGACGATCGTCGAGACGCAGCAGCAGGCGATGTTCGTGACCTTCTTCATCATGATGATCTACCTGCTGATGAGCGGTCTCTTCACCCCGATCGACAGCATGCCGCGGTGGGTGCAGGTCGTGGCCGAGCTGAACCCGGTCCGGCATTTCGTGGCGATCTCGCGCGCGGTGCTTGTGAAGGGTGCCGGCCTGCGCGAGATCCAGCGGCCGTTTGCGATTCTGGCGGTTTTCGCGGCGGTGGTGTTCTCGTTGGCGGTTAGGCAGTACTCGAAGAGAGTCTCTTGACCGTTGGTGGCTTATTGAGCTGCCCGATACATGACCTTCCACACACGTCCACCCTTATCATCGCTGATATACAGTGCCCCATCCGGGCCTTGCGCGAGGCCGGTGGGGCGATGCTTCGCGGCGTCGGGCTGCAGAACGCCGCCGGCGAAGCCGTTCGCGAACGACTCGTACGCGCCGGACGCCTTGCCTGACGAGAGTGGCTGGAAGACCACCTGATAGCCGCCCTGCGGACCTGGCGCGCGATTCCAGGACCCATGGAAGGCGATGAACGCGCCGGTGCGATAGCGCGCAGGGAACATCGTCCCCGTGTAGAACAGGAGGCCGTCGGGCGCCCAGTGCGCGGGAAAGAACGCCGCCGGGGCGTGCTTGGTCACGCAGTCGCCGACGCGACGGCCGCCGTCGCCGCCGTACTCCGGCGCGAGCACGAGCTTCTGCTGATCGGCGTCGAAGTAGCAGCGCGGCCAGCCGTAGTCGGCATCCTTCTCGATCATCAGCAGCTCCTCGGAGGGCAGGTTCTGGCCCTGCTCCGGCGTGTACAGCCGCGACCAGTTCTCCGCGAGCTGGTCGCGACCGTGCTGCGTCGACCAGAGTTGGCCGTTGCCATCGAGGGCGATGCCGACGGCGTTGCGAATGCCCGTTGCATAACGATTCGCCGGCGAGAACGCCTGATCGAGCTTGTTCGCGTCGTACGCCCAGATGCCGCCGCGCGTGCGCAGCTCCGTGCACGGATCGTGGCCGGGGGAGTTCGGAACCCGATTCGTCAGCTGGCACGCGTTCGACGCCGAGCCGAGGTCGACGTAGATCGTGCCCGACGAGTCGATGGCGAACGGATGCATCGGGTGGTCGCCCGTGAGCGGCAACCCCCGCACGATCGTTGACGGACTGTCCGTCGGTACCCCTCCGTTCACGGGCAGCGCATACCGCATGATCGTGCCGCCTTCCTCGGCGTACACGGCGCTCCCATGCAGCCCGATGCCCGTGCCGCCCTGACCCTTGTCGCTCGTGGCGCCGAAGCGGGCGATGACGTCGGCGCGGCCGTCGCCGGACGTGTCGCGCAGCATCACGATGTAGCCGCCCGGCGGTCCCTTGTCGCCGCCGAAATACTGGCCGCTCCAGGTATTCACGTAGACGTCGCCGTTAGGCGCGACGACGAGATGCCGTGGGTGGCCGATGCTGTCGGCGAAGATCGTCGCGCAGAAGCCCGCGGGCAGTGTGAGCCCACCATTGTCTTGCGGGCATGCCGCCGTCGGATTTGCGGTGCTCCGGCTGGAGTCGCCAGCGGGTTGCCGGCTTTCGGTGCGGCACGCCGCGGCGACGAGCAGCGCCGCGATGGTGGCACCGAAGTATGTCGAGCGAGATGTGAGTTGATTCATCGGTCGTAATCCGTCGTGGGTGTCGTGCCACGCAATATGACGCACCGTGCCTCTTGCCGCCCGCTTCCGCGCTCGGGAGATTCCGAATTGCGTCCGCCGCACCCGCGCCGATCGTTCGGCGCCTTTACCCAAGAAAACGCCCAATGCCCTCTCCCGTGCTTTCCATTCGCCGCACCTGCAGTCTCCTCGTCGCCTTCCTGGTTGCTGGATGTGTGACTGAAAAGACCGGCGCCAACGCCTCGGCAGATTCGTCGAAACCGGCGTCGAGCTCCGCGGCCTTCACCGATACGACGGCCACCTCCGCCGCGGTCGCCGCCGCCGCGCAGGCGATCGACACCGCGTCGCTGCTCCAGCACATCAAGGATCTCGCGGCGGATTCGATGGAAGGCCGCGCTCCGGGAACGCCCGGCGAAGAGAAGGCAGTCGCGTACCTCACCCAGCAGTTCCAGAAGCTGGGTCTCCAGCCCGGGAATCCGGACGGTTCGTACATCCAGAAGGTGGATCTCATCGGCTACACGGCGCATCCGGCTGCTTCGTTCACGACGAAGGGAAAGACCGTGGCGCTGCGCTATCCCGATGATTACATCGCGAACTCGCGGCACAATCGCGACTCGACTCGTATCGACACTTCCGATGTCGTCTTCGTCGGCTATGGCGTCGTTGCGCCCGAGTATCAGTGGGACGACTACAAGGGCGTCGACATGCACGGCAAGACGATGCTGATGCTCATCAACGACCCCGCCGTTCCCGCGCCGAATGCGTCGAAGAGCGATGCGCTCGACACGACGATGTTCAAGGGGAAGGCGATGACGTATTACGGCCGCTGGACCTACAAGTACGAGATCGCCTCCGCCAAAGGCGCCGCGGCCGCGATCATCATTCACGAAACTGGACCAGCCGGCTATCCCTACGAGGTCGTTCGCTCGAGCAACTCCGCGGAGCAGTTCGACGTGCCCTCGGCCGACGCGGAGAATCGCGTGCCCGTCGAAGGCTGGATCCGTTTAGAGAAGGCGAAAGAGCTCTTCCGCGACGCGGGGCTCAACTTCGACTCGCTCAAGGCGGCGGCGAAGCGCAAGGACTTCGTCCCGGTCGCAATCGGTGCAAAGGCGAATTTCAACGTCAAGATCGCTCACCGACAGATCCAGTCGAAGAATGTCGTCGCGAAGCTTCCCGGCACCGATCGCAAGGACGAATACGTGATCTACAGCGCGCACTGGGATCACCTCGGCCGCGACACGACGATCAAGGGCGATCAGATCTTCAACGGCGCGGCGGACAACGCGAGCGGCTGCGCGGCGCTGCTCGACATCGCGGCGGCGTTCACGAAGCTCCCCACGCCCCCGAAGCGGTCGATTCTCTTTCTCTCGGTGACGGCGGAGGAGAAGGGACTCGTTGGCTCGAAGTACTACGCGCAGCATCCGCTCTATCCGCTGAACAAGACGGCCGCGAACATCAACATGGACGGCATCAACCAGTGGGGCCGCACGAGCGACTACACGGTCATCGGTCTCGGCAACTCGACGCTCGACGACGACCTGACGCGGATCCTCAAGGCCGACGGCCGCACGGTCCATCCCGATCCGGAGCCTGAGAAGGGCTTCTACTACCGCTCTGATCATTTCGAGTTTGCTAAACAGGGCGTTCCCGCGCTCGACACCGATGCCGGCACGGAGTTCGTCGGCAAGCCGAACGGCTACGGGATGAAGAAGCGCGACGAATACACCAGCCGCGACTACCACAAGCCGTCCGACGAGGTGAAGAAGGATTGGGACTTCTCGGGCGGCGTGCAGGACGTGCGCACTCTCTTCCGCGTCGGCTACGTGGTCGCGCAGCAGGACCCGATGCCGGAGTGGCGCGCGGGGAACGAGTTCAAGGCGCGTCGCGATTCGACCATGCAGGGTATGAAGAAGTGAGAGGCGCGAGGCTTCGATGCGCCCATC
>Ga0136846_1230170_pt1 | contig 18331 bp, 20 predicted proteins | sample HopSoiMetagenom2_FD_96841 | JGI IMG/M metagenome (GOLD analysis project Ga0136846, IMG submission 96841) | Grasslands soil microbial communities from Hopland, California, USA - 2 Assembly 2016 (version 4) | ecosystem: Environmental > Terrestrial > Soil > Grasslands | place: USA: Hopland...
ACAGGTCGCCGCTCGACTGGTTCTTCTCCAGATGCAGGCGGATGAGCACGTCGCGCGAGGAGCCGAAGTTCTGCACCTCGGCCTTGTAGCCGGCGCCATCGAGCGAGCGGCGGATGCCGTCGACGTTGGCGGCGTCCTTGTATGCCACCTCGATCACCGTACCGCCGGTGAATTCGATCGAGTAATTGAGCCCGCGGTGCACGAGGAAGAACACCGCGGCGATGAACGTGATCAGCGATATGACGTTGAAGATCAACGCATGCCGCATGAACGGGATGGTGCGGCGGATCTTGAAGAATTCCATCTAGCTCACTTCCAGGCGGTGTTGCCGATCGCGAGGCGCGAAACGCGCCGGCGGTGGCCGTAGACGAGGTTCACCATCGCGCGCGACACGGTGACGGCGGAGAACATGGAGGTCATGATGCCGAGGCAATGCACGACGGCGAAGCCGCGCACCGGGCCCTGGCCGAAGATGAGGAGTGCGAGCCCCGCGATCAGCGTCGTGACGTTCGAGTCGAGGATCGTGCCCCAGGCGCGTTCATAGCCGGCGGCGATGGCGGCCTGGGGGGTGGCGCCTCCACGCAGCTCCTCCCTTATTCGCTCGTTGATGAGCACGTTGGCGTCGATCGCCATGCCTAGGGTGAGAGCGATGGCCGCGATGCCGGGCAGGGTGAGCGTCGCCTGCAGAAGCGAAAGAAGCGCGATGAGGAGCAGGAGGTTGACTGCCAGGGCGAGGGACGAGATGAGCCCAAACACCACGTAGTAGATCGACATGAACACCACGATCGCCGTGAACCCCCACAGGGTGGCGTGGAAGCCCTTGCTGATGTTGTCACGGCCGAGGCTCGGTCCGACCGTCCGCTCCTCGATGATCTCCATCGGCGCAGCCAGGGCGCCGGCGCGGATGAGAAGCGAAAGGTCTCGCGTTTCGTTCGGGCTGAAGGAGCCGGTGATCTGGAAGCGGCTGCCGAACTCGCTCTGGATGGTGGCGACGGAGATGGCCTCGCCTTTCCCCTTCTCGAACAGGATGATCGCCATCAGCTTCTTCAGGTTCTCGCGCGTCGTCTGCCGCATGGCGCGGCCGCCGGCATCGTCGAGCTCGACCGCGACCGCCGGACGCTGGTCCTGGTCGAAGGTGGCGGAGGCGCCGATGAACTGGTCGCCGGTGACGATGACTTGCTTCTTCGTCGGCACCTGCCCGACCGTGCCGTCGCGGCGCCGCTCGGGGAACACATCGACGCCGAAGGTCGACCCCGCGCGCATGGCCTCTTCATCGACCATGCGCACTTCCAGCGTAGCGGTGCGGCCGAGGATCTCCTTCGCGCGCGAGGTGTCCTGCACGCCGGGAAGCTGCACGACGATGCGGTCGGCGCCCTGCTGCTGGATGACGGGCTCGGCCACGCCGAGCTCGTTCACCCGCTTGTGCAGGGTCATGATGTTCTGCTGCAGCGCCGTTTCCTGCACGCGCTTGTTGAAGTCGAGCTTGACGTTGCAGACGAGGAGCAGATCCTGCCCGTCGTCGCGCTCGACGACGTTCAGATCGGGCACGTTGTTCAGGATATAGGCGCGCGCCTGCTCGCGGATGCCGGCCTCGCGGAAGCGGATGCGGATCACCTGGCCGTCGCGCGCGATGCCGCCGTGGCGGATGTTCTTCTCGCGAAGCTGCGCGCGCAGGTCGCCCGCCAGGTTCTCGACCCGCTTGGTGATCGCCGCGGCCGTGTCCACCTGCAGGAGGAAATGGACGCCGCCGCGCAGGTCGAGGCCCAGATACATGGGCAGCGCGTGGATGGCGCTGAGCCAGGCCGGCGAGGCGGAAAGGAGGTTGAGGGCTACCGAGTAGATGCGGTCGGTCGGGTCGGGATTGAGGCCGCGATCGATCACGTCTTTCGCGCGGAGCTGCGTGTCGGTGTCCGGGAAGCGCACTCGTACCCCGTACTGATCGAGGAGCAGCCCGCTGAAAGGCACGTTGGCCTTCTTCAGCGTTTCCTCCACGCGCGCGACGAGCGCAGGGTCGATCTTGACCGTCGATTTCGCGCTCGACACCTGCACCGCCGGCGCCTCGCCGAAGAAGTTCGGCAGCGTGTAAAGGAAGGCGGCCGCGATCACCAGCGCGATGAGCGCGTACTTCCAGGTGGGAAACCGGTTCACTGCAGGGTTTTCAGCGTCACTGCAGGGTTTTCAGCGTGCCTTTAGGCAGCGGCACCTGCACGGCGGAGCGTTGCACGACCACCTCGGTGTTCGGCGCGATCTCGACCGTCACGTACTGGTCGGTGAGCTTGGTGATGCGGCCGACGATACCGCCCGCGGTGACGACCTCGTCGCCTTTCTGCAGCGCCTCGATCATCGTCTTCTGCTCCTTGGCGCGCTTCATCTGCGGCCGGATCATGAGGAAGTAGAGCAGCACGAACATCAGGATGATGGGCAGGAAGCTCATCAATCCGGCGTCGCCGCCACCCGGCGCGGCCTGTGCAAAAGCAGGGGAAATGATCACTGCGAGTCCTCTTGAGGGAGCGGCGAATTATAGCTTCTCCGCTCCTCGAGCAGCCTTTGCGCCGTGGCCTCGAGTCTGCCGGCCTCGATGGCGGCGCGAAGCTCGCGCATCAGCTCCTGATAGTAGTAGAGGTTGTGGATCGTGTTGAGCCGAGCGCCGAGGATCTCGTTCGCCTTCTGCAGGTGATGGAGATACGCGCGGCCGAAGTGGCGGCAACTGTAGCAGCCGCAATCCGGATCGAGTGGTCCGGCGTCGTCGCGATGGCGCGCGTTGCGGATCTTGACGTCGCCGTGCTGCGTGAAGAGCCAGCCGTTTCGCGCGTTGCGCGTCGGCAGCACGCAATCGAAGAGATCGATGCCCGCGCTCACCGCCTCAATCAGGTCTTCCGGCGTGCCCATGCCCATGAGGTATCGCGGTCGGTCCGGCGGCAGGGGCGTCGTCTGCAAGATGCGGCTACGATCGTCCTTCGGCTCGCCGACCGCGAGGCCGCCGATCGCGTAACCGTCGAAGCCGATCTCGACCAGCCGTTCCACCGATCTTGCGCGCAGGTGCGGATAGACGCCGCCCTGCACGATGCCGAAGAGCGCGTTGGAGCTTGTCCAGGCCGCCTTCGAACGCGCGGCCCAGCGCATCGACAATTCCATCGACTGCTCGGCTTCGGCTTCGGTCGCCGGGTAGGGCGTGCACTCGTCGAACACCATCGCGATGTCGGAATTCAGCACCTGCTGGATGTGCATCGATTCCTCGGGCGTGAGGAATAGCCGATCGCCGTTCACCGGCGAGGCGAACTGCACGCCTTCCTCCGAAATCCGGCGCAGCGCGCCGAGGCTGAAGACCTGGAAGCCGCCGGAGTCGGTGAGGATGGGGCGGTCCCAGCCCATGAAGCGGTGCAGGCCGCCGTGCTTTCCGATCACCTCGAGGCCCGGACGAAGCCAGAGGTGGAAGGTATTGCCGAGCACGATTTGGGCGCCGATCTCGCTCAGCTCCTGCGGCGACATGGCCTTCACCGTGCCGTAGGTGCCGACCGGCATGAACGCCGGCGTATCGACGCTGCCATGCGCGAGCTCGAGTACGCCGCGACGCGCGCGGCCATCGCGCCGGATGAGGGTGAAGTTCATCGTTCGATCAGCATGGCATCGCCATAGGAGAAGAAGCGATAGCGCTGCTCGATCGCGTGCTCGTATGCCTTGAGGATTTTCTCCCGGCCGGCGAAGGCGCAAATCAGCATGAGCAGGGTCGATTTCGGCAAGTGGAAATTGGTCAGCAGCCGGTCGACTACCTGAAATTCGTAGCCGGGGTAGATGAAAAGTTCGGTCTCGCCTTTGGCGACACCCGTGGCGGCGGCGCTTTCGAGCGCACGAAGCGAGGTCGTGCCGACCGCGAGCACGCGGCGGCCAACGAGCGCCTGCAAGGTCTCGTCCGGGATGTGATAGCGCTCGCGATGCATGCGGTGGCGCTCCACCTCATCGCTGCGCAGCGGTTGAAAGGTGCCGAATCCGACATGCAGCGTGAGCCGGGCGACACGCGCGCCGCGCTGGCGCACGCGATCGAGGAGCGCCTCGTCAAAATGAAGCCCGGCGGTCGGGGCCGCGACCGCCCCGGGTTGCGAGGCATAGACAGTTTGATAGCGCTCCGCGTCTTCTGCGCCCGGGGTGTGGGTGATATACGGGGGGAGCGGCACGCTGCCATGGCGCTCGAGGAGCGGCTCGATATCCTCGGAAAAACGCACTCGGTACAAATCGCCTTCGCGGCCCTCCACGCTGGCCGTGGCGTTCCCGATCCGCACTTCAGTGCCAGGACGCGCAGAATGCCCGGCGCGCATCAGCGCGAGCGCCTGGCGCGGTCCGAGCAGGCTTTCGACGAAGATCTCGACGCGCCCGCCGCTCGGTTTCGCGCCGAAGAGACGTGCCTTGACGACGCGGGTGTCGTTCAACACCAACGTATCTCGCTGGTCGACGAGCTCGGGTAGCGATTCGAACGCCAGGTCGCGCAGATTGCCGTCGGCTTGGAGGTGCAGGAGACGGCTCCCGGTGCGGCTCTTCGCAGGGTGCTGGGCGATGAGGTCCGGGGGAAGGGCGTAATCGAACTCGGAGACCCGCATCCGTCGGCAATTATAATTTCCGCATTCCAGCCGGAATGGCGGAACCGGTAGACGCAGCGGACTCAAAATCCGCCGATCGCAAGGTCATGAGAGTTCGAGTCTCTCTTCCGGCACCATAAGAAAAACCGCACAAAGCCACACTCCTTTGCTGGACACCGCGAGGGGCCGAGCGTAGGCTTTTTTTCACGCTTTAGGAGGGGAGCTCATGGCGCAGGCGCAGATCCGGATCCTGCCATCCGCGAAGAACACGGTCATGGTGGTCGACGACCAGTCGACGGGCCGCGCCATTCTCGAACAAGTCGTGCGCACCCTGGACGAGCGGGTCACGGTGGAAGGCTTCTCGCGGCCGGTCGACGCCGTGGTCTGGGCGACGCGCAACGTCAGCGATCTCGTGCTGGTCGATTACATGATGCCGGAGATGGACGGTATCGAGTTCGTCAAGCGCCTGCGCGCGCTGCCGGGCTATGAGCATGTACCGATCGTGATGGTCACCGTGCACGACGACCGCAAGGTGCGCTATGCCGCGCTCGATGCCGGCATCACCGATTTCCTCACCAAGCCGATCGACGCGCGCGAATGCCTCGCCCGCTGCCGCAATCTGCTTACGCTGCGCCGCCAGCATCTCGTTTTGGAAGACCGCCGCCGGCTCCTCGAGCACATGGTCGAGGATGCGACGCGCGAGGTGCGCGAACGCGAGAAGGAAACGCTCATGCGGCTCGCCCGCGCGGGCGAATTCCGCGACGAGGAGACGGGCTATCACCTGATCCGCATGGCGCGCTATTCGCGCCTCATCGCGACCGCCCTCGCCCTCGAACCGGACGAAGCGCAGACCATCGAGCTCGCCGCGCCGCTGCACGACATCGGCAAGATCGGCATTCCGGATCAGATCCTGCTGAAACCCGACCGGCTCGATGCCGCGGAGTGGGACGTCATGCGCCGCCATCCGGTGATCGGCCACGAGATCCTGAAGGGCAGCGCGTCGAAGTACGTGCGCATGGGCGCGCTTATCGCGCTCGGGCATCACGAGAAGTACGACGGCTCGGGCTACCCGAACGGGCTGGTCGGCGATCACATCCCGCTTTGCGCCCGCATCGTCTCGGTGGCCGACGTCTACGACGCGCTCACCTCGGCTCGGCCGTACAAGAAGGCCTGGACGAGCGAGCAGGCGTTCGAATACGTCACCACGCAGACCGCACGGCATTTCGACCCGCGCATGGTGGAGGCGTTCCAGGCCATGAAGAAGCAGGTCCTGCAGGTCCAGCACGAGTGGCGCGACCCGCCGGGCGCGACCGGCACGCATTGATGGCGAAGTTCGCCGCCACCGGAAAGCGAGCCGGCTTCCTCGCCGGCTTGCGCGCCCGACTCAAGGCGCGCCCCGATACCGAGCACGAACAGGGCATCCTGCGGCTGGTCATCAGCTCGCTCGTCTTCCTCTACCTGCTACCCGATGCGCTGCTGAAGCACGACACGCTGCCGCTCTACGTGATGGGGATCCACTTGGTGCTGGCGCTCATCATCTTCCTGCGCATCGCCTACTCGATGAATGTGTCGCCGGCGCGCCGCGTATTCGCCCAGTTCGCCGACGTCGCCGCGATCAGCTGGTACATGGCAGTGTTCGGCGAGCCGGCGGGGTGGCTGTTCCTCCTCTACATCTGGGTCACGCTCGGCAGCGGTTTCCGTTTCGGCGCGCGCTACCTTGTCTCCGAGCTCGCGATGAGCGTGCTCGGCTTCGGCATCGTGCTCTACGTGAACGACTTCTGGCATGCGCACCGCAGCCTCGGCGTCGGCCTCCTCCTCGGCATGCTCGCCGTGGACATGTACGTGCTTACGCTGGTCCGGCGCATGTTCGACGCGGTCGCCCGCGCCGAGGCTGCCAATCTGGCCAAGCGCCGTTTCATCTCGATGGTGAGCCATGAGCTGCGCACGCCGTTGAACGCCATCATCGGCATGGCGGACTTGCTGCGCGACACGCCGCTCAACCGTGAGCAGGCGGACATGCTGCAAACGCTGCGCGGTTCCTCGCGCGTCATGCTCGGCTTGGTGGAGGACGTGCTCGACTTCTCCAAGATCGAGGCCGGCAAGGTGGTGCTGGAGAAGATCGACTACGACCTGCACGCCCTCATCAACAGTACGTGCCGCATCGTCTCGTCGCAGGCCGCCGCCAAGGGCATCGACTTCGTCGTCTCGATCATGCCGGAGGTGCCACCGGCCGTGCGCGGCGATCCACATCACCTGCGTCAGGTCCTCATCAACCTGGCTGGCAATGCGGTGAAGTTCACCCAGGCCGGTAGCGTGACCGTGCACGTGTCGGTCCTCGCGGAGAACGACAGGCACGTGCGCCTCAAGCTCTCCATCCGCGATACCGGCATCGGCATCTCGCACGAGGCGCAAGCGAAGATCTTCGACAGCTTCGCGCAGGCCGATGAGTCGACCACACGCCGCTTCGGCGGCACGGGCCTCGGCACTACGATCGCGAAGCAGCTGGTCGGCTTGATGGGTGGGCGCATCGGCGTCGAGAGCGCGCTGGGCCTCGGCAGCACTTTCTGGGTGGAGATCGAGCTCGAGAAGCAGCCCGAGCGCGCCGCCGCCGGCGCAGGCGAAATCGCCGGCGCGCGCATCCTGCTTGTCGGATTTCCTTCCGACGTCCGCGCGGCGCTCGAGGAAGCCCTCGGCGGCTGGGGTGCGGTGCCCGTCGCGGTGGCGAACGTCGACGAGGGCGTCGCCCGGCTGGTTGCCGAGATCAGCCTTGCGAAGCCCTACCACAGCGCGCTCCTGTACGCGACCGGCGGCGACACCAAGCTTGCGCAACGCTTCCGGCGTTCGGCACCCGAGCCGGCGCCGCCGATGGTGCTCGCCGTGCCGAGAGAAGCCGACGTGCGCCGTCTCGAAATGCTCTCTTCCGGCTTCGCTTCGATGCTCGAGCTGCCTTTCGACAAGCGTCGCCTGTTCAACGTGCTGCATTCGGTCTCGGCCGTGGAAGAGGTGCGCGAGGGCGTCGTGCGGCTGCAGGACTACGCGCGCCGCGACGGATCGATCGCGAAGCTCAACATCCTGGTCGCGGATGACAATCCCACCAACCGCGAGGTGCTCGGCAAGATTCTCGAGCGCAGTGGCCACGCCGCGACGCTCGTCGACGATGGCGAGCAGGCAATGGACGCGATCGAGCGCGAGGTCCCGGATCTCGTGATCCTCGATCGCAATATGCCGGGCATGAGCGGCGTAGAGGTGCTGCGTGCCATTCGCCTCATGCTGCGCGGCCGCGAGCGCCTGCCGGTGATCATGCTGTCGGCCGACGTGACGCCTGAGGCGAAACGCGAGGCACTCGAGGCGGGCGGCGACGCTTTCCTCTCGAAGCCGATCGAGGCTCTGCGGCTACTCGACGAAATCCACCGCCTCGTGGCGCCCGCCGCCGCACGCAAGGCGCAACCGGTAACGAGAGTCCAGGCGCCGCCGGGCACGTCCGAGCCGGGGGTGATCAATCTCGAAACGCTGGTTCATCTGGAAGAGCTCGGCACTTCGCTCACGTTCCTGGAAAAACTGATCCGCGTTTTTCTTGCCGACAATGCGGCCATCCTCGGGCGCATCGAGGGGGTACTGGCGGGACGCGATTACCACGAGTTCCGTTCGCTCGTGCATGCGATGAAGGGGTCGTCGGCCAGCATGGGGACGGATCGCCTCACCCGTGCATGCGGCGCATGCGGAAGCCTGTCGGACGCCGAGCTCAGATTGCAGGCCCCTTCGCTGCATCGCGCGTTGAGCGAAGAGTTCGGCGCCGCACGCGAGCAACTCGAGCGTTACCTGGGCGAGCGTCGCAAGGCAGTCGGGTAGATTATTCTCGGTAGGTGGAGCGCTCCGAATTTCCTTGCCAGGTGGCGCAAGTCCGCGTGCCGGCGCACGATGGTTACGAACTCGGCGGCCTCTTCTGTGGCGTGCCCGGCGAAAAGCCCGCGCGCGCCGTCGTACTGCATCCGGGCGCCGGCATCGGCGCGGCGAGCTACCGGCGCTTCGGCATGTTTCTCGCGCAATGCGGCATCCCTGCGCTTCTTTACGACTATCGCGGTATCGGTTTGTCGAGGCCTCGCGCGCTGCGCGGGTTCCGGGCCACGGTGGAAGATTGGGCGGAATACGACTGCGCCGGCGCTATTGCCTGGTTGCACCAGCGCTTTCCCGACGCTGCGATCGTGGGAGTCGCCCATTCGATCGGCGCACTGCTGGTAGGCGGCGCTCCGAACGCTGCGCTGCAGGCGCAGCTCGTTCTCGTCGGCGGCCATACCGCCTATTGCGGCGATTACCGCGATCGTTACCGGTTGCCGATGACGCTGCTCTGGCACGGCTTGATGCCGGCTTTGACGCGCACGCTCGGCTATTTTCCGGCGAGCCGGCTCAAGCTGGGCGAGGACATTCCGGCAGGCGTTGCGATGCAGTGGGCCGGGCGCCGGTCCGCGGAACTGCGTCCAACGGGCTCGGCTGCGGGGGAGGAGCGGCTGCGTAAGCTACTGGATCGCTGCGCCGAATTGCAGCGTCCAGCGGCGGTGATCTCCATCAGCGACGACGCCTTCACCGGCGCCGCGGGCACGAAACGCCTTCTCTCGTATTACCCGCGGCTTTTCCCGCTGAAGCACGTCTTGTTCACACCGGCCGAGGCGGGGGCGAGGCGCCTCGGCCATTTCGGGTTTTTCCGGCGCACGGCCGGCAGCGTGCTATGGCCGCGACTCCTCGAGGTGGTGGAATCGCATCAATAGCGTTGCCGTTCGTCAGCCAGCCGCAGCGAGCGCTTCCGGGCGCAGTTGCATCGACGGCGCGGGAACAGGCAGCGTCGCTTCCATGCGGCGCACCTGAGCGCGGACCAGGCGCTGCATCATCTTCAGATCCCGCTCGCCGAGGCGTAGCGCGGCGTCGACCCAAAGGTCCACGATGCCGTCGAGCTCTTGCCGCGTGATCGGATGAATGAACTGGCGCGCGCGGTGCACGGCCTGCAGGCCGTTGCGGCGCTTCGCATTCTTCGCGATCCAGTTGCGCACGGCCGTTTCGCCCTGTCCGTCGGTGGCGAGCACGTCCACGATACCCAGCTTGTGCATCTCGGCGCCGGAGAGGATCTTGCCGGAGAGGATCAGCTCTTCCGCCGCGCGGATGCCGATGCGACGCGCGAGGAGGCTGCAGGCTCCCATGCCGGGGAACAGGTTGAAAAGGATCTCCGGCATGCCCATCTGCGCGCTTTCCTCCGCCACGATCACATCCGAGGCGAGGGCGCATTCGAAGCCGCCGCCGAGTGCGTCGCCCTGCACCAGTGCGATCTTGGTCAGCGTCGGACTGAAAAACGCCTGCGTGCGCGGATAGATGTTGTCGATGCAGAGCTTCGCGTAGTTGGAGAGCGCGCCGCGGTCCTGCGCTTTGATGAGCATCACGAAAAGCGCCAGGTCGCCGCCGACGTTGAAGACGCCCGGAATGCGAGAGGCCGTCACGTAGTTGTGCACCGGGAACTGCATGCCGTTCACGTCGACGCGGCATCGATTGGCCATCAGTTGCCGGTCGTGCTCGAGAATGTCGTTCAGAAGGCCGAGGCTGTAGCACGGCGTGCCGTCGGACGGATTGAAGTATCCCCATAACGTGCCGGTGGCCGGCTCGAACTCCGTCTGATATTGCGATTCGGCTTTGCCGTAGCGCACACAAAGTCCCATTGCGTCGTTCATGTTGCTCATCGCCATCTCCCCGAAAATAAGCCCCTCCGGCGGGGGCTTGGTCGCCTGGACCCAGAATGGCGAAACCATCCCGGGCCGCCCGTGATTGATTTAACGCCCCGTCCCCCTAGGGAGCAATCAGGGTCTCCCTGATGCGGCGCCTTGTTGCGCGGCCGGGACATCGGTTAAATTCGTCGCGAGAGGGCACGCATGTACGCCATCGTCTACAAGTCCGACGGCTTTCCGGTCTGCCGGCAGATGCCCGGGGTCAGCCCGGATCCCGTGGTGACCTGGAGCAACGAGTCGGCGGCGAAGGCCTTCATCGCCTCGAAAGGCGGGGATGCCGAGTTCCAGGCGGTGCAGATCACCGATGACGCGATGGACAAGCTGGCAAAGGCGCTCGGCTGCCGGGTCGAGCAGATGACTTTCGAACCCTACCCGACGTAGCTAAAACTCTACGTTGTCGATCAACCGGGTGGCGCCGAGGCGCGCAGCCCCCAGTACGATGAGCTCCGTATCGCCCGGTTGCGAGAGCGAAAGGTCGCCTTTGCGCCGCACCTCGATGTAATCGGGCTGCCAGCCTGCCCGCGCCAGCTCGCGCACGCCGTGTTCCGGCGCCAAGCCCTGTTTCACGTTCTTCAGCACTCGATAGAGCCGCGGCGCCTCGCGCCGCTCGTCCGCGGAAAGGTAACGGTTGCGTGAGCTCATGGCTAGGCCATCGGCTTCACGCGTGGTGTCGCCGGCAACGACGGCGATCGGCAGGTCGAGCTGCCGCACCATGCCGCGCACGATGACCAGCTGCTGGTAGTCCTTCTTGCCGAAGACGGCGCACGCCGGCTGCACGCAGTTGAAAAGCTTCAGGACCACCGTGCTCACGCCTTCGAAGAATCCGGGGCGAAACCGGCCTTCGAGCTCGCCCGCCATCGGCGGCGGCTGGACGCGATAAGTCTGCGGTTCCGGATACAGAGTGAGCTCGTCGGGCGCGAAGACGAATTCCACGCCCGCCGCCTCGAGCAACAGACGATCGCGCTCGAACGTGCGCGGGTAGCGATCGAAATCCTCGCTCGGCAGAAACTGCAGCCGGTTGACGAAGATGCTGACCACCACCGTGCGCGCTTCGCGGCGCGCGAGCCGCACGAGTGAAAGGTGTCCCTCGTGCAGGTTTCCCATCGTCGGCACGAAGCCGACCGGGCCGGCCGCAGCGAGCGCGCCTCGCAAGGCGCCGATGTCGCGCAGGATTTCCATGTCAGAGCTGCATCAACCGAGGTTGAAGAACTCGCGGCGGCCGCGCATCGCGCGCAGGCGCGAGACCAGCAGCTCGAAGTCGCCCTCGCGCTCGACGAAGTTCAGATTGTCGGAATTCACGATCAGCAGCGGAGCCGCATCGTAATGGTAGAAAAATCGGGCGTAGCTCTCGGCTAGAAGCGCAAGGTATTCCTCGCTCACCGGCCGCTCGTAGCCTTTTGCGCGTCGCCGCACGCGCTCGACGAGCGTCGCGGGCTGCGCCTGCAGGTACACCACCAGATCCGGGGTGGGTGAACGCGGCCGCAGGGCGTCGTAGATCTTCTGGTAGAGCGCGAGCTCGTCCGCCGACAGCGTGAGGCGCGCGAAAAGCGGGTCCTTATCGAGCAGGAAGTCGCCGATAGCGGGGCGACCGAACATGTCGGGCTGCGCGAGCGGCTCAAGCATGCGCGCGCGCTGGAAAAGGAAGAAAAGCTGCGTTGGCAGCGCGAAACGCGCCATGTCCTGGTAGAAGCGTGCGAGAAACGGATTTTCCTCGGGCTGCTCGAGCACGAGGTCGGCCGCAAGGCGCGCTCCGAGGCGTCGCGCAAGGCTTGTCTTCCCGGCGCCGATCGGTCCTTCGACGACAAGATAGCGAAACTTATCCACGGAATACGAAGTACACAGCCCCCACGATACAAAGCGAAGCCCACAGGTAGTCGAGCTTCAGCGGCTGCTTCATATAGAAGATCGCGAAGGGGACGAACACGGAGAGGGTGATCGCCTCCTGCATGATCTTCAGTTGGCCGAGCGAGAGCTGCGTGAACCCGATGCGGTTCGCCGGCACTTGCAGCAAGTACTCGAACAGCGCGATTCCCCAGCTCGCGAGCGCCGCGATCCACCAGGGGCGGTCGGAAAGGTTCTTCAGATGCGCATACCACGCAAACGTCATGAAGACGTTCGAGGCGACGAGGAGCAGCGCGCAGACAAGCGGTGCGGGAAATGTAGGGAACTGAGGGTTCACGGGATCCTCTCCACTTTCTGGCCGCGGCAGCCCTCGAGTAGCGCCTGCGCTCGCCCGCGGCCAGGGATCTCGGCCGCGGGCGCGATCTCGGTGCGCGGCTCGAGCACGAAAGCGCGCTCGTGCATGCGCGGGTGCGGCACGACCAAGGCTGCGTCCGCTATGCGCTCGTCGCCGAAAAGCAGCAGGTCGAGATCGAGAGTCCGCGGGGCGTTCGGAAAAGTGCGCGCCCGCTGATGCGCCGCCTCGAGCGCCTGCAGCTGGTGCAGGAGCTCCTGTGGTGCGAGGGCGGTGTCGAGGGCAGCAACGGCATTGACGAAAGCCGGCTGCGCGGCATATCCGACGGGCGCCGAGCGATAAAGCGACGAGCGTGCAATGAGACGCGAGTGGGGCAGCCGGTCGAGCTCGCCCAGCGCACGCTCCACCTGCGACTGCGGCTCGGTCAGATTGGATCCGAGTCCGATGTAGGCGATCGTCACGCCGGCGACGGCGCGGGCGTCGCCGGGCCTTTCTTGCGCCGGCGGCGGCGGCGCTTCCGCGTCCCGGTTTCCGGCAGGAGCATGGCCTTGCGCGTGTCGGCATCCCCGGCGTTGAAAGCGCGCCACCACGCTTCAAGCTCCGCCGGCACCTCGCCGCTCGCCGCACGCAGCGCGAGGAAGTCGTAGGCCATGCGAAACCGCGGCGATTCGATGAGGCGATATGGTCGCTGGCCGGAGCGCAGGTCGAAGCGCGGTTGCATGCTCCAGACCTCGCGCATGGTGGCGGTGAGCTTGCGCGTGATGGCGAGCTTCGCGCATTGCGTATCGAGCACCTCGTCCATCGCACTCTCGAGCGCCGGGAGGGAGCGCTCGCCGCGCCCCTCGCGCGCTTTCCACGCCGCGAGCACCTCGTGCCAGAGCAGTGCGGCGAAGAGGAAGGCCGGGGATACCGGCCGCTCCGTGAGGACGCGCTCGTCGGTCTGTGCGAGGGCGAGCGTGACGAAGCGCTCGCCAAGCGGCTGCTCGAGGATCACGTCGAGAAGCGGCAGAAGCCCCTCGTGGAGGCCGACTTCGCGCAACTGGCGCAGGCAGGCGCTGGCATGGCCGGACAGAAGCAGCTTCAACATCTCGTCGAACAGGCGAGCCGGCGGCACCCGCTCCATGAGCGGCGCGAGCTCGCGGATCGGCGCCCGAGTGGCCGGGTCGAGGGTCAGGCCGAGCTTCGCGCCAAGGCGCACGGCGCGCAGCATGCGCACCGGATCCTCGCGGTAGCGCGTGGCCGGGTCGCCGATCACGCGCATGACGCGCTTCTTGAGGTCGGCCAAGCCGCCGTGGAAGTCCACCACTTCCTCCGTCGCGGGGTCGTAATACAAGGCATTTACAGTGAAATCGCGCCGGCGCGCGTCCTCCGCCTGGCTGCCAAAGACGTTGTCGCGCAGCACACGGCCATGCTCGTCCTTCTCGGCCGTGTCGGGGTCCGCAGCGCGAAAGGTCGAGACCTCCACGGTCTCCGGGCCCAACATTACGTGCACTAGGCGAAAGCGCCGCCCGATGATGAGGGCGCGGCGGAAAAGCGGCTTGATCTGCTCCGGGCGCGCGTCGGTGGCGATATCGAAATCTTTCGGCTCGATGCCCAGCAGAAGGTCGCGCACCGCGCCACCGACGACGTAGGACGCGAAACCGGCTTCACGCAGCACGTTGCACACCTTCGCTGCCGCGGGGCTGATCGCCTCGCGCGCGAGCCCGTGCTTATCGCGCGGCACGCGATCGATGTGATTGGAAGAGAGCCCGAGGACCCGCCGGATGAACCGCTTGATCATTCGCGGGCGGCCATTCTACCGGCGTAGCGACATAACCGCCCAGCCACGCCGCCGCGCTTCTGCCGCCAGCGCGGCATCCGGGTCGACGGCGACTGGCCGCGACACGCGCTCCAGGAGAGGCAGGTCATTATGCGAATCGCTGTAGAAGGCGCTCTCCTCGAAATCCGGCAGGTGATGGCCGAGCGCCGAGAGCCACTGCCGCAGGCGCTCGATCTTGCCTTCGCGAAAGCACGGCGTGCCGTTCACGCGTCCCGTGAAGCGGCCGTTGCGCTGCTCCGGCTCCGTGGCGATTAGGTGAGGCACGCCGAATTCACGCGCGATCGGCGCCGTGATGAAGCTATTGGTCGCGGTAATGATGGCGCAGAGCTCTCCCGCATGGTGCTGCACCAGCGCCCGGGCGGCGGGCGTAATCATCGGCAAGATGCGCAGGCGCATGAACTCCGCGTGCCATCGCTCGAGCTCGACCGGCGTGTGCTCGGCGAGTGGCCGCAACGCGAATCCCAGGTACTCATGGATGTCGAGGGTGCCGGCGACATACTGGTCATAGTAGGCGCGGTTCTGCGCCTCGTAGGTGTCGCGCTTGAGCACGCCACGGTCGACGAGGAACTGTCCCCACTCGTAGTCGCTGTCGCCGGTGAGAAGCGTGTTATCGAGGTCGAAAAGCGCCAGGCGCATGGGCGCCCGGAGTGTAACTGCGGTTCGAGGCTAGAACCGGCGCTGCACGCCGATGCGAAAGTCCTGCAGGCGGAAAAGGCCGGTCGCGTCGCGCGAGAGCGACTCGGCGCTCACCGCCCAATCCTGCGCGAACTGGTAGCGGCCGAAAACGGAGAGCGGGCGGTGGTCGAGATCGGATTCGCGGCCATTGTTGGCGAGCGACATGCTGACGTTGCCGCGTTGGCCGAGCGCATAGGACCACTGCCAGCGCGGGCTCGTCGCCGATGCGTTTGTGTCGCGCCAGGGGTAGGCGAAGCCGAAGCGGTCGTACTCTGGCGCCAGCCAACCCTTGGCAAAGGTTGGATCGAGGCCCGGCTCCGGGCGCTCGGGAAGCCGCAGCCCCGATTGTGCGAAAGCCGTTCCCGCGCTCAAAAGCGACAGGAAAAGCGTCGCGTAAAGGATGATTCGGCGCAGCCCGGGCATGCAATCGAATCTACTCAGCGACCGGTTGGCTGTCCACCCGGAAAATGCTCCGCCAGAGCCTCTTTTACGAGGGGTAGGGTGAGCGCCCGCTGACGAATAAGCGAATGCCGATCAAGGGCTTCCAGTACGCCCTGAAGGCTCGCCACATCACGCGGCAAGCGCGTAAGTAGGTAGCGGACGATGTCGTCAGAAAGCCGCAGTCCGCGGGCCTCGGCTAGCGCTTTCAGGTGCCGCGCCTTGTCCTCGTCCGCCACCGGGCGCAGCTCGTAAACGAGGCCCCAGGCGAGCCGCGTTCGCAGGTCGTCACGCAGCGCAAGCTGCGCCGGCGGCTTCGGGCCTGCGGCGAGCACGCCGGCACCGCCGTCGCGCGCTTCGTTGATGGCGACGAAGAGCACTTGCTGGCGGGAAGCATCGAGCGCCTCGACATCGTCGGCGATGACCAGCGCTGGATTGACCCGAGCCGCCGCCCGCAGGAGATGCGTGCGTCCGCTACCGGGTGCGCCCCATACATAGACGATGCGCTCGCGCGATTCGCCTGCCGCGAGCCCGCGTACACGCGCGAGCGCTTCGGCATTCGGTCCGACGATGAAGTTGTCGAACTGCGCCTCGAGCGGCGGGGAGATCGCGAGCGGAAGCTGCTGCATAGCGTCGAGTAGAATTTTCGCATGTCGAAGGGTCTCTCCTATCGCGACGCGGGCGTCGACATCGACGCCGGCGATGCGCTCGTCGAAGCCATCAAGCCGTATGCGCGAAGGACGATGCGTCCCGAGGTGCTAGCCGGCATCGGCGGCTTCGGCGCGCTGTGCGAGATCCCGAAGAAGTATCGCGAGCCGGTGCTCGTATCCGGTACCGATGGCGTCGGCACCAAGCTCAAGCTCGCCTTTTCGCTGCGCCGCCACGACACCGTCGGTATCGACCTCGTCGCGATGAGTGTGAACGACGTGCTGGTGCAAGGCGCGGAGCCGCTTTTCTTCCTCGATTATTTCGCCTGCGGCAAGCTCGACACCCGGGTCGCAGCCGACGTGGTGAAGGGCATTGCGCGTGGCTGCGAGCTCGCCGGCTGCGCGCTGATCGGCGGCGAGACCGCCGAGATGCCGGGCATGTATCCCGAGGGTGAATACGATCTCGCCGGCTTCTGCGTCGGCGTGGTGGAGAAAAGCCGCATCATCGACGGCCGTTCGATCGAGCCGGGCGACGTCGTGCTCGGCCTGGGCTCCAGCGGGCCGCATTCGAACGGATATTCGCTCGTGCGACGAATCATCGGCGAAGACGCGCTCGCACCGGATGTCTACGATGCGCTTATGCAGCCGACGCGCATCTACGTGAAGCCGATCCTTGCGCTCGCAGCGCTCGCGCCGGTAAAAGGACTCGCCCACATCACCGGTGGAGGGCTTGTCGGCAATGTGCCCCGCGTCCTGCCCAAAGGGACACAAGCCGTGCTCGACGGGAAGAAATGGCCGCGGCCCGAGGTCTTTCGCTGGCTGCAGAAGCGCGGCGGCGTCGCCGAAGAAGAGATGTTCCGCGTCTTCAATTGCGGCATCGGCATGGTGATCATCCTCGCCCCTCGCGACGCGCCGGCGGCGAGCCGCCTCCTGGAGCGCGAAGGCGAGCGCGTGTATGACATCGGCGTAATCAAGCCGCACGACGGCGACGAGCCCCAGTGCGTGATTGTCTAGCCCGTTCCCCGGCGCGCGAGATAGATTCCGGCTAGCACGACCAGGCCGCCGAGCAGCTGCAACGGCACCAGCGGCTCCGAAAGAACCAGCCACGCGAAGATCGCCGCCATAACCGGCTGGAACAGCAGGCTCACCGACGAGAACGCGGCCGGCAAATGGGCGAGCGAGTAGGCGATGAGACCCTGGCCCGCGCAATGGGAGACCCAGGCGAGCCCGACGAGTACCAGCCACCCGGTCGCGCTTTCCGGCAAGAGCGGTTCGCCCGAGGCGACTGCCGCGGGTAGCAACGCGAGCGCCGTGAGCGTGGACGTCATGGCCATCACGTAAAGCGTAGGCGCGCCGCGGTCGCGCAATTCCTTCACCGAGAGGATATAGGCCGCATAGAAAAGCGCCGTGACCACACCGAAGGCGTCGCCTAGCAGCGCCGTCGGCGAAAAAGCCAGGCTCGTGTACACGAGCATGACGACCCCGATGAGCGCGGTGGCGAGGCCCGCGGTGAAGGTGGCCGTCGGCCGCTCGCGCCAGAACAGCCAAACCGCGAGCGTGACGAAGGGCGCCGCCAGATTGGCGAGCAGCGTCGCATTCGCCACCGAAGTGAAGCGGATCGACCAGTGCCAGAAAGCGAGGTCGCCGGCGAACGCTGCTCCCGCGCCGAGCAGCCACTGCCACGGCATGCGCGCGTTGCCAGGACGCCGTGCCGCCATCACCAGCGGCCAGAGCAGGGGCAGGGCGAGGGCGACCCGCCAGAACGCGCTGGCGGTAGGCCCGACGTCGCTCAGCCGGACGAAGATCGGCGAGAGCGAGATGAAGGTTGCGCCGAGGAACAGCGCAGGGAACGCCGGCCGCATGTGCGGCCGATGTTACTTACTTGAGGTCGTTCCAGCGCTTCATGGTGGCCTCGTAGCGCTGGCGTGCGATTTCCACCTGCTGCTCGAGGATCGCTTGGCGGGCGAAGTAATTCTCGTTCGGCCGGCTGCCACCGGCGGCGCTGGCGGTGCGCTCGCCGGCCTGCGACTCGATGCCTTGATCGCGGCGCGCGAGCGCGCGCTGCAACTCGTTGTAAGCGCTGCGCGCCTCCTCGTATGCCTTGTCGAGATCGGCCGAGCGGTTCTGCGCCGCGAGCGGTGTCGCGAGAGCGAAGAGAGCCAAGAGGACGAAGCGTTTCATGCCTACCCTTTCCGGTAGAATTTTTTGACATGGCACGGCCG
>Ga0136846_1229996_pt1 | contig 18329 bp, 20 predicted proteins | sample HopSoiMetagenom2_FD_96841 | JGI IMG/M metagenome (GOLD analysis project Ga0136846, IMG submission 96841) | Grasslands soil microbial communities from Hopland, California, USA - 2 Assembly 2016 (version 4) | ecosystem: Environmental > Terrestrial > Soil > Grasslands | place: USA: Hopland...
CGCAGCAGAGTAGCCGCGCGGGCTCGTATCGCCGTATGCAAGAGCTTTGCGCCTACGGCGCCGCCGCCCGCGGAAACGAGCACCTCGGCGCGGCCGGTCTCGCGTGCCGGCGGCATGGGCTCGACAACGTACCCGGTGTAACGCAGCCGATCGCCCAGGCGCGAAGCGCGGGAGAAGCTGCGCTCGAACGGCGCGACGCGCTTGTCGCCGTGCACGAGGATGCGATGGAAGTGCCGCTCCACGAGCGCGAGCACTTGCTCTTCACGCTCGGGCTTCGACTGGATGATGTCGCGCACCGAGCAGACGACGAGCGGCGGCTTCGCCACGCGGCGCGCATCCTCGAGGAGCGGCAGCAGCTCGAAGCGCATCTGCCGGCGGCCGAAGGGGAAAAGCTCGATCACCAGCGCATCGGCGCGCGAGGCGCGCCACGCGTCGATCAGCGCCGCGGCGCGGCGGCGCTTCCACTCGTCGTCGACCGGCTGCCCGGAATCGTCGACCAGGCAGCTGAAGGTCTCGTCTGCTGCCTGGGCCGCCGGCAGCTGCACGTCGACCGCGATGCCCGCGACTGCCGGCCCGCCGCTCGCCAGCGTGACGTCGAGGCCGTGCGCGCGTACGGCGCGGACCAGTGTCGCCGCGCGCTTCAAATGGCCGATGCCGAGAAGGTGTTGTACGTAGAAAAAGATCTTCATTTCACGTTCAACCGCTCGACGCGCGCAGTGCCGCCCGCGCCGACGTCAAAGAGATGCAGCGCGCTCCAATCCAGCTTCGTGGGCGGCTTGCCGCGCAGGTCCCAGCCGATAGCGGAGGCGACGACGGCGCGGATCACCCCGCGATGCGTGACAGCGAGCGTCGGCTCCACCAGCTCCGCCATCCAGCTTCGTACGCGCTCGAGCACCTCGCGCGGGCTTTCGCCGCGCTCGGGACGGAAGTCCCAGCCGCGCGCTTCATTCTGCTCCATGGCGGCACCGAGCTCGGCGCGAAGGTCGGCGAGGCACCTGCCTTCCCACGCGCCCCAGCTCATCTCGGCGAGGCGCGGCTCGCGCTCAGCCCGCGGCGCGCCAAGGAGCGCTGCGGTCTCGACGCATCTCGCTAGCGGGCTCGCCACGATGCGCATGCCGCGGCACTGCACCGGGAGCTCGAATGCGCGCAGCGCAGCGCGTCCGGCGTCGCTCAGCGGCACGTCGCTTCGCCCCTGGATGCGCCCGTCGGCGCTCCACGGCGTCTCGCCGTGTCGCAGGAGCGCGAGGATCACAGTGCCGAGAGCGCGGCGCTGATGCGCGTGCTGGCTGCCTCGAGGCTGCGCTCGGCGGCGACGTAGCGCGCCGCTTCGCGGCCCAATGCGCGGCGGCGTTCGTGATCGGTGAGGAGCGCGCGCAACGCGCCGGCGAACGCTTCTTCGTCGCCATACGGGACGAGGACGCCGGTGCGGCCGTCGAGCACCACATCCGGTACGCCGCGCGTCGAGCACGAGACGACGGGCACGCCGGCGGCCTCGGCCTCGAGGAGCGCCATGCCATAGGCCTCGTTGACGGCGGGCCACGCGCAGATATCGGCGGCGGCGAGGACTTCGGCAATGCGCCGCTGCGGCAACGAGCCGAGGAAGCGCGCGCGGCCGTCGAAAAGCTTCTCGACTTCCGGGCGCACGGCGCCGTCGCCGGCGATGACGAGCTGCCAGCGCAGGTCGTCGAGCCGGCGCATGGCCTGCGCGAGCACGCGATAGGACGCGAGCTTGTCGCCCGCGCGCATCATCGCCACCACCGCGATCCACGGCACGCCTGCATCGAGCTCTCGCTCGGCGGCGAGCGCCGCGCGCAGCTCGCCGCGCCGGGCGATCGCCGCGCTGTAAGGCGCGCTGTCGAGGAACGGCGGCAGGTGCACGATGCGCTTCGGATCGATGAGGCGCTCGAGCCCGGGGATGTCCTCGCGCGTCGGGCAGAACACCAGGGCGGCCTGGCGGATCGCCGCCGCGCTCGCCTCGTGGCCGATGCGCCAAGGCCCCTTTGCGCGCTTCTCGGCGTGCGACGCCTCGGCGATGACGTACGGGATGCGCAGGGCGCGCGCGACGGCCGGTCCGAGCCAGTCCGGCGCTTTGTAGTACAGGTGATAGGTGAACCAGAGCTGCGGCCGGTTGGCGGCCGGCAACGCGTTGTATTGCTCCGCGAGCTGCGCGGCGAGCATGTCGCCCTGCGAGCGCAGCGCGAGCTGCCGCGCAGCGTCGCCGTCCCCGTCGTAGGTGCGGAAAGTGGATGCGACCTCGACGCGATGCCCCGCGCTCGCGAGCGCATCCATCAGGAGGCCGGCTACGCGCCGGTCGCCGGATGGCGTGCCGTGGGTGGGCGACTTAAGCGGTGCGTAGAACGCGATCCGCACTTTTGAGACCGAATTTCTCCGCCAGCCGGCCGAAGTTGCCTTGCAACGTGAACTGGGCGCGCACGCGGGCGCGACCCGCCTCGCCCAGCGCGCGCCGCCGCGCGGGATCGCGAATCAGCGCTTGCATCGCGGCCGCCAGCGCGGCCGCATCGTTTTCCTGCACGAGGACGCCTGTAGTGCCGTCGGCGATGAGCTCCGGAATGGCCGACACCCGGGTCGCTACGCACGCAAGCCCCTGGCTCTGTGCCTCGCCGAGCACGTTCGGCAGCCCGTCGCGATCGCCATCGTGCGCCACGCGGCAAGCGAGCGCGAAAAGATCAGCCTTGCGATATTCCTGCAACACCTCGTCCTGGGCCCGCGCACCGCGCCACGTGATGCGCTCGGCGATCCCGGCCGAGCGCGCCTGCTTCTGCAACCGCGCCTTCAGCGGTCCGCCTCCTACCTGCACGAAGCGCCAGTGCAGCTCCTTCGGCAGCCGCGCCAAGGCATCGATGAGAACGTCGACGCCCTTCTTTTCCACCAGGCGCGCCACCGAAAGGATGGTCACGGGATGGCGCGCATCGGACCCATCGCCGCCCAGTCGCATGGCAGGCGGCGGCGCGAACCGCGCAAGGTCGATGCCGTGATAAACGAGCTCGACTCGGCCCGCCGGCGCCAGCGCCGCGAGATGGTCCCGGTTCACGCGCGTGCAGGTGACGAGCCATTCGCAATCGGCCAGCTTCTCGCGCTTTTCCCACTCGGGCGTGGTCCAGATGTCCTTGGCGTGCGCGGAGCCGGTCCACGGCAGGCCGCGCAGGATGGCCGTATAGCGCGTCACCGAGGCGGGCGTGTGCAGGAAGTGGGCGTGCAGCCGCTCGACATCGGCCGGCAGCTCGGCGGCGAGCACCAGCGCCTGGCCGAAGCGGCGTACGCGACTCGGCGTCGGATCGCGGCGCAGGTCGCGTAGCCAGATGGCTCGGGCTTTGCGGTAGCTCTCTTTTTTTCTGACCGCCAGCCAGGCGCGCAGTACGCGGCGCGGTTCGCGCAGAAGGTATTCGGGCAGGTAATGCAGCGGCGCGCGGATCTCGTCGTGGATCGGATGGCGGCGCGCGTCGGTGGGATGCCGCAGCGACACGATGACGAGATCGAGCCCGCAACGCTCGAGAGCGGCGATCTCCTGGGCGATGAATGCCTCGGAGAGCCGCGGATACCCCTTCAGGACAAAGGCAACGCGCAAATCAGTGGATGCGCCTGACCGCGCTCGCCGGCGCCGCCTCCTCGACCGGCTCCATCCAGGGCGCGACGAGGCGCGAGACATTGGTCAGGCCTTCCAACAGCCCCGGCACCACGACCTCGGAGGGACGGTTCTGCCGCGGCAGTGCCCGTAGCGCAGCCGCCATCACCGCCGGATCGTAGGTGCCGTCGTCCTTCAGCATCGAGACGAGGCCGAGCTTCGCCGCGCGCGAGGCGCGGATGTACTGCTCGAGGCGCGGCTCGGTGCGAGGCACGATGAGCGCGCGCTTGTCGAGCGAGATGACCTCGCAGAAGGTGTTGTAGCCGCCCATCGCGACCACGCCCGCCGCGCCGGCCACCAGCCGTTCCATCTGCTTGTGGAAGGTGATGGCGTCGACGCGCTTCAGCTTCGACGCGCGCTCCATAAACTCCGTCTGGCGCTCGGCGGCCATGAAAGGTCCGAGGACGAGGAGCGCGGGGTAGGGCAGCAGCGGGTCGTGCTCGTATGCGCGCAGCACCCAATCGACGAGCGCCTCGCCGTCGCCGCCGCCGCCGGTGGTGACGAGGAGGTAAGGCCGCTCCGTGATCGCGGGCATGCCTTCCGGCATGCCGTGCTGCGGCACCTCGCGATGCAGGTATCCGGTGTAGACCATCTTCTGGCGCACGCGCGGCGGCAACGCAATGCCTTCCAGCGGATCGCAGATCTGCGGCAGGCCGTACACCCAGATCTCGTCGTAGAGCTCGCGCAACGCCGGCAGGGCTTTCTTTCGCTGCCACTCGGGCTCGAGCAGGCGCGGCTCGTCCATCACGTCGCGCAGCCCGAGCACGAGGCGCGTGCCGCGGCGCTTGAGCGCCTTCAGCGTCGGCAACACCTCGCCGCGCAATCCCACCGGCTCCTTGTCGACGATGAAGAGATCGGGGTCGAACATCTCGGCGGTGTGCTGGATGATCGAGGCGCGCATCGACAATGTCTCGGCGATGTCGATGTGGAGGTTGAGGGGCGTGTACTCGCCGTTACGCAGCTTGATGACGCCGGGCACACGCACGAAATCCACGCGCGAGCGGAAATCGAAGCTGCCGATGATCGGCGAGCCCGACAGGATGAGCACCGACAGCTGCTTGTAGCGCTCGACGAGCGCGTGCGCGATAGTGCGGCAGCGGCGAAGGTGGCCGAGGCCGAACGTATCGTGGCTGTAGATCAGTATGCGACCGTCTTTCCGATGGGCTCGCATACGCCCTCCCCCCGAAAGGTGTGGATGAATTCTCGGCTCAAATTCCCTGCCGGGCAAGGCAGGCCTTGCAGGCCCCGCAAGGCAGCCACTGTTCCGCCTCATTTTCCACCCTGAGGACTGGACGCCGGCAGGACCACGTGAGGCGGACGAGCTCGGCGGGCAGCCCAGCCGCGAGGTCGGGCTTGCTCGCGTGGTAGACGGGGTAGATCCACTGCACCTGCGGCTCGCCGAGCTTGCGATAGCGGTAGCACTCGTACATAGCTTCGAACACGCGCCGCTGTCGCGCAGATCGATTCTCGATATCGGTATCGCGCGCAAGCGACGCGACCGCCACCCGATTGCAGCGCGGCGTGTCGATGGCCACCTGGCAGGCGACGAACGCGATCGAAAGGTAGTCGATCGGGATCGCCTCCAGCTGGCGGAAATCGAGTCCGGATTCGGAGTACCGAAACGCACGATAGCGCTCCCGGCACCACGCCACGATCGAGTCGACCGCCCTGCTCTCCGCGCCGTCGCGCCCCTCCTGGTTGACCATGCGGATGTGGTGCACCCGCAGCTCGTCCTCGCTCTCGGTGAGCAGCTTGACGAGCATCGCGGTGCTGTCCAGCCCGCCGCTGAACATCACGAGAGTGGTCACCGGAAAAATTCTATTAGCATTCGGAGCATGAACGTCCGCCAGCTGTTCGACCTCTCCGGCCGTACCGCCATCGTCACCGGCGGCTCGCGCGGGCTCGGGCTGCAGATCGCCGAGGCGCTCGGCGAGATGGGGGCGAGGATCGCGATCAGCGCGCGCAAGCAGGACGAGCTCGATGCGGCCGTTGCACATTTGAAAAAACAGGACATCGATGCCACCGCCCACGTCTGCGACATCGGCAAGCGCGATGCCATTGCCCCATTCGCCGAAGCGGTGCTGAAGAGCTTCGGAAAGGTCGACATCCTGGTGAACAACGCGGGCGCGACGTGGGGCGCGCCGGCCGAGGATCATCCGCTCGAAGCCTGGGACAAGCTCGTCAACGTGAATCTCACCGGCGTGTTCCTGCTCACGCAGCACATCGGCAAGCGATCGATGATCCCGGCGAAATGGGGCCGCGTGATCAACGTCGCCTCGATCGCCGGCCTGATGGGACAGGACCCGCGCATCGTGCGCACCATCGCCTACAACGCGACGAAAGGCGGGCTGGTCAATTTCACGCGCGCCCTTGCCGCCGAATGGGGAAGCCACGGCATCAGCGTGAATGCGATCTGCCCGGGATTCTTTCCATCCAGGATGACGCGAGCCACGCTCGGCACCACCGGAGAGCTGATCCGCGACTGGACGCCGACCAAGCGGCTCGGCAACGACGAGGACTTGAAAGGCCTTGCCGTGCTGCTCGCATCGGAGGCTTCGCGCCATATCACTGGCCAGGCCATCGCGGTGGATGGCGGAGCCACCATCATATGAACGTCGACTTCGCCCGCGAGTATCAGAAGAAAATCCCGTTCGTTTCGCATCTAAAGATCCTGACTGAGACTTTGGGCAAGGGAAGCGCGACACTCTCCCTTCCGGTCGAGCCGCATCTCACCAACAGCCTCGGCACCGTGCACGGCGGCGTGATCATGTCGCTCCTCGATGTGGCGCTCTGCACTGCCGCACGCACGCTGCATCCGGAATCGGTCGGCGTCATCACCATCAACCTTTCGACCTCGTTTATCGGCGCCGGCGCAGGCGCGAAGCTGCTCGCCGAAGCTCGCGTGATGAAGGACGGCAAGAGCATGAGTTTCGTCGAAGCCGAAGCGAAGAACACGGACGGCAGCCTGGTCGCCAAGGCCGTGGCCACGGTCCGTGTGCTGAAAAAGGAAAAGCTATGAGTATCACGCGCGGCATCCATCACCTCGCGCTCAATACCGAGGACATGCGCATGACGGTGGACTTCTACACACGCGTCGTCGGCATGCCGCTCGTGCACGCCATGAAGGTGCCGGCGGGCCTGGGCACCGGGCCGGCCAACCGCGGCAACCCGCCGTACGAAAAGATCCGGCACTACTTCTTCGACATGGGCAATGATTCGCTGCTCGCGTTTTTCGAGATCCCGCGCGGCGCCGAACCGCACGCGAAGCGCGATGGCATCGGCGGCATGCAGCACGTTGCCTTCGCGGTGACCGTGCAGAACTTCGAGGCCCTGCAGAAGCGGCTGCGCGACGCGGACGTCGCTTACGACGGCCCGATCGACATCCTGCCGGGCCTCGTCTCGATCTATTTCTTCGATCCGAACGGCATCCGCCTCGAGGCCTGCTGCGAGCCGGCCAAGGCGGAGAAGCCCGGCGTGGTCGAGTCGGTCCGGCAGACGCGCGACGAAGCACGTGCCGAGCTGCAAAGCGTCGACCGCGGGTGGGCGACCACTACAATCGCGCAGGGAGGGTTCAAATGAGCTCGAATCCGTACGCTGCGCCACGCGCGCAGGTTGCCGACGATACCGTGGTGCCCAGCGGCAATTTCCTGCCCGCGGGCCGCACGGTGCCGACGGGCAACGGCTGGACGTGGATCGCCGCCGGATGGCAACTCTTTACCGCGCGTGCCGGCCTGATGATCGGAATGTTCGTCGTGTGGTTCCTGATCATGGCGGTGCTGACCTTCATTCCCATCGTCGGCCCGATCGCGCAGTCGCTCCTTTGGCCCGTCTTCCTGGCCGGCTTCTTCATCGCCAGCCGCAAGATCCAGGAAGGGGGCGACGCTCGATTCGGCGACCTTTTCGCCGGCTTCAGTCAGCGCGCCGGGACCTTGATCGCGACCGGGCTCATCGCGCTCGCGATCTCGGCGTTGATTGCATTCGCCGCGATAGGCATTCTCGGCACGGCGTTTTTCGCCGGCTTCGGCGCCGGCGTCACGCCGGCGCAGATGATGTCGCTCTTACTCGTCTCGCTGGTGATTCTCGCTCTCATGCTGCCGCTCTTCATGGCGCTTTGGTTCGCCCCGGCGCTCATCGTGTTTCACGAGATGGCAGCTTGGCCGTCGATGAAGGCGAGCTTCTTCGGCTGCCTGAAGAACATGCTGCCGTTCCTCCTGTACAGCATCGTGTTGACCATCGCGGCGGTGATCGCCTCGATCCCTTTTCTGCTCGGCTGGCTGGCGCTCGGGCCGCTGTTGGCCACCTCGATCTACGCCTCCTACCGGGACATCTACTTCAGCGAGGCGTAAGCACCGAGCGGCGGCCGGCCCACAGCCAGGCGAGACCGGCGCCTTGGATGAGCGCGAGCGCGCCCAGCGCATAGGCATAGCCGCGAGGATCGTAGCCTGCTTCGCCAGCGCTCACGCTCGGCGGAAAGCGATTCAGCACCGCGCCGGTCGCCCACTGGCCGAGGAAGATGCCCATGAAGGTGAACGTATTGAGCGCGGTGTTGATGCGCCCGGCCATCTCGCGGGGAAAGCGGCGCGTGGCAATCGAATGCGCGAGCGTGGCGCCGGTGCCGAAAAATACGAATGCCGACCAGATGAGTACCGCGCCGCGCGTCACGCCCAGCGCAAGCACCACGAGCATGGCAAGCGACAGAGCGGTGCCCGCCACGAAGAGCGGCAGCGGCGAAAGACCGCGCCGCGCTCTCGCATCGGCGAGGCGGCCGAAGAAGAAGTAGCCGGCAATGAGCGCGATTGCCGCCCAGAAAAGTCCGTCCGCGGCGGCCGCGCGGTCGAAGCCGGCGACGTCGCGCAGCCATGCCGTCATCCAAAGCGTGAAGAGCGAAACGACTGCGCATTGGTTGGTGCCGATAGCGACCGCCACGCGCCAGAACGCGCCATCGCGCACGATGCCACCGAGGCCGCGCGCTTGGGCGGCGAGCGGCGCCGGCGTGCCCTTGCGCGCGTGCTCCGGCACCCAGAACGCGAACAATAACGCGAGGGCGAGCGTCGCCGCCGAGAGGCCGATGAAAATCTGCCGCCAGTCCAAATGCTGGAGCGCGGCTTCGAGCGGCGACGACGCGGTGATCGCGCCCAGGCCGCCCATCGAGTAGGCGAGGGCGATCATGGTGCCCGTGCGCTCCGGCGGAAACCACAACACGAAGGCCTGGATCATGCCCATCAGGCAGGCCGAAACGCCGAGGCCGATCAGGGCGCGCGAGAGGACGAGAGTTTCGAACGACTGCGAGTAAGCGAAGCCCAGGCCACCGCCCGCGGCGAGCACGAGGAGCGTCCCATTCACGCGGCGCGGCCCGAAGCGATCGAGCAGAACGCCGAGCGGGATCTGGAACAGGCCGAAGGAAAAGAAGTAGACCCCGGTCAGGAAGCCGAGCCCGGTCGCGGAGAGATCGAACTCGCGAGCGAGCGTCGGCCCGAGCACCGCGTTGACGGCGCGGTAGACGTACGACAGGTAATAGCCCGCCAGGAACGGCAGGACGATACTTATTGCTTGGGTGATTCGAGACCGCCCAGCAAGAAGCGGTTCCACGTCGGGCTGATGATGAGCTCGTTGATACAGGCGCGCGCCGGCAAGGTGGCGATGAAGGCAAGCGTGCGGCCCAGGTCTTCGGGCTGCAGCATTTTCGAGCGCACTTCCGGCGTCGGCGGCACCGGGCGCTTTTCCAGGATCGGCGTCGCCGCTTCTCCCGGCAGGACGGAAGTGGCGCGGATGCCGTTCGCGCACTCCTCGAGATTGATCGATTCGGTGAGGGCGATGACCGCGCGCTTGGTGGCGTTGTAGCCCGGTCCGGTGAGGATCGAGGCGTAGCGGCCAGCCCACGACGCGATGTTGATGATCAGCCCGTCTTTACGCGCGCGCATGCCCGGCAGCACGGACTGCACGCAATAGAACATGCCGGAGAGGTTCACGGCGACGATCTGGTCCCAGCCTTCGATCGAGACATCGCGGAAGCTGCGCTTCGGCGAGTTGATGCCGGCGCTGTTCACGAGGATGTCGACCCGGCCGTGGCGCTTGGAGATCTCGGCGGCCGCCCTCGCCACCTGGTCCTTCTGCGCCACGTCGCACACCACCGATTCCGCCTTGACGTGTTTCAGCGCCTCCTTGAGCGTGGTCTCGGTGCGACCGGAGAGGATGACCGTCGCGCCGAGCTTCTGCAATTCGACCGCACCGGCCAGGCCGATCCCCGAGCCGCCGCCGGTGATCCAGGCGACCTTTCCGGAAAGGTCGCCGCTCATTTCACCTCTTGGCATATTGCGCCGTGCCGAAGAGAACCTCGCGCTCCTTGTCCGTGTGCGGTCCCTGGCGCCGGCGATCGGCGAGCACCTGCACCGCTTTCGCTACCGCCGGCCGCGCGGCGATCTTGTCTCGCCAGCGCTTGACGTTGGGGTAGTCGTCGATGTTCACGCCCTGGCGCTCGGGCGCCCGCAGCCACGGCATCGTCGCCATGTCGGCGATGGTGTATTCGTCGCAAGCGAGCCATTCGCTCTTCGCGAGCTGCCGGTCGAGCACGCCGTAGAGGCGGTTGGCCTCGTTCTTGTACCGATTCATCGCGTACTCAATCTTCTCCGGGGCGTAGCCGAGGAAGTGATGAGCCTGGCCGAGCATCGGTCCCACATGGCCCATCTGCGTCATCATCCACTGCATCACCTGCCAGCGCTTCTTCATGTCCTTCGGCAGGAATTTTCCCGTCTTGGACGCGAGATAAAAGAGCATCGCGCCCGACTCGGCGAGCACGAAGGGCTTGCCGTCCGGCCCCTGCTGGTCGACCATCGCCGGGATCTTGTTGTTCGGCGAGAGGGCGAGGAATTCGGGCTTGAACTGCTCGCCCGCGCCGATGTCGACCGCATGCACGCGGTACTCGAGCTTGCACTCCTCGAGCATGATGTGGACTTTGTGTCCGTTGGGCGTAGGCCAGGTGTAGAGGTCGATCATAGTTTCACCAGTTGTTTTCCAAAGTTTTTACCTGCGAGAAGATCCATCAGACCTCGCGGCGCGTTTTCCAGCCCTTGCACCACCGATTCCTTGTACTTCAGCCGGCCCTGCGCGAGGAGGCTGCCGAGCTCCTTGAGCGCCTCGCCGTAGCGATCCTTCCAATCGAAGACGATCATGCCCTGCACGCGCAGCCGATTAACGAGGATCGCGCGCCAGTTTCGCACGCGGTACGGATCGGTCGAGTTGTAGTCCGAGATTGTTCCGCAGACCACCACGCGGCCGAAGAGATTCATGCGCGCGAGCACCGTGTCGAGGATGTCGCCGCCGACGTTATCGAAATAGACGTCGACGCCCTTAGGGCACGCGGCCTTCAGCTCCTCGCGTAGCGCGCCGGACTTGTAGTCAATGCAGGCGTCGAAGCCCAGTTGTTCCTTCACGTAACGGCATTTCTCGGCCCCGCCGGCCACGCCCACGGCGCGCGCGCCCCACAGCTTGGCGAGTTGGCCGACGACGCTGCCCACGGCGCCCGAGGCAGCAGAGACCACCACCGTCTCGCCGGCCTTGGGCTGGCCTAGCTCTTTGAGGCCGAAGTACGCCGTGAGCCCGGGCATGCCCACGATGCCGAGGTAGTAGCTCGGAGGCGCGCGCGAAGGATCGATCTTCGTCGCCTCGCGGGTCACGCCATAGGTCTGCCAGCCGAGCTGGGTGAGGACCGTGTCGCCGACGCCGAACTTCGGATGGCGCGATTCGAGCACCTCGGCGACGGTCTGGCCGACCATCACCTCGCCGATGTCGACGCCCTTCACGTAGCTCTTCGCGTCGCTCATGCGGCCCCGCATGTACGGGTCGAGCGAGAGCCAGAGGTTGCGCACCAGCACCTCGCCCTCGGCAGGCTTCGGCACCGGCGCTTCCTCGATGCGGAAATTGCCCTCCGTCACCGCCCCGATGGGCCGGCTCGCCAGCACAACCCGCTTGTTCATAGGCGGGCGAAGCGCGCGAGGTGGTAGTCGGCGTCGCCGAATTCGCGCGCGAGGACCGTGAGGCGGCGGAACGCGTGGCTCACCTTCAGCTCCTCGCTCATGCCCATGCCACCGTGCAGCTGCACCGACTCCTGGCTGATGTGGCGCGCGGCGTCGGCGATCTTGATCTTTGCCGCTGAAATCGACCTCGCGTCGCCGCCGGAATCGGCGCGGCTGCAGGCGAGGCACGCCATCGAGCGCGCCTGCTCGAGCGAGATGAACATGTCGACCATGCGATGCTGCAGCGCCTGAAAGGCGCCGATCGGCACGCCGAACTGCTTGCGCGTCTTCAGGTATTCGAGCGTGCTGTCGCAAGCGAACTTCATCACGCCGACGGCTTCGGCACAAACCAGCGCGGCGGCAAAGTCCAGTACATCATCGACCAGCGTGTGCCCGCCGTGCAGCGCACGAGCTTCCGTGCCGCGGAACGTCACCTCCCCCGCCAGCCGTCCATCAATGGTGCGGTGAGCGCGCACCTCGGCCTTTTTCACGAGGAAAAGCTGCAGCACATCGCCCGCCCGCGCCGTGACGACGAAATGGTCGGCTACCGGCGCGCCGATCACGCCCGCCTTTTCGCCCTCGAGCGTCCAGCGATCGCCGCTCTGCCTTGCGCCGACGCGAACTGCGCCACCCTTTTCCGTGTGCGCCCAGGCGAGCTTGATCGATCCATCGATCACCCCGGGCAGCAGTTCCGCGGCGCCGCCGCGCTCCATCGCACGCGTCGCCATGACGTGCGAGAGGTACGGCTCGACGACCAACGCCTCGCCGAAGGCTTCCATCACGCCCATGAGGTCGACCGCACCGCCGCCGAAGCCGCCGTGCTCCGCCGAAACCGGCAGGCCGGTGAGTCCCATCTGCGCGAACTGTGCCCACGCTTGCGCGCTCCAACCCTCGCCGCGCACGATTTTCTGCCGCTGCTCGAACGGGTATTTGTCCGACAGGTAGCGACGGACGGAATCGGCCAGGAGCTGCTGCTCTTCGTTGTAGTCGAAGTTCATAAACCCAACGTCATTTTCGCGATGATGTTCCTCTGGATTTCATTCGAGCCGGCATAGATGGTGGTCTTGCGCATGCTGAGGTAACGCTTGCGGATCGCAATGCTGAGCTCATCGGCCGCGGTCGGGTCGGTCGCCTCCATCATCAGCTCGGTGAGGCCTTGCTGGATCTCGGTGCCCTTGATCTTCAGCATCGACACGTCGGCCCCCGGCGGCTGTGCGGTGCGGCGCATGCGATCGAGGAAGCGCAGATTGGTGATCTCGAGCGCGGTGAGCTCGACCTCGACGCGCGTCAGGCGATCACGCCAGCGGCTCTCGCCCATCATCGGCTCGGCGTACTTTTTCAGCCGCGCGAGCTGGCGCTTCGATTCGCCGATGCGGCCGGTGTTCATCCGCTCGTGGCCGAGCAGATACTTCGCTACCGTCCAGCCCTTGCCTTCGTCGTGCACCAGGTTCTCCACGGGCACTTTCACGTCGTCGAAGAAGACCTCGTTCACCTCGTGCGCGCCGTCCATGAGAATCAGCGGGCGGATGGTGATGCCCGGCGTCTTCATGTCGATGAGCAGGAACGAGATGCCTTCCTGGCGCTTCTCGAGGGTGGGATCGGTGCGCACCAGGCAGAAGATCCAATCGGCATAGTGCGCAAGCGTGGTCCAGATCTTCTGGCCGTTGACGACGTAATGCTCGCCTTGGCGTATGGCCTTGGTCTTCAGCGAGGCGAGGTCGCTGCCGGAGCCCGGCTCCGAGTAACCCTGGCACCAGAAGTCGTCGCCGTGGTAGATGCGCGGCAGGAAGCGCTTCTTCTGCGCCTCGGTGCCGAAGCGCAGCAGCACCGCCGCGCACATCGTCACGCCGAACGGAATGATCGGCGGCGCGCCGGCGTAACCCAGCTCCTCCTCGAAGAGGTAGCGCTGCACGACGTTCCAGCCGGTGCCGCCCCACTCTTTCGGCCACGCGGGCGCGACCCAGCCTTTCTTGGCGAGGGTGCGGTGCCAGCGCATGAGGTCGTCCCTCGAGAGGTGCGCGTAGTTCTCGACCTTCTCGCGCAGATCTTGCGGCAGATTGGCGCGCAGCCAGCCGCGCACTTCGTCGCGGAAGGCGAGCTCTTCGGCCGAGTAATTGAGGTCCATTGGGGCGGACGCCGGGGGAGGGGCGAAAAGTCTACAGCGAATCCGCTAGGTGATGCTCACTCCGCCGTCGGCAACGATGCACTGGCCGGTGACGAAGGCGCCGGCGTCGGAGGCGAGGAATACCGCGATGCCGCCGATGTCGCGCGGCTCGCCGAGGCGGCGCAGCGGCGTCGCCTCGATGCGCTCGGTGCGGCGCTTGTCGTCTTCCCAGAGCGCGCGAGCGAATTCGGTCTTCACCAGCCCCGGCGCGATGGCGTTGACGCGCACCCCCTTCGGCCCCCACTCCGCCGCGAGGTTGCGCACCAGGTGATGGTCGGCCGCCTTGGAGATGCCATACGCGCCGATAACCGTGTTGGCGATGAGCCCGCCGATCGAACCGACGACGATGAAGCTCGACCCCGGCTTCATCTGCGGCAGCGTCATCGCCCCTAGCCACAGCACGCTCTTCACGTTGTTCGCCATGATCTTGTCGAACGCCTCGTCCGGGATTGCCGTCAGCGGCCCGTAGTACGGGTTAGTGGCCGCGTTGGCGACCACGATGTCGATCTGCTGCCATTTCGCCCGGGTCGCGTCGACGAGCGCCTGCAGCTCTTCTTTTCGCGATACGTTGCACGGCTGCGCGAGCACTTCGAGGCCTTCTTGCTCGAACTCCTTCCGCACTGCATCGCAGGCTTCCGCCTTCCGGCTCGAAACGGCGACGCGCGCCCCGGCGCGCGCCAGCTCCTGTGCGATCGATTTGCCTATGCCGCGCGTCGAGCCCGTGATCAGCGCGACCTTCCCTGCCAAGTCAAAAAGGTGAGTGGTCATTCCGCTATGTGAAACGTCATGTGACTAAGTTGACAGGTTTGGTCGGCTGGACAGAATAGCGAAACGCGAAACACCCCGCTTTAAATCCAAGAAACGAACCAGAGGAATCCATGGGCGCACCAGAACCCGCGGCACCGCTTGCACAACCGGCCGGCACTTTCAGCTACGAGCACGAGGGAGACCGCCAGTTCGCCACCACGCTCGCCCGCGGGCTCGAGGTCTTGCGCTGCTTCACGCCCCTCGAGCCGCTGCTCGGCAACAAGGAAATCTCGGTGCGCACGGGGCTGCCGAAGCCCACGGTGTCGCGCCTGACTTATACGCTCACCAAGCTCGGCTATCTGCGCCACAACATGCGGCTCGGCAAGTACCAGCTCGGCTCCGCCGTGCTGTCGATCGGCTATCCGCTGCTTGCCTCGATGAACGTGCGGCAGGTGGCGCGCCCGCTGATGAAGGAGCTCGCCGACCATTGCAACGGCTCGGTCTCCATGGGCGTGCGCGACCGCCTCAACATGGTGTACGTCGAATCGTGCCGCAGCGGAAACGGCATCACCACCCTGCCCGATATCGGCACCTCGGTGCCGATTTCGCACTCGGTGATCGGCCGCGCGTTCCTCGCCGCCTGCACGCCACCCGAGCGCGAGGCGGTGCTGAACCAGATGAAGGTGAAGGAGCCCGAGTCGCATCGCAAGTACCGCGCGGCGATCGACAAGTCCCTCGAGGACATCCGCGCGCGCGGCTTCTGCGCCTCCTCCGGCGAGTTGCGGCGCGAAGTGCACGCCGTCGGCGTGCCGATGCGGCGCACGGTCGACGGCGAGATCGTCGCCTTCAACTGCATCGTGCCGGCGTTCATGGTGAAGAAGGGGCAGCTCGAGGACGACCTCGGCCCGCGGCTGGTGGCCATGGTGCGCAACATTGAGGCATCCCTAGGATTACATTAGAAGCTGTCGGCGCGCACACGCTGCGCGTCGTCCTCATCCTCGTCATCGCGTGGCTGCTGTTAGCGGTGGCGGGGCGCCTCATCCGTGTATTCCGCGAATACATGGAGCGCCGCACGGCGGCGGACGAGGTCACGCGGGTGGCGACGCTGGAGCGCGTGTTCCGCTACTCGGCGACGATCATCATCTTCATCGTCGCCGGAACGCTGGTCCTCGATACGCTCGGTATCTCCGTGGCCCCGATTTTGGCCACTGCCGGCGTCGCCGGCCTCGCCATCGGCTTCGGCGCCCAAAGCCTGATCAAGGACTACTTCACCGGCTTTTTCCTGCTGCTGGAGGACCAGATCCGCGAGGGCGACGTGGTCGAGATCGCTGGCAAGGCCGGGCTGGTCGAGGAGGTCACCCTGCGCTATGTGCGCCTGCGCGACGGCGACGGCTACGTGCACTTCATACCGAATGGCGAGATCAAGCTGGTCAGCAACCGCACGCGTGGCTTCGCCCGGGCGGTGGTCGACGTCGGTGTCGGCTACGAGGTCGACGTCGAGCAGGCGCTGGCGGTGATGCGCGAGGTCGGCCAAGCCATGCGCGCCGATGAGCGGTGGAAGGGCCGACTCGCAGACGACATCGAGGTCCTCGGCGTAGAGAAGCTCGACAATTCGGCGGTGGTGCTACGCGCGCAGCTCAGAGTCGTGCCGCCGATCGAGCGCGACAACGTGAAGCGCGAGTTCCAGAAGCGCCTCAAGAAGGCTTTCGACGAGCGCGGCATCGAGATCCCGTTCCCGCAGCTCACCGTGCACGTTCCCACGCCGAAATAATCTCGTGCAGGCGGCGCACGCCATCGGTGAGCGCCGCAGGACCCGGCTGCAGGATATCGGCGGACTTCACTTCGTAGAGCCGATCGTCCTTCACCGCGGGAAGGAGCTCCCAGCCGCTGCGCTGGCGGACGCGTTGCGGGCGGAATTTCTTGCCGCACCACGAAGCGATGATGATGTCCGGCGCTCGCTCGAGCACCGCCTCGCTCGTCACGATGCGTCCGCTCGCCGCTTGGGATCTGGATTTTTCCTGAAACACATCCTGGCCGCCGGCGATTTCGACCAGCTCGCTCACCCAGCGGATGGCGCTGATCATCGGCTCGTCCCATTCCTCGAAGTAGACCTTCGGCCGCCGCGCCAGGCGCGCCGCGCGGCCTTTGATTTCCTGCATGCCGGCTTCCAGCTCGGCCACCAGCGCCGCGCCCCGCTCGGCGGCGCCGACCATCGCGGCGAGCATCAGGATCATGGAGAGGATCTCGTCGACTGAGCGCTGGTTGAAAAGCACGACGTTGAGGCCGGCCTTGGCGAGATCGCGACCGATATCGGCTTGAAGATCCGAAAATCCCAGCACCAAATCCGGCTTGAGGGCGAGAATCTTTTCGTTTTGAGCCGATATAAAAGCGGAGACCCGCTGCTTCTCGCGCCGTGCGCGCGCGGGACGCACGGTGTAGCCGGAGATGCCGACAATGCGGCGCTCCTCGCCGAGCAGATAGAGCGTCTCGGTGGTCTCTTCCGTCAGGCACACGATGCGCTCGGGATAACGCGCGGGCATTTTGTATTATGGGGCGATGGGTCCGCTCGCCGGCATCCGCATACTCGAGTTCGAGGCGATCGGCCCTGCGCCGTTCGCCGGCATGCTGCTCGCCGATATGGGAGCCGACGTGCTGCTCGTCGACCGGCCGCAAGGATCGGACCTCGGACTGAAGCGCGAGCGTTGGTACGACGTGATGTTGCGCGGCAAACGCTCCGTCACGCTCGACCTCAAGTCGCCGCAAGGGGTGCAGGCCGCGCTCGAGCTCATTGGCCGCGCCGACGCCCTCATCGAAGGCTTCCGGCCCGGAGTCATGGAGCGCCTGGGAATCGGCCCTGAGCCGGCGCTCGCAAAAAACCCGAAGCTGGTTTACGGACGCATGACCGGCTGGGGACAGGAAGGCCCGCTCGCTCCGCGCGCGGGGCACGACATCAATTACATCGCGCTCGCCGGCGTGCTGCATGCGTTCGGCCGCAAGGGTGAAGCGCCGGTGCCGCCGCTCAACCTCGTCGGCGACTTCGGCGGCGGCGGCATGTTCCTCGCCTTCGGCGTGGTGAGCGCGCTGCTTGAAGCGCAACGATCGGGTAAAGGGCAGGTGGTGGACGCGGCGATGGTCGACGGCGCGGCGCTGCTCGCCGCGATGTTCAGCGGCTTCCTTGCGGCGAAGCAGTGGAGCGAGGAGCGCGGCGTGAACGTCCTCGACACCGGTGCGCCGTGGTACGACGTCTACCCGACGGCCGACGGCCAGTACGTTTCCATAGGCGCGATCGAGGACAAGTTCTTCGCCGAGCTCGCCGCGAAGCTCGAGCTCACCGACTTGCCGCTGCAGCACGATCGCTCGCGATGGCCCGAGATGCGCCGCCGCATCGCGGAAACCTTCCGCTCCAAAACGCGCGACGAATGGTGCCGCATCTTCGCCGGCTCCGACGCCTGCTTCGCGCCCGTGCTGTCGTGGTTCGAGGCGCGCGGGCATGAGCACAGCGAAGCACGATCCGCCTACATCGACGTAGCGAACGTGCCGCAGCCGGCTCCTGCGCCGCGCTTCTCGCGCACCACGGCGCAGGTGCGACGGCCGCCGCCCGAGCGCGGCCAGGGCGGCGCCGACGCGCTCGCCGACTGGGGCTTCGATGCGGCCGGCGTGAAGCGGCTAGAATCGCTCGGCCTCGGCACAAAGGAATAACAATGCTCGGACGCCTGATGCCCCGCGAGGGCAAGTTCTTCGATCTGTTCAACGCCCACGCCGA
>Ga0136846_1235128_pt1 | contig 18329 bp, 15 predicted proteins | sample HopSoiMetagenom2_FD_96841 | JGI IMG/M metagenome (GOLD analysis project Ga0136846, IMG submission 96841) | Grasslands soil microbial communities from Hopland, California, USA - 2 Assembly 2016 (version 4) | ecosystem: Environmental > Terrestrial > Soil > Grasslands | place: USA: Hopland...
GGCGCAGGGCGGGGTCGACCTGATGGACGAGCTGGGCTGGGAGCCGCTGCGCAACCGCCATCTGCTGCTCGAACGCGGAGGCGACACCCTCGTGGTCGCCGGCGTCGACGACGTCACCGCCGAGTCCTCCGGCCTGACAGGCCACCGCGCCCACCTCGCCGGAGCGCTGAACGGCGCCGACCCCGACCTGCCCGTCCTGCTCCTCGCCCACCAGCCCAAGTTCATCGACCGGGCGGCAGCCGCCGGCATCGACCTCCAGCTCTCCGGCCACACCCACGGCGGCCAGATCTGGCCCTTCCATCACCTGGTCCGCCTCGACCAGCCCGCCCTCGCCGGCCTCAGCCAGCACGGCCCCCGCACCCTCCTCTACACCAGCCGCGGCACCGGCTTCTGGGGCCCGCCCTTCCGCGTCTTCGCCCCCAGCGAGATCACCCTGCTCGTACTCCGCTCCCCACAGCGGTCCACCTCGCCGTAACGCCGGGCTGACCAGCGCATCCGCTCGCCGCGGTGCACGACAGCCGGCGGTACGGCCCACTCCAGGCCCTGGTGCCGTCGCTCTGCGTCTTGGTCCTCCCGCCGGGCGTCAGATTCGTACGACTCCGCAAGCCCTTTGCCGTCCACCGCGAGCCCTCCGGCCGGACCAAAGGTCAGGCCGTGGGCTTGCGGTGTGACCGGCCGTCAGAATCGGACCGTGCCCGCCGCCTTGGTGCGTCCTACAGCGTGCGGAAGGAGTCCGCGTAGATGTGCCGGATGAGGTCGGTGTCGATGTCCGGGGTGGGATCGTTGTCGAGATTTCCGCTGATGCCGTCGACGAACGTGTCGATGTCGCGGGCGGTGAACCCCCAGTCCTCCAGCCCGGTCGCCAGCCCCGCCGTGTCCAGCACGCCGGAGACGGCCCGGTGGATGTCGTGGTGGCCCAGGGCCTCGGCGACGTCGGCGAAGCCGTCCTTGGCGTGCGGCTGGACGGTGCGCAGCCAGGCCGGGTAGAGCAGGGCCAGGCCCCTGCCGTGCGGTACGTCGATCCGCCGGACCGCGCCCATGGCCTGCTGGAGGCGGTGCGGCAGACAGGTGCTCGCGCAGGCGACGTTGACGCCGCCGAGCAGTGCGGCGTGGGCCATCGACTCCCGGGTCCGCGGGCTGGTGCTGCCGGCGGCGACCAGGGGCAGATGCTCGCGGATCAGCGCGATCGCGTGCCGCGCGTGGGACCGGCTCTCGTCGGTCGCGCGGGCCGCCACATAGCCCTCGATGGCGTGGGCGAGCGCGTCGAAGGCGGTCTCGACGGCGACCGCGACCGGGAGCGGCGCGGTCAGGTCCGGGTCCACGACGGCGACCTTGGGGAAGATGTCGTCGCCCCGGATGCCGGACTTGAAGCCCCGGACCACGTCGGTGACGATGGCCCCCTTGGTGACCTCCGACCCGCTGCCCGCCGTCGTCGGCACGGCGATGACGGGGAGGGCGGACGGTGAGGCGGTGAGCGTCTCGCCGATGATGTCGCGCACGGTGTCGTACGGGCCTGCCACGGCCACGGCCTTGGCCGCGTCGATGGCGCTGCCGCCGCCCAGGCCGATCACGACGTCGCAGGACCGCGACTTCGCCAGCGCCACGGCCTCGTCGATCTCGTCGGACCGGGGGTTGGCGCTGATCCTGTCGAAGACGGTCACCGACAGGCCCGCCCTGCGCAGCGAGTCCGCCGCCCGGTCCAGGAAGCCGTGGCGGCGCATCGCGGTGCGCCCGCACACGATCAGCGCGTGCCCGCCCCACTGGGCCGAGAGCGCGCCGACCTGGTCCAGGGTGCCGCTCCCGAACACCACGTGGGTGGGTACGGGGAACTCAAGCCGCATGGTCACCGACTCCGTTCTTCCGGTTGTTCTCGAGTGCCTCGATGACGGCGCAGGTGCCGTCGGCGAGGTAGTGCAGTGCGGAGCCGCCGCCGGTGGACCGGGGACCGGTCCAGGCAAGCTCCGCGACGGTGTCGCCGCCGAGCAGCAGGGTGTGCGGGTCGCCGGGTTCACGGGCGCCGAGCACCGCTGCCGCCGCACGGTGGTTTCCCTCGGCGTGTCGTCCGGGGGTACCGGCCACCAGGACCCGGCCGGCCTCCCGTACCGCGTCCACCGCCCACCGCTCAAGGTCGAAGTCGACGATGGCCCAGCCGTCCGGGACACCCTCCTCGACGTCCACCGTCCGGGTGGCGCCTTCGGGGCCGGTGATCAGGACCGTACGGGGCAGGTGGACGCGGGCCCGGTGCCGGCGGCCGAGTACGGTGCGTGCCACGGCGGCGCAGCGCTCGGCCTCGGTGCCCAGCTCGGAGTCGCCGATGGCGTGACCGCTGACCGCCAGAAGCGTGTTGAGCACCACCCCGCCGGGGATCACCACGTCGTAGGCGCGCGTCAGGCTCTCCAGCCCCACCACCGTCTTCTCCGCCTTGACGCCGCCCAGCACGGCCACCGAACCGGCCGTCCCGCCACCGGCCGCCCACGGTCGCAGCAGTTCGGTCTCGCCCAGGAGGCTGGAGGCCGCGTAGCCCGGCAGGAAGTCGAGGATGCCGACGTTGGAGGCGTGGCGGCGGTGTGCTTTGGAGAATCCGCCGACCGCCACCCGGTCGCCCAGGCGGGCGAGCGCGGCGGCCAGTTCGCGGTCGCCGCGTTCCTCGCCCGCCTCCAGCCGGACGTTGCCGAACAGAGCGATCTCCCCGTCGCGCAGCTCCGCCGCCCAGCTCTGGGCCTGCCGCGAGGAGCATGCCGGCAGATAGCGGACCTCCCGGCCCAGACGTCGGCCGAGGTACCCGGCCAGATAGTCCAGGTGCCGGGCCGTGCCGTCCTTCGCGCTGCCCTGGTGGCTGAGGAGCGCGACCCGGGCGCCCGCCGCGGCCAGCCCGCGCAGGTCGTCCAGCTCGGTGTCGATGCGGCCGGTGTCCGTCAGCGCGGGGCCGACGTTGAACCCGGCAGAGTAGACCCAGCGCTCCCCGGGCACGACGGGGTGATCGCGCAGCAGCCGCATGGTGCTCACAGCCCGTAGTGGCACAGGCCGGTCCGCTCGTCGAGGCCGGACATCACGTTCATGTTCTGGATCGCGGATCCGGCCGCGCCCTTGACGAGGTTGTCGGTCACGGCGATCACCTTGACGAAGCCCCGGGCCGCGTCGTAGTCCACGCCGATGTGGCAGAAGTTGGAGCCGGTGACGGCGGTCAGCCTCGGATAGAGGCCGTACTCCTTGGCGTTGAGCCCGGCTTTCTTGGGTGCGCTGTTGACTCGGACGAAGAACTCGTCGGCGTAGTAGCGCTCGTAGAGGTCCAGCAGCGAGGCCCGGTCGATCCGCGCGCGCTCCTGCGGACGGACGGCCAGGCTCGCCTGGATGTAGATGCCCCGGGCGAAGTTGCCGTGTGCCGTGGTCATGTCGACGCACAACTCCCGGCCGGCCAGCGGCGCGAGATGATTCTCCAGCTCCGGGGCGTGGCGGTGCCCTTCGAGGCTGTACGGGAGCATGGAGCCGAACGCCTCGGCGTGCATGATCTCGGTGAGCGGCTTGTTCCCGGCCCCGGTCGTGCCGTTGACGGCGGCGAGGTGGACGGGGATGTCCAGGTCGGCGAGGCCGCTGGACAGCAGGGGAGCCAGTCCGAGCACGGTGGTGATGGCGTAGCAGCCGGGGTTGGCCACCAGCCGGGCTGCGGCGACCTGTTCACGGTGGAGTTCGGTCACCCCGTAGACGGCCTCGTCGAGCAGGTGAGGGGCGGCGTGCGGCGCGCCGTAGACCTCGGCGTACCGCTGCGGGTCGCGGAAGCGGAAGTCGGCGCTGACGTCGATGACCTTCACCCCGCGGTCCAGGAAGAAGGCCGCCGAGCGCATCGCCTCGCCCGACGGGGTGCAGAAGAACACCACGTCCAGGTCGTCCGCACGGCGCCGGAGTTCCTCCACGTCGAGGAAGCTCAGCCCGCAGCCGAGCAGATTGGGGTGGACCCGGTCGAACTCCTCCCCGCCCCGGGCCGTGGGCGTGATGGAGCCGACGCCGGGGTGGTTGAGCAGCAGCCGGGCGAGTTCGCCGCCGGCGTGGCCGGTGCCTCCCACGATGCCGATACGCAGCGTCATGCGTCACCTCGCGGAGTAAGGATGATCTTGCCAGTGGTGGGCTTGCCCTCGGCCATCAGGTTCATGGCTTCGGCGGTGTCGGCCAGCGCGAAGCGGTGCGTGACCATGGGGCGGGGGTCGATCTCCCCGGCGGCCAGCCAGGAGATCACGGTGCGGAAGTCCGCGGCCGTCGACAACGAGGAGCCGATGACGGTCACCTCCCGGCCGACGAGGGCGTTGGCCGCCAGCGGCACCGGGCCGTCGAAGAAGCTGACCACGATCACGGTGCCGCCGGCCCGCACGGCGCCTACCGCCTCGTCGAGCGCGTCGGGGTGGCCGGCCGCGACCACGACGACGTCCGCCTCGGCGGACGGGCGGCCCGGGGCGAGGACGTCGGCGTATGTATCCGCGCCGAGAGCCAGGGCGCGTTCGCCCTTCTCCTGGCCGAGGTCGGTGCAGGTGATCCGGGTGAAGCCGAGCCGGCGTGCCGCGATCAGGCAGGACAGGCCGATGCTGCCGGATCCGATGACGCGCATCGTTCTCCCCGGCGCCGGGCCGGCGAGCCGGATGGCGTGCAGGCCGATGGAGAGCGGTTCGACGAGCGCGCCGAGCTCCGGATCGAGCCCCGGGGGCAGGGCGAAGGTCATGTTCGGCCGGAGCGTCACATACTCCGCGAAGGACCCCTCCCACCCCCTGTGGCACAGGTTCCGCTTGTCCCGGCAGAGGTTGGTGAGGCCCTGAGCGCACCGCTCGCAGCTCTCGCAGTGCGCGTAGGCCGCCGCGCAGACCAGGTCGCCGACGGCGAAGCCGCCCGCCGCCCGCTCCACGACGCCGCACAGCTCGTGCCCGAGGACGACCGGCGCGGTCTTGTAGGGGTGCGCGCCCCGGTACGTGGCGAGGTCCGACCCGCACACGCCGGTGGCGAGCACCCGGACCAGGAGCTCCTCCCGGTCGGCGGCGGGCACGGGACCGCTCCGGTACTCGATACGCCCGTACTCGGTGAGCACGGCGCTGTTCATGGGCATGAGGTGGCCACCTTCCGTCCGGCGAGCACCTCGTGCAGCGAGTCGAGGAGGATCCGGCCGATGCGCTGCTGGGAGTCCGCCGACATCGCGCCGATGTGCGGCGTGATCACGACGTTGTCCAGCTCGGCGAGGCGTCCCGGGTTGCCCTCCTCGGCCACCACGTCGAGTGCGGCGCCCGCGATCTCGCCGTCGGTGAGCGCCCGGTACAGGGCCTCCTCGTCGGCCACGGGCCCCCGTGAGATGTTGACCAGCAGCGCCGAACGCTTCATGGCCCGCAGTGCGCGTTCGTCGATCAGGTGGTGCGTACGGTCGGTGAGCGGCACAGCCAGGCACACCACGTCGGAGGTCGCCAACAGCTCGTCCAGGGCCACCGTTTCGACTCCCCGCCCACGCAGCTCCACCCGGCGCTCGGGCGTGTCCCGGTCGACGGTGGCGACCACCCGCATCCCCAGGCCGTGCGCCAACTGGGCGAGGCGCGAGCCGATCTGGCCCAGCCCGACCAGGCCGAGGGTCTTCCCGCCGAGTTCGATACCCGCCAGGGCGGCCTTGTTCCAGACTCCGGCCCGCACCTGGCGGTCGGCCAGGACGATGTGGCGGGCGGCCGACAGCATGAGCCCCAGGGCCAGTTCGGCGACGGCCGGCGCGGAAACACCGGGAACGTTGAACACGGCCACCCCGGCGGCCCCGGCGGCGTCGAGGTCGATGTTGTCGACCCCCGAGCCCGCCCGGGCCACGACCTTCAGCCGCGGCGCCGCTCGTATGACGTCCGCGTCGATGCGCACACCGCTGCGCACCACGATGACCTCGACGTCCTCGACCAGCCGCACCAGGCGGTCGGCCGGGGGCCGCAGCTCGACCTGGACGTCGTAGGTGCGGCGCAGTTCCGCCAGGGCGCTCTCGTGGATGGGGTCCACCACCAGCACCCGGGTGCGTGCGGCGGCGGGCGCGGGCAGCGGGGCGCCGCCGGCTTCGGCGAGGTCCTGGACCGCGCGCCGGTCCAGCTTCCCGGAGGGGGTCAGCGGCAGCGTGTCCACCCGCAGGAAGCGGTTGGGCACCAGGTAGGCGGGCACGGTGGCGCGGGCGTGGCGGCGCAGCGCGGCGACGCTGAAGGCGCCGTCGCCCGCCGGGACCACCAGTGTCACGAGCACGGCGGTGCCGTCGGCGTCGTACGTCACCGCGGCGGCCGCGTCGTGGACGGCCGTGTCGGCCCGCAGCGCCTCCTCCACCTCGGCGAGCTCCACCCGGTGGCCGCGGATCTTCACCTGCTGGTCGTTGCGTCCCAGGTACTCCAGGGCGCCGTCCGGCAGCCGACGGGCGAGGTCGCCGGTGCGGTACCAGCGCGTCCCGTCGAACGTGCGGAAGCGCTCGGCGGTGAGCTCCGGGCGGTTCAGATAGCCCGCCGTCACCCCGGTGCCGGCCACCCACATCTCGCCGGCCTCGCCGTCGGGCACCAAGGCGAGGTCCCCGTCGAGGAGTTGGACCGACAGGTGGGGAAGCGGTACGCCGATGGGCGAGCGCACGGCGCCGACCAGGTCCTCGGGGGTGAGCGTCCTGCCCGTGGTGAACACGGTGGTCTCGGTGACGCCGTACATGTTGACGAACTCCGGTGCCCGGTCCCCGGCGGCGTCCGTGTACGCCCTGACGACGTCCAGGTCGACGTTCTCGCCGCCGAAGACCACATAGCGCAGGGCGAGGTCGGGCGCGCCGGAGTCGACGTACTCGGGGGCCAGGAAGCGGAAGACGGAAGGTACTTGGTTGAGCACCGTGACGCCGTCGTCGGCCAGCAGCCGCAGGAAGTCCTCGGTCGCGCGGGCCGCCGCGGTGGGAATCACCACGGCGGTACCGCCGGTGGCCAGGGGCCCCCACAGCTCCCAGACGGAGAAGTCGAAGCTGAAGGAGTGGAAGAGCGACCAGCGGTCCCGCGGTCCGACGTCGAACAGCGGGAGCGTGGCTTCGAGGAGCGCCAGCACGTTGGCGTGGGTCACGACACAGCCCTTGGGCTGCCCGGTGGACCCCGAGGTGTAGATCACGTACGCCGGGTCCTGGGGGTCCGGCGTGCCGGCGGGCGTGACGGGGGGCGCGGGCGTGCGGGGGTCGATGACCTCGACGCCGTCGAGCCCGCAGGCTGCCGCCTGCTCCGGGTCGCCGACCAGGATCTTCAGCTGGGCGTCGACGACCATGTAGTGCAGCCGCTCGCGGGGATAGGTCGGGTCGAGCGGTACGTAGGCCGCTCCCGCCTTGAGGATGCCGAGGATCCAGCCGGGCACCCGGTGGGAGCGCTCCAGGAGCACGCCCACCAGGTCGCCACGGCCCACCCCGGCGTCGGTGAGCAGCGCGGCGACGGCGTCCGACGCCTCGTCGAGCTCGCTGTAGGTGATCTCCCGGCCGCTCTCGGAGAGGGCGGCGGCCTGGCCCCGCAGCCTGACCGACCTGGCGAACAGGTCGGTCAGGCTGCGGGCGCCGACGACTGGGTCAGCGCTGGCCATAGGTGCCTCCGGTGGCCATGACGTCGCCCTGGTCGACCGGCTTGTAGTAGTCGGTGGGGTGCGCCTCACCGCCGAAGTCGCCGAACATGCGCCGGAGTCGGGGCGACATGCGGTCCAGGATCTCCTGGGGCTGGCTGAAGTAGTCGTGCGGACGGTGCCACAGCTGGCCGTAGCGGAGGATGAACGTCTTGCGCTCACGGTGGGTGTTCGGCGCCACGGCGTGCCAGAGCGAGTACGGGAAGAGGAGTACGTCGCCCGGCGCGGCCTTGACCTCGACGGCGTTGTCCGGCAGCACACCTCGGCGCAGCGGCTCGTCCAGCTCCTCCATGTAGCACAGCGCGTTGTTGCTGGTGGGCAGCGTGCGGTGGCTGCCGGGGATCAGCAGGAAGTTGCCGCTGTGGGACTCGGTGACGTCGGTGAAGAAGATCTGTGCCTTGACCTGGAGGCCGGGGCTGCCCGGGGTCAGCTGGATCCGCTGCAGGTACTCACCGCCGTCGGTGTGCCAGTACTCCAGAGCCTCCTCCTGCAGGGACCGGACGAATATCTCGGTCCCCAGGATCTGGACGCTGCCGTTCAGCAAGGTCATCAGCGGCCCGACCAGCTTGGGGTGGTCGAGGAAGTAGTCCATCTCCGCGGTGCGGCTGACCGCGTCGCGGACGCGGACGGTGTGGCTGCGGTCGGTGAAGCTCGCATGGTTCTCGATCGTCGGGGCGCCCTTGGCGACCACGTCGTCGATGAGTTCGAGGCCCCGGGCCACCTCGTCCTGGTTGAAGACGCCCTTGAGGTGGAGGTACCCGTCGCGCTCGTAGCTCTCGAACTGCTCCTGGGTCAGCGGCTGCCAGTCGCGCTCGCGCTGCGTCACCAACGTGGAGTCACGCATGGTCGAAACGTGCATCATGAGGGATCCTCTCTACGGAAAAGGGAACGCGCCGTCAGCGGCGCTGGGTGGACCAGGTGCGCAGCAGGGTGTCGACGCCGTCCCACAGGGCCTCGACGTCTCCTCGCGCATACCAGTCGGTCTTGAAGTTGACGGTCGCCGTCACGCCGTCCTCGTCCTCGACCCAGAAGGTGGCGATCGAGGCGTCGTGCCAGCCCACGGAGATCGGCAGCGGCCGGGTCCGCACTCCGGGCATCTCGACGGTGCCCACCGTCTTGCGCATGCCGAGGGGGCGGGCGTTGAAGGTGACGTACGGGACGCGGGACTGCCGTCCCACGGCGTCCGGGTCCATCCGGTCGATCAGCGCGGGCCAGGGCACGTGGCCGTCGTCCAGGGTGGCGAGCATCCGCCGGCGGAAGTGCCGCAGGAAGTCCTCCGCGTCGGGCCGGCTCCCCGGCTCGCTGGTCAGGACGGCCTTGCTCGCCAGCCAGCCCGTGGTCTGGTGCAGTTCGGGCAGCTCCCGGTTGGCGGTCGAGAGCGTGGTGGCCACCGACTCGCTGCCGGAAAGGGTGAACAGCGAACGGTGCAGCGCGGCGTGCATGAGGTTCAGGGCGGTCATCCGCAGCGGCCTGGCCACCGCACCCAGGCTCTGGCAGACGTCGAGCGGCAAGCGGCGGCTGAACCCGTCCTTCGCCTCGTAGCGGACGGGCGAGTGCCCGCTGAAACCGGAGATCGGCATGGCCGGGATCGCCCCGACGCCGGTCAGCCTCGCTGCCAGCCGTTCCAGGGCCTGCTTCCCCTCAGGGGAGTCCATCATCCGGTTCTGCCGCCGGACGAAGTCGGGGAAGGTCATCTGTGCGGGCGGCAGTTCGAGCCCCGAGCCGTCGCGCTCGGCGGCGTAGAGCGCCGACAGGTCGCGCATCAGGACGTTGAGCGACCACCCGTCGCTCACCAGGTGTTCGGCGACGAAGGCGAAGTACGTCTCCTCGTCGGGGCGGCCCATCACCAGCAGCCGGGCCATCGGGCCCCGCTCCAGGTCGAAGGGGGCCGCGCAGGCCGACCGCAGAGCCGCCACATCGGCGTCCTCGGTCCCGGTGGTGGCCAGCTGTTGGAGATCCACCGGATCGGCCAGCCCGATGTGCCACACCATGGCGTCCAGGTCGAAGCCGCTCAGCAGCACCGGGTGGCGCCTCTGCAGGGCGTGCCAGGCCCTGTTCATGGCTGCCAGGTCCAGGGGCCCGGTGAACGCCATGGGGAGGGTGGCGTGGTGGGGGTTGAAGACCCCGCCCTCGGCGTCCTCGACGGTCTGGCCCAGGCGGTGCCGCTGGTTCCAGGAGACCGGCATCGACTCACGCATGATTGAGCTCCCCCACCGGTCGTACGAGGGAGGCGCCGTCGTGGGCCCGTACACCGCCGTCGGCCCGCAGCGGGCGCAGCAGCAGCTGCTTCGGGTCGCACATCACCTCGATGAGCTCGGGGCCCCGGTGCGCCAACAGCCCGGCGAGGTCGGCGTCGAGCGTGGCGGCGCGCTCCAGCTTGCGGTACGGCAGGCCGAACGCCTTCGCCACGACGCGGAAGTCCAGCGCCTCCGGCTCCTCCAGGGCGGGGCCCTCGGACAGGGCTTCGTGCGATTCCCGGATCGAGGCGTAGCCTCCGTTGTTCAGTACGAACACCTTGACGTCCAGGCAGTACTGACTGATGGTCGCCAGCTCCTGGATGTTGAGCTCGATCGCTCCGTCACCCACGAGCACCAGCACCTGGCAGTCGGGCCTGCTGAACGCCGCTCCCACCGCCATGGGTACCGCGGCGCCCATGTTGAGGAACGCCGCGGAGGTGATCTCCCGCTGCGAGGCGGCGAACTCCAGGGTCTGGCCGGTCACGTAGTAGGCGCTTCCGGTGTCGACCACGAAGACGTGGCCGGGGCCAGTGTGCGCGTCCAGCCTCTCGACGAAGCGGTACGAGTTCAGGGGTTCCCGCAGCTCGCCGCCGGCGATCGTGGGATGCGCCTCCTTCAGCTCGGCACAGGTGGCCAGCCAGGGTTCGCTCGCGGCCGGCTCGGTCGACTCCGCCGACTCGATGAGCAGCGCGTCGAGCAGGTCGCGTACGTCCATGCACACCGGGAAGTCGATGCGTACGCCCTTCTTCTTCAACTGGGACGGGTCGATGTCCACCGCGACGACCGTCGCGTCGGGGTTGAAGCTGTCGGCGTCCTCGCCGACGAACGCGGTCGACAGGCTGGACCCGAGAGTGAGGACCAGATCCGCCTGAGCCATGATCAGGTTCGGGTAGAGCCGCCCTCGGATGCCGCCCTGGCCGAACCACAGCGGCGAGTCGTACGGCAGCAGGTCATTGCCCAGCCGGGAGGCCACCACCGGCAGCCGCAGCCTCTCGATCAGCGTCCGGAACTGCTCCTCGGCCGCGCCCTGCCGGATCCCCTGGCCAGCGATGACCAGCGGCCGTTCGGCGGAGCGCAGCATGGCCATGATCTGCCGGGCGGCCTGCCGCGCACCAGCGCCCCTCGGCTCGTCCGCGGCGGACGGTGCCTCGCGCAGGGCCGCCGGGTCGATCTCGGCCGCTTGCACGTCGAGCGGGATGTCCAGCCAGACCGGACCCGGCCGGCCCGCGAGCGCTTCACGGACCGCCCGGTCCAGGTGGGCCCGGATGTCGGAGGGTTGTTCGACCACTGCGGCGTATTTGGTCATGTTGCGGGCGCTGTTGACTACGGCGAATCCCTGGACGCCGAAGGATCGGGCGTCGTCGTCGATGTGGCGGGTCTCGACCTGGCCGGAGATGACCAGGACGGGGACGCCGTCGGCGTAGGCGTCGACGAGTCCGGCGAGTGCGTTGACCGCGCCCGGCCCGCTGGTGACCAGGGCGACCGCGAGGTTGCCGGTGAGTTTGGCCGCACCGGTGGCCATCAGGGCGGCCGCGGTCTCGTGCCGGGCGCAGACGCAGAGCAGGTCGGGCTGCTGGGCGAAGGCGTGGTCGAGGTGGATGGAGCCGGTGCCGGAGAGGCTGTAGCAGGTGCGGACACCCAGTGAATGCAGGTAGGAGGCCACGTAGTCGGCGACGCGCATGGTCATCGCAACCACTGCCGTACCCGTTGCGCCAGTGCCTGCGCCGTCAGCCCGAAGTGCTCGTAGAGGAATTCGGCGGGGCCGATGGGGGCGAAGACCTGCGGTATGCCGATCTGCAGGACGGGTACGGGGGTGGTGCGTACGACGACTTCGGCGACGGCGCCGCCGAGGCCGCCATTGATGACGTGGTCCTCGGCGACCACGAGTCGGCCTGTCTCGCGGGCCGCTGTGGCGATGGCCTCGGCGTCGATCGGCTCGATGGAGCCCAGGTGCAGGACGCGGGCGTCGACGCCGTCCTCGGCGAGGAGGTGGGCGGCCTCGACGAGTCTGGTGGTGAGCAGTCCGCTGCCGATCAGGGTGACGTCGGTGCCGTCGCGCAGCTGGGCTGATCCGCCGAAGCTGAAGGTGTGGTCGGGCGAGAACAGTTCGGGGGTGTGGAGTTTGCTGACGATCCGGATGTAGACCGGGCCGTCGTGGGTGAGGGCTTCGTCGAGTGCGGCGACGGTGTCGCGGGGGGTTGCCGGTGCGAGGACCTTCATACGGGGGATGGCGCGCATCCATGCCAGGTCTTCGACGGCGTGGTGGGTGCCGCCGAGTGCGCCGTAGGCGAGTCCGCTGACGAAGCCGCAGAAGACAACGTTGGCGTTGGTGTAGGCGGCGTTCTTGATCTGTTCGAGGGCTCGTGAGGCCATGAAGCAGGAGGCGGAGTAGACGAACGGGCGTAAGCCGCTGTTGGCCAGGCCGATCGAGACACCGACCAGATTCTGTTCGGCGATACCGACGTCGATGAAGCGGTCGGGGAATTCGGCCTGGAAACCGAGTGCGGAGTGGGTCTCGGCGGAGTCGTTGTTGACGATGCAGATCCGCTCGTCCTTGTGTGCCAGCTCGAGCAGGGCGGCGGAGAACGCGGTGGCGCAGTCAGTCATTGGGGGCCTCCTCAAGCTCCTGGAGCGCTTGCTGTAGAAGTTCCGGCGTGATCCGGCGGCTGTGCCATTCGAGGTTGCGTTCCATGAAGGACACGCCCTTGCCCTTGGTGGTGGAGGCGATGACGCAGGTCGGTTTGCCGGCGGTGAGCGGCGCGGAGCGGAACACGTCGAGCAGGGCGTGGATGTCGTGTCCGTCGACGGTGCGTACCTCCCAGCCGAAGGAGCGCCATTTCTCGTCGAGGGGTTCCAGGGCGTTGATGTCTTCGGTGCTGGCGCCTTTTTGGGCGAGGTTGCGGTCGACGACCGCGACGAGGGTGTCGAGGTTGCGGGAGGCCGCGAGCATGGCGGCTTCCCAGTTGCTGCCTTCCTGGAGTTCGCCGTCGCCGGTCAGGACGAAGGTTCGTCGGGTGGAGCCCTGGATGCGGGCGCCGAGTGCGGAGCCGACGCCGAGGGAGAGGCCGTGGCCGAGTGAGCCGGTGTTGAACTCGATGCCGGGCACTCGGGTGGAAACCACGGTGCTCAGGCGCGAGTTCTGGCCGCCGAAGGTCGCCAGTTCTTCTTGCGGGAGCAGGCCCTTGAGCGCCAGCACGCTGTACATGGCGGCGGAGGCGTGTGCCTTGCTGAGGATGAACCGGTCCCGGTCCGCGTCGTCGGGTCCGCCACGAAGCACGCCGAAGTAGAGGGCGCACAGGATGTCCATGGCGGACAGATCCGCACCGATATGGCCGATGCCGGCCTGGCTGACGGTGGTCAGCGCGAGCGCACGGGCCCGCGCCGCCTGAGATCGCACCAGCGCCACGTCTTGCAACAACACTATGTCCCTTTCTGGTCATACCTGATGGAACGTCAGATGGAACGTCGGGCAGTGGGGAAATCACGGGTGGGGGAATACGGCTGTCAGACGCCGAGCTGCTGCCACTCGTCGAGCTGCTGGAGGTCGAAGACGTCCTTGACCCCGGAGATGTTGTCCTCCAGGTGAGCGGTGTGGCCGGTCTCGTAGATCGACTGGAAGGTGGAGCGCAGCGAGGTGATCGTGGCGCGCAGCCCCTGGTTCGCGTAGATGACGGCCGAGACACCCGCGGCCCGGGCGTCGTCCGCGTGCCAGTCGGGGTAGGTGGTGGGTACCACGACGACGGGCAGCCGGTCGTTCCAGAGGCCGAGGAACTCGAGGACCTGGTCCTTGGTCTTCTGCTTCGAGTGGACGAGCACCGCGTCCGCGCCGGCGTCGGCGTAGGCGGTACACCGCTCGAGGGCCTCGTCGACACCGAGTCCGCTGATCATCGCCTCCGTGCGGGCGATGACGAAGAAGTCGTCGGTCCGCTGAGCCTTCTTCGCCGTCTCGATCTTGTGGGCGAAGGCGCTCACATCCAGCAGCGTGTGATCGGCGGTGGCGAAGCTGTTCATCTTCGGGAAGATCTTGTCTTCGATGCTCACAGCGGTGATGCCGGCGCTCTCGTACTCCGCCACCATGTAGGCGACGTTCATGCTGTTGCCGAAGCCTGTGTCGCAGTCGGCGACGACCGGCACGGAGAGCGCCTTCTGGATGTGGGCGGCCGCCTCCAGATAGTCCGTCATGCTCAGGAGGCTGGCGTCGGGGAGGCAGCGCGCCGCGGAGATCTCGAAGCTCGACGCCCACACGGCCTGGAAGCCGCTCTGCTCGGCGATGCGGCCACCCAGGGAGGAGTGCGCACCGGCGATCCTGGTGAGGGGGTTGTCGGCCAGGACCTGACGGAACGACGGGTAGCTGTTGCGGATCATAAGGTCTCCTCCGGTAAGGCGACATCAATGGATGCCGCCGGTTCCCATGGGGTGTTTCGGGTGAAGGCCCACCCGGCGGCGAGGCCGGTGACGAGGAACAGCGCGGCCAGGATCAGCCAGCCGGTGGCGCCGAGACTCATCGTGAGCACGGTGATGAGAGCGGGGCCCAGAAACTGCTGGAGGCCCCGCGCGAGAGCGAACACGCCTTGGTACTCGCCCATGCGGTCGGAAGGTGGCAGGGCGAAGGCCAGTCCCCAGCTGCCCGACGCCTGGGCCAGCTCGCCCAGGGTGAGCGCGATCAGCGAGGGCACCAGGAACACGGTGGCCCAGACCGCTCCCCGGCCGCCGGACAGCGCGAACAGCACGCAGGCGACCGCCAGCAGCACTCCTGCCCGTACGAGCAGGCGACCGGAGCCGTGCACGGTTTCCGAGCCCCTGCTCGCGACGCTCTGGAAGAGCACCACCATGATCGTGTTGAGTGCGATCAGAACGGCCGTCAGGGCTCCGGGGGCGCCGGTCCGGTGGACGATCCACAACGGCATGCCCACCGTCAGGACCGGCAGATAGAACTCCAGCAGACCGCTGAGCCCGGTCGCGAGCAGAAAGCGCCGGTCCCTGATCGCGGCCCAGGACCGTTTGGCGGGCGCCGTCGAAATGGGCTCCCTCCCGGCCGGCTGCCGGAGCCGGAAGGCGATGACGGCGCAACTCAGCTGCAGCAGCGCGTTCGCCGAGGTGACCGCGATGAAGGCGGATCGGCTGCCGTCGGCCAGCGCCAGGCCCGCCATGGCCGCCCCGCCGGTGAAGCCGAGATTGAAGAGGCTGCGCATCTGGGCGCGCACCCCTGATGCCTTGGCCTTGCCGAACAGGGCGTGGATCAGGGCGCCGCGCAGCGGGCCGCCGGCCCCTGTTTCACAGACCCCGATCAGGGCCGCGACGACAGCGAACTCGGCAACGTTGTCAACGAATGGGTAGACGAAGAACAGGGGGCCGAGCAACGCGTAGCTGATGGCCAGCGGAACGCCTGCCCCGAACCGATCGGCGATCCGGCCGACCGGCATCGAGCAGAGGAAACCACAGATGCCCGCGATCGACATGGCGAATGCCAGTTGGTCTGCGGAGAATCCCGCGGTCCGGGTGAAGAAGATCACGCTGGAGGTGAGAAAGAGACCTGTGCCGAGCGACTGAGCGAGCGTCAGGGCGGCCATCGGGCGGGCCGCGCCGGGCTCGGGGACCAGGTCGCGCAGGAGGTCGAGGGGTGAGCCGAGTGTGGTGGGCAGGGGGCTTCTGGGCATGAGAGATCCCCGTTCACAGCGGGAGGGTTACGGATCAGCCGACCGCGAGGAGTTCCCTGGCGGACGGTGGCTCCGGGACGGACCGACGGACGAAAGAGGCTGACTCGGGCAACGCCCTGACCCCGCCGCGCCGTTGATACTGAGAGGGGGGCATGCAAAGCTCGGTGGGGCCCAGCATGCTGAGCCGGAAACAGATCCACCCGGACGTATTCGCCCCGGCCGGAATTCCGCTCCAGCGCGATCTCATCCGCCGGCGCGATGAGGTCCGAACCGGCCGCCCGGTGGGCGAGTTCCGCCTGGTGGCCGCCCAGCCGATCATTGGCCCCGATGACGCGCGGGAACGTTCCGGTCACGGCGCAGCGGGACACCCTGCCTCGGCAGCCGGCGCTCTCCACCGACACACAGTCCCCGTAGCGGTGCGAGTCCACCCCTACGCGGCAACTCCTCGGTCAGACGTCTTCGAAGAGCTCCGGCTTTTCCACCGCTTCCGCGAGCTGTCTGACAGTGCTCCGCCGAAGAACTCCGGAACGTGGCATGGGAAGGCCCGCATCGATCGCGCGGGTCGCGATTGTCAGCGCCATGAGCGAATCACCGCCGAGATCGAAGAAATCGGCGTCAATATCGGTGACAGGCTCGCCGAGAGCTTCTTCCCAGAGGCGGGAAAGCGTTTGGACAATGCTCTCGTTCAATATGTCGATCCTCTCGAATCCGCCGCCGGGGCAAGTGCGTACCCAGGTCGATGGTGTACGTGCTTTCGGGTTGGACTGCCGACGGGATCTGATCGCGTGAATGACCGGTCACGGTAAACCGAAGCTACTGCGAGATAGTGCCACTGGCATAATCCAAACACAAGACAGCCGCCGAATCAATCAGACAATCCAGCTGAACGCGCCAACGCGGGGTCGATAAACTACTGGAAGGCGCAGGGTCGACACCGCGCAGGTCAACGGGACGCAGACATGGCTGCGATCAGACAGGCAACTACCGCGAACCCGGCGAAGGTGTCACTGAAGCAGTACAGATAAGCCCCGAAGCGTCAGATTCGCACAGCTCACCCTTTCCCCTCCGTATGGCTTGACGACATGCGGTGCGAATCGGGTGAGTAGCAGAGATAACGCCCCCAAATTCGCGCCACACACGAAGAGCTTTTACAAAAGTCAATCGTAAGGTCGGCAAGTTCCCGCCCGGTTGATATGAATCATCCTGACCACGAATCTGGAAGGTGTCAAGAAAACAAACTTCAGGCAAAGATTGGGCTGGCCAAACGCAAAGATTATTTGCACGGAAGGGGACGTTTGAATCTGATGTCCGTTTTGAGGATGATGGCTTAATCGCTTCGATGGAATGGCCAGAAGGTCATTACATCGGCAATGGCGCGGATAGAATTTCACCCCTCCTGGTTCCCTTCAGCCGGGGATTGTTTCGACAGTGCTGAAGTCGCGCATGAGAACAGCTGCTAGCGTCCCGCCACGTGAATGACAGCGTGTACGTGGGTAACGCAAGCAAAGATGCGGTACTGGACCGGGGTTGGCTCCTGGGGCACTTCAAGGACGTCGGCGATCCGCGTCACTGTGAGGCTGTGGAGATCAAGTGGGGTGTCCACGGCCGTGGCGATGAGCGCGCGCAGTGGGTGAAAGGCGAGGAACGCACAGCTCTTCTTGTTCTCATCAGTGGGCGCTTCCGGGTCGAACTCCCGGGCCGGAACGTCCTTCTGGAGCAGCAGGGTGACTACGTCGTATGGGGGCGCGGAGTCGATCACTCGTGGTTTGCGGAGGAAGAATCGGTGGTGCTGACCGTTCGGTGGCCGTCCGTGCCCGGCTACGCGGTGACAGAGCGGAATCAGGGGCGCCCGCAGACCTGATCATGGTCCGGGTTCGCCACCGTACGCCGAGCCGCTGCCTCCTACGCGCCCGAGCAGGGCGAGGGAGGCAGCGGCGACGCGGGGCCGAGCGCCTGGCGTGTCACGGGGCGGGCATCAGCCCGATGTCGCGAACCGGAACCGTCGCGACAGGCGCGGACACGAGCTGATCGAGCGTCCTCCAAGTCGCCACGAAGCCCTCGCCGCTGCTCCACCGACGCAGGTCCCGGACGAAGTCGACGAGCCGCTCTTCCTCGCTCGCTGTCATCGATCGCCCGCAAGGTCGAGATCGTGCCTGGGGGCCTCGGCGGCAGTCTGCGTCGCCCGGGGCCGGCGCCACGGGTGAGCCACAGGAGAGGACACCCCACGCCACCAGGGGTCGGAGGGCAGCTTCCCCGCAGGTTCGAACGGCTCACCCGGCCGCGGGAGCGCCACCGCCTGGCCGGCCTCCTCGGACGCGTCCTTCGTCCACTCCCCCGGCTCCGCCCACGCGTGCATCGCCAGCTTGAAGGTTCCCCAGTGGATCGGCAGCAGAACCCCGCCCGGCCCGCCTCCCTGCAGGTCAAGATGAGCCCGCACTCCGTCGGCCGGCGACATGTGAATGTCCGGCCAGGCTCCAGGCAGCGGCGTGTGGTCCGTGCGGTCCTTGGGCCAGAACTCACTGTAGGCCCCGATCTGGATCATCGTGGCGTCGAACGGACCATGCTCGGCTCCAATGTCCCGGAAGCCCTCGAAGTACCCGGTGTCGCCGCTGTGGTAGACGCGGTGCTCCTCACCGGCGACGACCCAGGAGGCCCACAGGGTGTGCTGGGTGTTGCGCAGGCCACGGCCGCAGAAGTGGCGGGCCGGGGTGGCGGTCAGGGTGAGACCGCCGACCTTCGTCGCCTCGTGCCAGTCCAGCTCGCGCAGCCGGTCGGCCGAGACACCCCAGCGCTCCAGGTGGGCGCCGACCCCCAGCGGCACCGCGAA
>Ga0136846_1208941_pt1 | contig 18324 bp, 16 predicted proteins | sample HopSoiMetagenom2_FD_96841 | JGI IMG/M metagenome (GOLD analysis project Ga0136846, IMG submission 96841) | Grasslands soil microbial communities from Hopland, California, USA - 2 Assembly 2016 (version 4) | ecosystem: Environmental > Terrestrial > Soil > Grasslands | place: USA: Hopland...
CGTGCCTGGACGTAGTCGCTCGCTTCCGCGAAGGGCCCGACGTAGAAGCTGATCCTGCTCAGCACGCCGCCGGATGGCGCTTCGTAGGAGTTGGGACTCGTGCTGTCGCCCAGCTGGACTGCCGAACAGAGGGTGCATCCGCCTTCGGTCGAGAATGGTGTGTGGCCGAGGGTCTGGGGCGAAGATCCGGCGGCGGGTCCAGCAACGACGCCGAGGAACAGGACAGCCGCTGCAACCATGGGCGGCCACCACCGCAAGCGAGTCACGCGCTCCAGTCTCCCATGGGGGGCGGTCCACTACCAACCCGTCCAAATAGGATCGTCCGGTGAACTTCGATCTCGGCGACGAGCAACGACTGCTGCGCGACACCGTCCGCGAGTTCGCCCTGGCGGAGGTCAAGCCGGTGGCCGAGGAGCTGGACCGCACCAAGGCCTTTCCCTACGAGATCGTCGAGAAGCTCGGTGGCCTGGGGCTGATGGGAATTCCGTTTCCGCAGGAGTACGGCGGAGGCGGCGCGGACACGCTTTCCTACGTGCTTGCCGTTGAAGAGCTGGCACGGATTGATTCTTCGGTCTGCATCACGATGGCCGCGCACACTTCGCTGGGGACGATGCCGATCTACCTCTGGGGCAGTGACGCGCAGAAGGCCGAATGGCTGCCGCGGCTCTGCACCGGGGAACGGCTTGCTTCATTTGGGCTGACTGAGCCTGAGGCCGGCTCCGATGCTGGAAACGTGCGGACCACGGCGAAGCCCGAAGACGGGGAATGGGTGGTCAACGGGGCCAAGCAATTCATCACGAATTCGGGAACGGACATTTCTGGCTGCGTCTCGATCACCGCGGTGACGGGCGAAGCGAACGGCCGCAAGGAGATCTCCAACCTGATCGTGCCCAATGGCACTCCCGGCTACGAGATCGGCGAGGGGTACCGGAAGATGGGTTGGAACGCGTCGGATACGCGGCCGCTCAGCTTTGAGGATTGCCGGGTGCCAGAAGGCAACCTGCTCGGCCGTCGCGGTGACGGGTTCAAGAACTTCCTTCACATCCTCGACGGGGGGCGGATCGGCGTCGCGGCGATGGGCGTCGGCCTTGCCCAGGGAGCCCTCGATGAGGCGATTTCCTACGCCAAGGAGCGCCAGGCGTTTGGCCAGGCGATCGCCAAGTTCCAATCGATCCAGGCCAAGATCGCCGACCTCTCGGCTCAGATCGAGGCGGCGCGGCTGCTCACCTGGCGGGCGGCGCTGGAGAAGGACGCCGGCAAGTCGTTCACCCTCACCGCCGCCCAGGCGAAGCTGATCACCGGCCGCCTCGCGGTCAGGGCAACCGAGGAGGCCGTCCAGATCCATGGCGGCTACGGCTTCATCGAGGAGTACCCCGTCTGCCGCTTCTACCGTGACGCGAAGATCCTCACCATCGGCGAGGGCACGGACGAGGTCCAGCAGATGGTGATCGCGCGCCAGCTGGGTTGCTAGGTCGGACCCAGGGGCCCTCGGGAATCCCTCCCCAGGCCGCTTCGCGGGAGTTCCTGGGGAGGGATTCCCGAGGGCCCTGACCGCGATACGCGCCTGAAGCTCGACGTCAGGCGGGCTGGAGCGTGAAGCGGACGCGGGTGCCCGGCGCGCCGTCGTCCAGCCAGATACGGCCGCCGTGGGCCTCGACTATCGCGCGGGAGATCGCCAGGCCCAGGCCGGCCCCGTCCTCGCTGCGCGACTCATCGCCGCGGTAGAAGGCGTCGAAGACCCGCTCGCCGTCGGCCGCCGAAATGCCCTCGCCGTCGTCGGCGACCTCGATCTCGACGTTCCCTCCGGCGCTGCGCGCCCTGACCGTGACGCTGCCGTCCGCTGGGGTGTGGCGGATCGCGTTCTGGATCAGGTTGAAGAGCACCCGCTGGAGCTTCTCGGCGTTGGCCTGCGCCAGCACCTCTTCGGCTGGCAGCTCGGCGGCGAGGACGACGCCGCGCGCCTCCGCCGGCGCTCGCATCGCGGCGACCGTGTCGTCGATCAACCCGCGCAGCTCGACCTGACGCATCGTCCAGGAGATCTCCCCCGCCTCGATCCGCGAGAGCTCGAAGAGGTCGTCGATCAGCGCCGTCAGCGCCTCGACGTGGGTCTGCATCTCACCCAGATAGCGCTCGCGCGTCTCTCCGGTGGCGACACCGTCGTCAATCGCCTCGACCAGGAGCCGCAGCGAGGCAAGGGGCGTTCGCAGGTCATGCGATACGGCGGCGACCATCTGCCGGCGCGCCTCCTCGATCTGGCGTCGCGAGCGCTCCTCCATCGCAAGGCGCACTGCCAGCGCGGCGGCAAGCGCTGCGCCGGCGACGGCCAGCGCGACGAGAACCACCTGCGCGATCCCCATCCAGTGCGGCACGGCGACGGCCGCGGCGCCGGCGAGAAAGGCGGCGATCGCGATGATCGCGGCACGCTTCACAAGATCGCCTCGCGCTTCGCTCGATGGCGCGCACAACCAGCGGGGATCTTGTCTTGCTCCCCGCTCAAGGCCGCAACCTGTAGCCGACGCCCCAGACCGTCTCGATGAACCGGGGCTGGGACGGATCGTCGCCGAGCTTGGCCCGCAGGCGACGGACGTGGACGGTGACCGTGCTGGTGTCGGCGAAGGACGGATCGTTCCAAACCGCCTCCATCAGCTGGTCGCGCGAAAAGACCTGGCCGGGGCTGGCAGCGAGGAAGGCGAGGAGATCGAACTCGCGCTGCGTCAACGAGAGCTCCTCGCGGTCGAGCGTCACCGTCCGCATCGCCGGCTCGATCCGCAGCGGCCCAACCACGATCGGCGCCGACGCCTCTTCGCTCGGCGGCGAGATCCGACGCAACACCGCCTCGACGCGTGCAACCAATTCCTTCGGGGAGAAGGGCTTGACTATGTAGTCGTCTGCCCCATGCCGCAGGCCGACCAGGCGGTCGGACTCCTCCCCCCGCGCGGTCAGCAGGATCACCGGCACCGCCGGGCCCGGCCGTTCGTGCAGCCTTCGCATCACCTCGATCCCGTCGAGCTGCGGCAGCATCACGTCGAGGACGATCAGGTCGTGATGAGCCTGTTCGGCCACCCGCAGCGCTTCCGGCCCGTCCGCCGCCCCGAGGACCTCGTACCCCTGACGCTCGAGGTAGTGGCCGACCACCTCCACGATGGTCGGCTCGTCGTCGACGACGAGCACGGTGCCATGCGATGTCTCGGCCATCGCAGCCATTGTCCCGGGCGGCCTAACCAAAGGTGAAGGCATAGCCCGTCACCCCCGCCTGCGGGACCAGACTCAGGACGTGATCCTCGACCCGGGGCAGGTCGACGAGGTTGTAGAGGCGCTGGGCGGCGATCTCGACCACGCCGTTGTGCACGTCGGCGCCCGCGTCGTCATCCGATATCGGCCGGCCGTCGAGCAGGACCCGCATCGTGCGTGGATGCCCCGGTGAGCCCAGGACCAGGTAAGCCCGGCGGGCGCCGAAGTTGAGATCGAGCGAGCCGCCTTCGGCCGCCGCCGAGTCGAGCCCGATCCGCCAGCGCCCGTGGTAGGCGAATTCGTTGACGGGCAGGGAAGCGGGGGCCGTGAAGTCATGGCTGCCGGGCGAGAGCATCGGGTTGGTGAAGCGTTCGGCGCGCGCCGCGCCGAGGTAGGTCTCGGGCGTCGTGACCGTCGCCGAGGGAGCAATCGCATGAACTTGGGTCTTCTGCCCCGGGACCTTTCTGCCCGCTTCGGCCAGGAGTTGGCGGATGATCTGCCCCTTCTTGCCGTACTCCCCCTCGCCGAAGTGGGCGTAGCGCACCCGTCCCTCCGCGTCGATGAAGTACTCGGCCGGCCAGTACTGGTTTCCGTAGGCGGTCCAGGTGGCCAGCTCATTGTCCTGGGCAACCGGATAGTGGATGCCGTTGCGCTCGATCGCTTCTTCGACGTTGCCTGCCTCCTTCTCGAAGGGAAACTCCGGCGAGTGGACGCCGACGATCGTCAGGCCGTCCTCGCGGTACTTCCTGTCCCAGGCCGTCAGGTAGGGCAGCGTTCGCAGGCAGTTGATGCAGCTGTAGGTCCAGAAGTCGACCAGAACGACACGGCCGCGCAGCGCATGCAAGGTCAACGGGCGATCGTCGCGAGTATTGAACCAATGAGCGTTGCCGACGAATTCGGGAGCGCTGCCGAGTACCGGCAGATTGGTCTGCCCGTTTGCGGCCGTTTTTGACCGCAGCGCGCTGGCAGCGGCGGCACCCACGCCGTGGGCGGATTCGCCGCGAACGTCTTCAAGAGCGGCCTGGGCAGATGCCGAAGCCTCCAGGCTCTTGGTCGGGTCGACCAGGAAGCGGGGAAGGTCGCTGGCGATCCTGTTCTGAAACCTGACGTCGTAGTTTCCGAGCATCGCCAGGGCGACGACGACCATTACGGCACCCATTGCCACCTGCAGGCCGCCGCCGCGGCGGGCGAGTGGCGCGACCAGGCGCCTCCCGCCCAACATCAGGAAGTAAAGGACGGCCGCGGAGCCGATGCCATAGCTAAGCGCCACGGCGAGCCGCCCCGCCGTGAACGGCTGCGACGCCGAAACGACGAGCACCCCCGCCAGAATCGGCCCTGCACAGGGCGCGTAGACGACGCCGAGGCTGGCGCCGACCGCCGTTCCGGACCAGAAGCCATCGCCACTCGGACTGACGATCCCGGCCCGGCTCGCGAAGCGGCTCAACCAAGCCTCGATCCGCGCGGCAAGCGAGGGGATTATCAGGACGACGCCAAAGCCGAGCAGCACGGCGATCGCCAGCTTGCGCAGCAGGTCGTTGGGCAGGCCGAGCGCCGAGATCACATAGACCAGTGCCACGGTGGCAAAGGTGAAGGAGACGGCCAGGCCGACGACGATCCCCAGCGGACGCCGCCGCCCGCCCGTCGCGCCGGCGGACAGGGCAATTGGCAGCACCGGAAGCACGCAGGGCGAGAGCGCGGTCCCCGCTCCCGCGATGAAGCCGAACAAGATCAGCAGTGCCATCAGCTCAACCTTTCCAGCTCAGGATTACGAGGAGATGACGGTCCTCGGTTCAGTGTTCATCTGGTCGTCGCCTAAAAACTCCCCGACGTCGCGCTTCGAAGAACGCTACGGGGAGGGTTGAGAAGTGACCGCAGCGGCCGGGCGTCCGACCGCCTCGGCGGCTCGACCGACCCGCTCGCCGATGCCGTAGTGGGCGCAGATCGTCAGCTCGTGCTCGCGCAGCAAAGGACGGCTCGGGTCGACGACTGGAGAGCTGCGGATGACCTCCCGCTGGTGGGAGACCCAGACCCGGCCGGCAGCCGCGGCACAATCGCGCAGCGGGACCGCGACGAGGCTGCCGCCGAAACGGCCCTGCTTGACGATCAGCCAGGTCGGTTCACCACCGTCGGCATCGACGAATAGGCCATGGACCTGACCGGCGCCCGTTCCGCTCACGTCGTCTACCTGATCGCCGATCCATCCCCTCGCCTCGCTCACCGAAGGCAACGTCGCGCCTGCGGAATCATCCATTCGACTGGCGCTCCAACAGCTCCGAAGCGGCGCTCGCCGGATCGAGCTCGCGGCTGACCACCCGATCCAGCAGCGCCTCGGTGGCGGGGTCGCCGGCGGCGGTCGCCTCCATCCGGCGTCGCATCCGCGAGGTCGCGATGCCCAGCACCTCGTTGCGCAGGTTGCGGGCGCGGCGCTCCTGCAGAGTGCCGGCCGCCTCGATGAAAGAGCGGTGCTCGTCGATCGCCTCGGCGAGCTCGGCGACGCCCTCGCCACGGGCCGCCTCGGTGCGCAGGATCGGCACCTTCCAGCCCTCCGGATCATGCGAGAGGGCGAGCACGCCACGTACCTCGCGAACCATCGTGTCGGTCATCGGGTGGTCGGCCTTGTTGACGACGATCACGTCGGGGATCTCCATCACGCCGGCCTTCAGCGCCTGGATCGAGTCGCCCGAGCCCGGCATAAGCGCCAGCACGATCGTGTCGGCATGGTCGACGATGTCGATCTCGGCCTGGCCGACGCCGACGGTCTCGATCAGCACGTCGTCCTTGCCGGCCGCGTCCATCGCCAATGCCACCTGCAGCGCCGCCTCGGAAAGGCCGCCAAGGGCGCCACGCGAGGCCATCGAGCGGATGAAGACCCCAGGGTCGAGGAAATGGTCGGAGAGCCGGATCCGATCGCCGAGCAGTGCGCCATGGGTGAACGGGCTGGAGGGGTCGATCGAGAGCACCGCGACCTGGCGCTCGCCCTTGCGCAGCTCCGCCGTCAATGCCCCGATCAGCGTGCTCTTGCCAACCCCCGGGGGACCGGTGAAGCCGACGATCCGCGCTTTGCCGGTGCGCGGATAGACCTCGCGGACCAGCTCCCAGCCGGCCGGATCATCGGACTCGATCAGGGTGATGGCCCGGGCCAGAGCACGCTTGTCCCCGGCGACGAGCCGCTCGGCGAGCGGGGCTTTCTTGGCGACGTCGGTCAAGGCCCGGTGAGTCTAGAGTCCTCGCCGCCGTGATTCGAACGACCCGCTTCCTCGCCCAGCACCGGATGCTGAACCTGCAGTACGGACGGCTGCTGGTCCGCTACCTGCGACGGCGCCTCTTCACCAGCGCCGGCCGGCGCTGGCGGACCGACGGCCTCGTCTTCTTCGGCCGCGGCCTCGAACTCGAGATCGGCCGCAACGGCAGGCTCGGCCTCGGCCGCTTCGTCTGGATCGGCGACGGGACCAAGATCCGCTGTCACGAGGGCGAGGTGGAGATCGGCGCCAAGACCGTTATGGGACAGGAGTGCACGATCTCCGCCTACCAGCGGGTTCGGATCGGCGAGCAGTGCGTGATCGCCGACCGGGCGATGTTCATCGACTTCGATCACGGCGTGGTCGAGGTCGAGCGTCCGATCCGCCTTCAGGGCATCTACAAGCGCGACGTGCAGATCGGCTCAAACGTCTGGATCGGCTACGGCGCCTGTGTCCTGCGCGGGGTCAGCGTCGGCGACAACTCGATCGTCGGCACCAATTCGGTCGTCACCAAGGACGTTCCAGCCAACGCCGTCGTCGCCGGGATCCCGGCGCGGGTGATCAGGATGAGAGAGTCGCCCCAGGAGCTTCGCTGGGCCGATCCGGTCGAGCCGGATCCATCGGCCTGGACGACCCTGCAGCCGCCGGACTAGTGCTGTCGGCACCGCCCACCCGGCGGACGTCAGCAGTAAAAGGAATGTATTGTCTGAGACCCTGAGGTCCAGCTTGAAGGCGAAACTTTCGAGGCTGTAGATCTCTTCTCCTGCAGACAGCACAATCCCGCCGATGGACATCGGGGCCCGCTTTGGGGAGAACCTCGCCCGCTGTCGGCGGCAGGCAAACCTCACACAGGAGGAGCTCGCCCACAACGCCTCGCTCCACAGGACGGAGATCGGCCTGCTGGAGCGCGGCGGACGGATCCCGCGCATCGACACGCTCGTCAAGCTCGCCGGCGCTCTCTCCATCTCGCCGAGCGAGTTGATCGCGGGAATCGACTGGACGCCCGGAAGCGTCACCGTCGGCAGCTTCTCGGTCGCTCCGAGCGGAGACCCGCAGTCGAACTAGGTGGCGTGGAGCGGCTGGCCGCCTATGCGGGGTCCAGCTTGGCGCCTGCCAGGTCGGCGTAAACCGCCGCCGTCTGCTCGGCGACGTCGCCCCAGTCGAAGCGGCGCAGGTGCTCGTAGGCTTCGGCGACCAGGCTGCGGCCGAGCTCGTCATCGGAGAGGACACGGATCGCAACCTCGGCGAGCGCTTCCGGGTCGTGAGCGCGGAAGCGAAGGCCCACCTCCTCGTGAGGGACGACCTCGCGCAGGCCGCCGGTGTCGGCGACGATGCAAGGGCAGCCCGAGGCCATTGCCTCGAGCGCGACCAGGCCGAAGGGCTCATAGATCGAGGGCACCACGGTGAGGTCGGCGATCCGGTAGAGCGAGTGCAGGACGTCATCGCCGATCCAGCCGAGGAAGGTGCCGTGGTCCATCAAACCCAGGTCCTCGGCCTGCTTGTGCAGCTCGGCCTCGTGAGTCCCCGAGCCGGCGATCAAGAAGCGTGTGCCAGGGACCTCTTCGATCAGCCGCGGCATTGCCTCCAGCGCGAGCTGGAACCCCTTCTCGTAGACGAGCCGCCCGATCAGCAGAACGAGCTTCTCTTCCGGGGCCGCGAACTCGGAGCGCAGTCGAGTCAACTCGGCCGGGTCCTGCGGCTGCAGGTCATCCGGGTCGATCCCGTTGGGGATCACGGAGATGCGCTCCTCGTCGACGCCGAAGATGTCGACGATCTGCTCGCGCATGTAATGCGAACAGGCGATGACCCGGTCGGAGCGGTTGGTGATCCAGCGCTCGACCCCGTGGATGTAGGTCTGGGGGTGCTTGTCGACCCAGCCTTGGTGGCGGCCGTGCTCGGTGGCGTGGATCGTCGTCAGCAGTGGCGCGCTGAAGCGTTTGGCTAGGTGGTCGCAGGCGTTGGCGACAAGCCAGTCGTGGCCGTGCACGAGGTCGAAGCTGTAACGGTCGCCGAGCTCGACGCCGGCGGCGAGCATGTCGGAGTTCATCCGCTCCACCCAGGCGACAAACTCGCCGAGGTCGGTCGGGCGCTTGGGCTCGCGGATGCGGTGAATGACCACCCCCCCACGCTGCTCTTCGGCCGGCGACTCCTCGCCGCCACGGGTGAGCACATGGACCTCGATGTCGCGCTCGACCAGCGCCTCGGAGAGCTTGCGAACGTGGCGTGCCAAGCCACCCTCGATCAGCGGCGGGTACTCCCAGGAAAGAATGAGGACGCGGGTCACGACTGCAGGAGCGGCGAAAGGCTCAGGTCAGGGGCGAGTGCGCGCATGCGCGGAGCGGCGATGGCCGGAGAGTCTATGGCCTGCAGGGCGGCTTCGGCGTGGGCAGTGGCCCGCTGAAACGCGTAGTCGCCGGCCTGACCGCGTTTGTCGAGAAAGGCCCAGTCACTTGCCTGCGCCGCCAGGAGCTCACGCGCGGCGCGGCTGGCGCCGTCTCCTCGCAACCCCGTGCGCAGGGCGCGCAGCAGCCGCAGCTCCAGTCGGCGGGCGCCCCAGGCCAGATCGGCCACCGCGGGGGAGTCCCAGGTGCGCAGGTCCTTGTCCTCACCCCATGTCGATGCGCGGAGCGGCCGCTCGACCGGCTCATGCTCGGCGAGCGCCTTGGGGACGGTGAGCAACCGCACCCCGGCCTTGTCGGCGCCGGCGAGCACCTCGCGAAGCCAGATCGCCCCCTCTGACCACCAGTGGCCGAGCAGCTCGGTATCGATCGCGAAGACGAGCAGGCCCCGGCGCCCGCGGGAGGCGGCGAACTTGCTCAGGCGAGCGGCGACCGCAGCGAGAAACTCGGCCGCCTGGCGACGGGCGGCGAGCTCAGCGGCGGCTGGGTCGTAGCCGCCGCCGCCGACCTTCCAGATCCGCACCCCGCGCAGGGACTCGCCGGCAAACTGGGCGTGGGCAGGATCGGAGGGATAGCCGTCCAGCGACCAGAGCCACTGGATCGCCTCCCAGTCGATCGGCAGGGCGATTGGTCCCGCCTGGGTCCCAACGGGGCTCAACACGTCCAGCGGCTCCTCGGAGCGACTCTGGTCTGCGCAGAACCAGCCCACTCCCTGCTCGGCCAACCGCCACTCCAGCCCAGGCACGTAGGCGCACTCCGGCAGCCAGAAGCCGCCGTCCCAGCCGAAGCGCCGCCGGTGCGAGCGGATGCCCGCGTCCAGCTGCAGGGCGAGTCCCTGGCGGGTGGCGAGCAGGGGCAGGACCGCGTGCGTCGCCGAGGAGGCGGCGATGGCAATCCGCCCCTCCTCGCTGACCCGCTGAAACGAGCGCAGCGGGCTGCCGCCGTCCGCGTCGAGCAGCTCGAGCACCCGGCGGTAGTGGGCCAGCTCCGCCTCGACCGCATCGCGACATTCCGCCGGCACATCGTCGAGGTCGGCCTCGGCAGCGGCGATGCGCCAATCGATCAGAAAGCGCCGCAGGCGCTCCTGCACCCCCTCGTCCTCGAGCTGGTCCGCCAGCACCGGCGTGATCGTCATCGTCAGGCGATCGGCGACCTCCAGCACCGGAAGGTAGGAGCGGATCACCGCGTCGAACAACCACTCCTCGCCGAATGGATAGGTCCCAAAGCCCTCCACGTAGGGCATGTGACTGTGCAGGACGATCGCCAGATCGCCAGCCGTTTCCGAGCCGGCGGGCCCTGTCGCGGATTTGGCTCCACCACCCGCTGCGGGGGCGGCTAGCGCCGCCTCCTCGGGGTGATCCCCCAGATCCGTGCCACCCCCCGGTGGCCGCGGAGATGGTTCAGGCATGACAAACGGCCACGAAATCCAGCGCGCCGTCGAGATTTTCTGTCCTCAAACTGAAGTCGGAACTCGCGATCGCCGGAGTGAATCGGTCATAAAAGGGCTTCGTCAGTCGAAGCCTCTTGTGCACCGAATCCCAGCCGAGCTTGATCGCGAGCTGATGGGCACGCAGCTTGCGAGCGTGGAAGAGGCCGAGCACCTCGACCTTCGCGAAATGGTCCTCGCAGAGCCGGCGGAACTCAGCGGCGCGGTACTCGCGCACGTGCCAGGGATTGTCGGACTTCTCCGCGCCGGGCGGCGCCAGGGTCAGCAGGTTCGGCGTTGAGATGTAGGCAATGCCGCCCGGCAGAAGCATCGAGTTGAAGTGCTCGAGGATGGCGCCGGCGTCCTCGACGTGCTCGATCGTCTGCAGGAAGACGACGACGTCGCAGGGCTCGCCGAAGCTTTCGACCAGGTCACGCTCGAAGCGCAGGTTGGGGCGCACGTAGCGAAGGCGGGCGTGCTCATGGGCCTCTGGGTTGGCGTCGACACCGACGACGCCTGCCGCGGCGCTGGCCAGGACGTTGGAGCCGTAGCCCTCGCCGCAGGCCATGTCGACGACCCGCAGCCCCTCGATCCGCTCGGCGATCCACTCGTAGACGACCAGGTGGCGCCGGTACCAATAGTTCTCCTCCGGCACATCGGGCAAGGTGCGCTCGCCGGTGAGCGGCAGCGGCGGCACCCCCTCCGGCTGGTCGAGCTGGACGTATTCGTGTCCCACGGGGCGGGACGGTATTGGGGCGCCTGCGCTCCATGCGTTGCGGCGATCCGCATAGAGTCCGCGCCATGCCGGCCTCCCCCACCGCCACCCCCGACCACATCAAGGACGTCAACACCCGCTACCACGACGCCGCCGCCGAGGAGTACGACGCCAAGTGGGGTATCGACTTCGGCGCAACCGGGCAAGAGCAGGTGCGCCAGAAGCTGGTCAAGGCGCTTGGCGGGCGCCGCGGAGAGAGCTTCGGCGCCGGCCTCGAGATCGGCTCCGGCACCGGTTACTTCTCGCTGAACCTGTTGCAGCTCGGCGCGATCGAGAGCCTCACCGCGACCGACATATCCGCCGGAATGCTGAAGCGGCTCGCCGATACAGCCGCCGGCCTAAACCTCGAAGTGGAGACCGTCCAGACCGAGGCCGAGGAGCTCCCCCTGCCGGACGAGAGCTTCGATCTCGTCTTTGGCCACGCTGTCTTGCACCACATCCCCGACCTCGAGAAGGCCTTCGCCGAATTCCGCCGCGTCCTTCGCCCGGGCGGCGTGATCGCCTTCGCCGGCGAGCCCTCCCGCTACGGCGACCGCCTCGCCGCACTGCCGAAGCGCGCCGGCCTCTTCGTCGCCCCGGCCTGGCGACGGGCGGTCAAGGCACAGGCGCGCGCGATCGCCGAGGCCGAGCAATCGGAGGGCCACTCGCTCGAGGGCGAGGTCGACGTCCACGCCTTCGCTCCCGCAGACCTGCGCCGCCTGCTTTGCGAGTGCGGCTTCGAGGACCGCCACGTCGGCGGCGAGGAGCTGCTCGCCAACGCCTGGGGGTGGGGGCTGCGCACGGTCGAGGCGAGCGCCGAGCCCGATTCCGTCTCCTGGGGCTGGCGCCGCTTCGCCTTTCGCAGCTACATCGCCCTGCAGAAGATCGACACCCGCCTGCTCGAGCCCCATCTCCCGGCCGAGCTCTTCTACAACCTCCTCGTCTCCGCCCGCAAGCCGGCCTAGTCGCCGCGCCCTGGGCGGCGCACGCGGTACAGCTTGATTCGCGATTCGAAGCCCTTGAGGCGGCGTTCGCCGGCGTAGGAGTAATCGAAGGCGTCGGGCGCCGCCGCCCTCGCCGCCTGATCGGTGAGGACGCTGCCGGGCTTGGCGACGCCGGTTATGCGGCTTGCCAGATTGACCGAGCGCCCGTAGTAGTCGCCGCTCTGGACCAGGGCGGGACCGCGGGCGATGCCGGCCCGCAGGCGAGGGAACTCCTCGCCCTCTTGCTCTGCGGCCTCGACCAGGCGCAGCGCCGCATCGGTCATCAGCTCGGCGTCGGGCGAGACCAGCATCGCCGCGTCGCCGATCGTCTTCACCAATCGCACCGGCGGTTCGGCGACCGCGCTCGCCATCTCCTCGAGCCGGCCTGCGACGAGGCCCAGCTCCTCCGGCGCGATCTCCTCGCCGAGCTTGGTGAAGCCGACCAGGTCGGCGAAGCAGGCTGAGACTTCGGTCGTCGCACCCAGCTCGCCCGAGGCGAGATCGGCTGCACCGATCACGTCGCGGCGGATCTGCTCGAGGAGATGGGCCCGCTGCGCATAGAGGAGGGTCGGCTCGAAGAGCGGCAGCATGTGCTCCGCGGCCGCAGCGAAGCGCAGGGCGAGGTCGCGCTCGGTGTCGCCGGGCTGCATCAGCGTCCGCACGGTGATCTCGCGATTGGCCTCGGCGATCCTTGCCGTACCCATGCCGATTGTCCGCGCGACCTGAATGATGCCGTCCTCAGGGAGACCGGCGTCGAGGAACGCCTTGACACGGCGAGCCGCCTCCAGGTCCGCCTCGGCGAGGACCCGCTCGTCGGCCTCTGGGTAAGGGATGCCAAGCGCCGCGCTGGCACGCTGCAGCAGGCCGAGGTCGGCGCCCGAGAGCTCGGCCACTTCGCCCCGGGTGTAGCGGGGCCCGGTGCCGGCGATGCCCCGCTCCACCGGCAGCAAGGTGAGCCGTCCGCCCTCGACCGCTTCGCGCAGCTCCTCCAGCGTCACGCCTTCGCCGGCGAGCTGTTCGAGCAGGGCGAGGCGGTCCTGCCGAACCTCGCCGTCGACGCCGGAGAGAAGCCCCTCTGCCTCAAAGTCGATCATCGCCATGCGGCATTCTCTCGACTGGCGACTTATCCGTCATATAGACGGATAAGTCGCCAGTCAGGCCATCGCCACAGCCCCACCGCGGCGTGGGTCGCCGCCGCCGACGAGCTCGCCTGTAGCTGGGTCGCGGGCAACCGCCTGTGTGCCGCCGAAGAAGAGATTGATTGCGGGGCGGCGCAAGACCGGGATCCCGCGCGCCTCGAGCCGCGCCAGCGCCTCCTCGTCGATCCCGGGCTCGGCCTGGACGACGCCCTGCTCAAAATGCAGGCGCGGCGCCCGCACCGCCTCAGCCGCCGCCATCCCCTGCTCTACCGCACGCACGATCGTCTGCAGGATCGCCGAGCGAATCCGGTTGGAGCCGGCGCTGCCGATTCCCATCGCGATCTGGCCATCGCGCAGGACCACGGTCGGCGCCATCATCGAAGGCACCCGCCGTCCCGGCGCGATCGCGTGGAAGCCGAGCGGGTTGAGGTCCTCCTCGCCGAGCATGTTGTTGAGGATCACGCCGGTGCCGGGGACGAGGACTCCTGAGCCCGAGCCGTTGGAGCAGGTCACGTTGGCGCACATCCCCTCGCGGTCGATGACCGAGATGTGAGTGGTCGAGCCGAGCAGGTCTCCGGCGGAAAGGTCAAGTGCGCCGGAGTCGAGCAGGCTGGCCTCGAGGCCCTCGCCGTAGAGCGCCTCGGCAAAGGCCTCGCCCCGGGCAGCGTTGGCAGCGCCCATCGCGGCAACCAGCTGCTCGGGACCGCTGCGCTCGCCGAGGCGCTCGAGCAAGCCGAGGCAGTAGGCAATCAGGATGCCGCCCGAGGAGGGCGGCGGGTTCGTCACCACCTCGGTATCGCGGAAGCCGATGCGGATCGGTCGCCGCTCGATCGTCTCGTAGTCGGCCAGGTCCTTCGCCCCGAGCGTGCCACCGTGCTCGCCTACGTACTCGCTCAGCGCCGCCGCGATCTCGCCGCGGCAGAACGGCTCGGCGCCCTCGGCGCCGAAGCGCTCCAGCGCCTGCGCCAATTCTTCGAAGCGGAAGAGCTCGCCCTCGCGGAGAGTCCGCCCGGCTGGCGCGTAGAGCTCCCGAGTGCCCGCGAGGCGTGCGTGGATCGGTTCGAGGATGTCGAGGATGTAGGCCTGCTCGGCATTGACCGGCGCCCCCTCGCGCGCGAGGCGCACGCCCGGCCTGACCAGCTCGGCGAGGGGCATCGAGCCGAAGCGCCGCAGCGCCTCCTCCAGGCCGGCAGCGGTACCGGGCACCCCGCAGGAGACGGGGCCGACGTAGAACGTCTGCACCGTCTCGGCATCGAAGTGAACGGGGACCGGCACCAGCTCGGCGCCGCGCTCCCCTCCATCGCCGCCGGGCGCTGCGACGAAGAAGTCGAGCAGCGTCGTCTCTCCAGCCCGGTGGACCATCATGAATCCACCCGCGCCGAAGCCGGTCAGGGGACTCTCGACCGCGAAGGAAGCGAGCGCGGCGCAGACGGCAGCATCGACAGCGTTGCCGCCCTCGCGCAGCACCTGAGCCCCGGCCTCGGCGGTCAGCGGGTGGCCCGCGGCGACGACCCCGCTCATCGTTCGGGCCCTGGGTAGAGGCCCCTCCCGATGATGCGGTGGTGCATGGGTGAGCGAAAACCGAGCATGACTAGGACGCAGGAAGCCTGAATAGCAGAGCTATTCAGGCTTCCGAGGACAACGTCAGGCGAAGGTCTACAGCCACCCATGCACTGCCGCAGGGGAGGAAGGGTCCTCTACCCAGGGAGGAACTCTGGGACGTCGATGCCGAGCTCACCCGAGCGCTCGGGCCGGCGCGAGGAGCGTGGAGCGTCTTTGCTGCGGCGGATCATCGGCTCGGCGACGCGGCGCGGTGGCGCCGCGCGACCGTCGAAGCGGGTCGCGACGACCGTCACCCAGACCTGATCGCCAAGCTCCTCGTCGACGTTGGCGCCGAAGATGATGTTGGCGTCGGGATGGGCGGCCTCGCCGACCACCTTCGCCGCCTCGCTGACCTCGACCAGGGATAGGTCGGCGCCGCCGGTGATCGAAAGCAGGATCGCCCGGGCCCCCTCCATCGAGGTCTCCAGCAGCGGCGAGGAGATCGCTTTTTCGGCCGCCAGCACCGCCCGCTCGTTGCCATGGCCCATGCCGATGCCGAGCAATGCCCGGCCGGCCTCCGACATGATCGTGCGCACGTCGGCGAAGTCGAGGTTGATCACGGCGGGCAGCGTGACCAGGTCGGAGATCCCCTGGACCCCCTGGCGCAGGACGTCGTCGGCCACCTGTATGGCATCGACCATCGAAGTCTGCTGGTCGAGGAACTCGAGCAGTCGGTGGTTGGGGACGACGATCAACGTGTCCACCTCGGCGGCCAGCTCCTCGATGCCCTTGCTCGCCTGGTTGCCGCGGCGGCTGCCCTCGAAGCTGAACGGCTTGGTGACGATGCCGACGGTCAGCGCGCCGACCTCGCGGGCGAGTCGGGCAATTACCGGCGCGGCGCCGGTGCCCGTGCCGCCACCGGCGCCGGCGGCGACGAAGACCATGTCGGAGCCCTTGAGCAGGCGCTTGATCTTGTCCTGCTCCTCGAAAGCCGAACGGTGCCCAAGCTCCGGATCCGCTCCGGCGCCGAGCCCCCGAGTCTGCTCTTCACCAATGTGGATCGTCACGTCGGCCATGCAGAGCTGCAGCGACTGAAGGTCCGTATTGACGGCCATGAACTCAACCCCGGGAATCCGAGCCTCCACCATCCGGTTCACGGCGTTGACGCCACCACCGCCAACCCCCACGACCCGAATAACGGGCTGATGCGGCTCGCCGCTGCCAGGCGGCTCATACTCAGGCTCCTCCCGCCCATAACGAGGAGCTTCGACAATCGGCTCTAGCTCCCGCCGCCCATAGCTCGGCTCCTCGGAGAAAACGCGCTTCAACCGCTCAGGCGGCGTCTCTTGGGAGCTTTCTAGACCCGACTCGGCTGGTCCCTGAGCAGCTTCTCCGGCGGGTGGCGACGAGGGTGGGACGTCGCCCGCAGCTTGCGAGGACGACGGGTCACCCTCCGCGACAGGACCCGCAGGCTCAGCGCTCTGGCCACCCTCCGCGGCAGGGCCCGTGGGCTCGCGCTCAGAACCCTCGTCCGGAGCATCCTCAGACGTCGAACGAAAAAGATCGGACAGAGGCCCCTCGCGCATGCTGGCCCGCTTGTTACGTCGACTCATTGTTCGCCAGAACCTCCTTCGCCAACTCGCGGTAGTAGTTCGCGGCGCTGCTGCCGGAATCGTACTTGAGCACGCTGGCTCCCTTTACGGGCGCCTCGGCGAATTTGATCGCCTTGCGGATTCTGGACTTGAAGACCTGGTCGCCGAAGTTCTCTTCGAGGATCTCCACGGCCTCCTTGGCGTGGACCGTCCTGGTGTCGAGCATGGTCGGCAGGATGCCCTCGATCTTCACGTCCGGATTGAGGTTCTCCTGGATCATCTTGAGCGTGTTCTGAAGCTGGACCAGTCCACGCATCGACAAATACTCGCACTGGACGGGGACGATCACCTTGTTCGCCGCGGTCAGCGCGTTGATCGTCAGCAGCCCGAGGCTGGGCGGCGTGTCGATGCAGACGAAGTCGTAGTAGCCGGAGACTTCCTTGAGCGCTTTCTCCAGTGAGCGCTCGCGGCCGATCTTGGTGCTCATCGCGATCTCGGCGCCGGCCAGGTCGATCGAGGCGACGGCGATATCGATCTCACGCTCGACGATGATCTCGCTGATCGGCATGTCGTTGACCAGCACGTCGTAAAGGCTTTTCTCCACCTTGTCCGGATCGATCCCCTGGCTCATGGTCAGGTTCCCCTGCGGATCGAGGTCGACGCAGAGCACTTTGTAACCAGACTCGGCAAAGGCAACGGCGAGGTTCAAGGTGGTAGTGGTCTTGGCCACCCCTCCCTTCTGATTGGCAAAGGCGATCACATCGGCGTGCTTGACAGGCGTCTCAGACTCAACCTGCTCAACGACAACCGCGTGCCGCGAGGGAGCAAGCAGATCGCGAGGCATGAACCGCTCAGGCTCCTCAGCCGTCGGCTCAGCCGCCTCGGCGACCACAACGCGCGCGCTCGGTCCCTCAGAAGCTTCAACCTCAGGAGCCGACCTGGAAGCGTGGATCGCCTCGCCGGGAGGCTCCGGAGCTTCAACCTCAGCGGCCGGCGTCGAGGGCTCGTACGCCTCATCCACGGGTGGCGTGGAGGAGGGGACGTCGCCCGCAGCTTGCGAGGACGACGGGTCCTCCTCCGCGACAGGACCCGTGGCCGGGCGCTCCCATCCCTCATCGTCCCGCCTCTCCGGAACCGCTTCCTCCATCCGCTGCAGCTCCTCCACAATCGGATGCGGCTCATCGACAGCGACGGGCTTGGACTTGTTCTTGCGGCTAAGGAATCCCATTGCGCGGGTATTCGCATGGGCGTGCTCTTTTCCTGCCGGCCCCAGAAATTGCTAGGAATTGCCCGGTAACCGATCTCCTCGACAAGCGCCTGGTCTTCGTCACCGGCAAGGGCGGCGTCGGCAAGACCACGGTCGCCGTGGCACTTGGCCTGCGCGCCGCGGCCGAAGGCAAGCGGACGATCGTCTGCGAGGTCGCCGCGCAGGAGAACGCCTCGCGCATGTTCGAGCACACCGAGGTCGGCTTCCACGAGGTCGAGATGGAGGAGAACCTCTGGTCGATCTCGATCGATCCCGACGAGTCGATGCGCGAGTACGTGCTGCTGCAGCTGAAGGTGCGGGCGATGCGCGACATGCTCTTCCGCAGCCGCATCTTCAACTACCTCGCCGCGGCGACGCCGGGGCTGAAGGAGCTGGTCACGATCGGCAAGATTTGGGAGCTGGCGCAGCTCGACCGCAAGGTCAAGCAGGGTCGCAAGTACGACCTGGTGATCGTCGACGCGCCGGCGACCGGACACGGCATCGGCTTCCTGCAGACGCCGCGCACCTTCGCCAACATCGCCCGGGTCGGCCCGATCCACTCGCAAGCGCAGCAGCTCGACCGCCTGATCACCGACCAGGACCACACCGGCGTGGCGATCGTCTCCCTGCCCGAGGAGATGCCCGTCAACGAGTCGGCGTCGCTGGAGGCGGACCTGCGCGACGAGGTGGGTGTCGCCGTCGATCGCGTCTACATGAACGGGCTCTACCCGGAGCGCTTCTCCAGCGAGGAGGCCGAACGGCTCGCCGGGCTC
>Ga0136846_1238367_pt1 | contig 18321 bp, 13 predicted proteins | sample HopSoiMetagenom2_FD_96841 | JGI IMG/M metagenome (GOLD analysis project Ga0136846, IMG submission 96841) | Grasslands soil microbial communities from Hopland, California, USA - 2 Assembly 2016 (version 4) | ecosystem: Environmental > Terrestrial > Soil > Grasslands | place: USA: Hopland...
CAAGACGACGATCTACGGCGGGTCGAACGAGGTTCAGCGGAACATCGTGTCGCAGGTCGTGCTGGGCAGCTGACTGAAAGAGGAAAGACCATGGACTTCAACTTCAGCGACGACCAGGACATGCTGCGCGACTCCGTTCGCAAGTGGGTCGACAAGCGTTATGGCTTCGAGCGCCGCAAGACCCTTGTGAAAGCAGGCGGGTTCTCACGCGATGCCTGGCGCGAAATCGCTGGCCTGGGCCTCACCGGTCTGTACGTTCCAGAGGCGCACGGCGGCATGGGCTTCGGCCCCGTCGACGCGATGGTGGTGATGGAAGAACTGGGCCGGGGCCTGGTGCTCGAGCCATTCACGCAGGGCGCGCTGATCGCCGGCGGTGTGCTCGCAGGTGATGCCCCCGAGGCCGTGCAGTCTGCATGGCTGCCGAAGATCGCATCCGGCGACGCCGTCATCGTGCTCGCGCAACAAGAACGTGCGGCCCGCTATCGGCTGAATCATGTCGTCACCGCGGCCAAGCAATCCGGCACTGACTGGACCATCACAGGCGAGAAGAGCATCGTGCCGGCCGGTGACAAAGCAGATGCCTTCATCGTGCCGGCGCGCGTCTTCGGCGCGGTCGACGATGCGCAGGGCATTGCCCTCTTCCTCGTCGAGCGCAATGCGAACGGCGTAAACACCCGCGGGTATTCAACGCAGGACGGCGGCCGGGCGGCGGAGGTCACCTTCAACAACGCCAGCGCCACGTTGATTGCCGATGCCGGCAAGGGTTTCGCCGCGATCGAGCGCGCCGTCGACATCGGCATTGCAGCAACCTGCGCCGAAGCCGTCGGCGTGATGGACAAGCTCGTCGCGGTGACGATCGAGTACATGAACACTCGCAAGCAGTTTGGCGTGGCCATCGCCACCTTCCAGGCGCTGCGCCACCGCATCGCCGACGTGAAGATGCAACTCGAACTCGGCCGCTCTATGAGCTACTTTGCGAGCCTGAAGCTGAACGAGCCCGAGGATCAACGCCGTCGTGCGCTGGCGCAAGCCAAGTTTCAGCTCGGCACGTCGATGCGCTATGTCGGCCAGCAGTGCATCCAGTTGCACGGCGGCATCGGTGTGACGGACGAGTACATCGCTGGCCACTACTTCAAGCGCCTCACGGTGCTCGAGATGAGCTACGGAGACTCCATGCATCATCTGGGCGAGGTATCGGCACGCATGCAGGACACGGCGTGGGTGTTCGCTTAGGACATGGCACTCGACAAGGTCGACCTGCCCTGTGCCAAGGACTTCGCCGGCACCGAACAACGACCTGAGAGGCTGAGAGTATTTCGATCATGCCCGCTCATCACGCCAAAAGGCCCCTGCTCGTCGTTGCAAATGCTCGCCATAGCGGGTGCGATTCAAACTGATGTGTACGCTTCAGGTTGCGGACACCGATTTCCGTTCAGGCTGAGGTATCGAAGCCCCATCCCGACGCTCCAAAAGCCCTTCGATACCTCAGGGCGAACGGGTATCGAGACTTCACATCAGTTTGAATCGCACCCCGCCATAGCACGAGCTCTGGCTGCGCTTCCTAGATCAGGCGCCTTTTGACGTGCTGCTCGGACACGCTCGACTCTCAGCCTCTGACAACAATTCACATCCGGATAACGACTGATGTTCGAACGCCTCTCTCGCCGCGCCGTATTGCTGGCAGTTGCAGCCGCCTCGCTGCTGGCCGCTTGCGGCACGACGCCTTTGCCCGCACCAGACTCCTTTCCGCCCATCGTGTTCGTGCACGGCAATGGCGACACCTCTGGCGTGTGGATGACGACGATCTGGCGATTTGAAAGCAATGGCTGGCCGCGGGAGCGGCTTCACGCCATCGATCTGCCCTACCCGCTTGCGCGCGACGACGACGGTAAATTGCAGGACGGGCGCAGCTCGACGTCCGAGCAGAGGCAGTTCCTGTCCGCCGAGGTCGACAGGGTGATGAAGGCAACCGGCGCGCGCAGGGTCGTGCTGGTGGGTAACGCGCGCGGGGGCAATGCGATTCGCAACTACATCGCCAACGGCGGCGGCACGAAGAACGTGTCGCATGCGATTCTGGGCGGCACATCGAATCACGGCATCTGGGCGGATGCGAAGCGCAACCCGGGCAGCGAATTCAACGGAGCCGGCCCCTTCCTCACGGCATTGAATTCGCCCAAGGGTGCCGAAGGCCACGAGGTCACCCCTGGCGTGAAGTGGATGACCATCCGATCCGACAACAACGACAAGTATGCGCAACCCGACGGCATGTGGATCGGCGCCAAAGGCACGCCCACCAACATCACCTCGGATGGGCCCGCGCTCAAGGGCGCGGACAACGTCGTCATCCCCGGCATCGATCACCGCGAAACCTCGTTCAGTCCGCAAGCGTTTTTGGCGATGTTCCGCTTCATCACCGGACGTTCGCCAGCCACCCTGACGATCACGCCCGAAACGAACGTGATGCTCAACGGCAAGGTGTCGGGGCTCGGCTTGAACAACGATGCCGGCAGGGGGAGCTACGCCAACAACGTGCCGCTCGCGGGCGCGACGCTGGAGGTTTTCGCCACCAATGAGCAAGGCGAACGAAGTGGTCCAGCGGTCCACCGCAAGACCATCGGTGCGGATGGCATGTGGGGGCCATTCAACGCCAGTGGCCGCACGAGCTATGAGTTCGTCGTGAGTGCACCCGGCTTTGCGACGACCCACATCTACCGCTCGCCATTTCCGCGCTCGTCGAACATCGTGAACCTTCGGGCGGAGCGCATCGCGGACGCGGATCGCGATGCGAATTCGGTGGTGGCCTTGACTCGGCCACGAGGCTACTTCGGCATTCCTCGCGATCAGATCAGCCTGGATGGAAAGAGCCCGCCCGAGGGAGTGCCTGCGGGGGTGGCGAGCGTGTCGACGGTGAAGCTCAAGGTGCTAGCTGCCGCTAACCGGCCAATCGTGGGCGAGTTCAATGGCGAACGCGTGGCTGGCAAGACTTGGCCGGCAGCGGACAATCACGTGGTGTTCCTGGAACTGCACTATTGATGGGAAGGGCACTTCGACAAAGCCCCTCCATCCCTCTCAATGAAACTCTCGCAAATCCTCTTCTCCCAAGGCTTCGGCGCACGCCGCGAATGCGAAGGCCTGATCGTGTCGGGCCATGTCAAGATCGCCGGCAAGGTCGTCGACAACCCCTTCGAAGACCTCGAGCCTGAAGGTCTCGTCTTCACCGTGCGCGCAGAGTCTTGGCCTTATCACGCCAAGGCCCTGCTCATGATGAACAAGCCCAAGGGCCATGAGTGCTCGCAAAAGCCCAAGCATCATCCGAGCGTCTACAGTCTTTTGCCACCGCCGCTGCGCATCCGCGACGTGCAAAGCGTTGGCCGGCTCGACGAGGACACGACCGGCTTGCTGGTCTTCACCGACGACGGCGCGCTCATCCACCGTTGGACTTCGCCCAAAAAGCACGTGCCCAAGGTGTATGAAGTTGGCTGCAAGCATCCCGTCACGCCCGAACAAGTTGACAAGCTGCTGGCCGGCGTGAAGCTTGTCGACGACCCGGCGACGGTGGCTGCGGCCGCGGCCGAAATCACCGGCGAGCGGCCTGACGGACTTCATGGCCTCAGGCTCACGCTCACCGACGGCAAATATCATCAGGTCAAGCGCATGCTGGCTGCCGTTAGCAATCGCGTCGAGGCCCTGCATCGAAGCGGCTTCGGAGCGCTCGCGCTGCCTGCCGACCTTGCACCCGGCCAATGGCGCTGGCTGCCAGGCCCGCAGGCCGTGACGCCCGTGGCGGCCACCGCCACCACGACCGCATAATCGAAAGCATGCAGGTCTTTCGCGGCTTTCATCATCCGGGCATTGCGCCCGCCTGCGCCCTCACCATCGGCAACTTCGACGGCGTTCATCGCGGCCACCAGGCCATGCTCGCGCTCTTGCGCAATGAAGCACAGCATCGCGGCCTGCCGTCGTGCGTGATGACCTTCGAGCCGCAGCCGCGCGACCATTTTGCGAGGCTTGCCGGCAAGCCGGAATTGGCCCCGGCACGCATCGCCACCTTGCGTGACAAGCTGAGCGAGCTGGAAAGCGTGGGCATCGACCAGGTGGTCGTACTGCGCTTCGACCAGGCCTTGTCGTCGCTGTCCCCGCAGACCTTCATCGACCAAGTGCTGATCGAAGGCGTGCACGCCAGATACGTTCTCGTCGGCGATGACTTCCGCTTCGGGGCCAAGCGGGCCGGCGACTACGCCATGCTCGATGCTGCCGGAGGCGCCGCCGACTTCGACGTCGCGCGCATGATGAGCTACGAGGTGCACGGCCTGCGCGTGTCGAGCTCCGCCGTTCGCGAGGCACTGGCCGCTGGCGACATGGGCCGCGCGGCGACCCTGCTTGGCCGGCCCTACAGCATCAGCGGCCACGTCGTGCATGGCCGCAAGCTGGGGCGCGAGCTGGGTTTTCGAACCTTGAACCTGAACTTCCATCATCCAAAGCCTGCGGCCATGGGCATCTTCGTCGTGCGGGTGTTCGGCTTGGGCGACGGCCCGCTGCAAGGCGTGGCGAGCCTGGGGGTGCGGCCGACGGTAGAAGATGCAGGGCGCGTGTTGCTCGAGACGCATTGCCTCGAATGGCCAGCGGCCATGGGAATCGATGACGGGTACGGCCAATGCGTGCGCGTGGAGCTGCTGCACAAGCTGCACGACGAGCTGCGCTACGAGTCGATGGATGCCTTGCGCGAAGGGATCGGGAAGGATGAGGCAGACGCCCGGCGGTGGTTCAGGGAATTTTCGTAGGGTGGGCAAAGCGTAGCGTGCCCACGCGGTTGTGAATGAAATCAGCTCGACGGTCCGCGTGGGCACGCTACGCTTTGCCCACCCTACGAATAAAAAAACCGCCAGGCGATGCCGGCGTTCGGGCGTTCAAGCCCCATTGCTTCACTACCCTCCGGCAGGGGCAGCCAGTCAGCCCCTCTGGGATATGCGACCAAGTGAGTCCCCTCTCCCTCTGGGTTGGGGTGAGGGATTTCCCCAAAAAAAACACACTCATCTCCATCAAGGTAGCCCGACGGCCTCCACCATCGCGCACAACTGCTCGACCCGTCCCCGCCCACTCGTTTGGCGATGAAGAAGGTGGGATTTGGAGCGGCGCGCGTCACGCTACTTGTCGCCTCATTCATGCGGCCAGGGGCTGAGTACCAACGCACGAAGCCAGCTGCCCAGGCGCGAGCGGCATCGAGGTCGGCGAGACCATGCACATGGTCAAGAAGGGGCAACTCGATTGCCCCAAAGGCGAAGCCTTGTCCGCTGCTGACCAGTTCTACTGGCTCGCCATCTGACCTTCAAATTCGGTGCCGGGCTTCGCCTGGCCCGACGCCCTTATTGCGAGAGCCAGACAAACTCCCAACACTCTCAGTGCGAACTGAAAATGGGAGCGGCCAGTCTGGCTATTGCACGGATCGTCGGGTCACCCAAACTGATCGCGGCGGTGACGAGCCTGTCGCACTGGGCCTCGTGCAGATGCGCCACTCCCGCGCCCAGCCCGCCTATCGCATCAGCTTTCAAATAGTCGCTCTTGAAGCCGAGGATGGCGACGACGATGTCCTCGTGCATGGAATTTCTCAGATGCGCCATTGCCGCGCCCAGCCCTTTTATCGCACGAACCTTGTCGAGGCCGTCGTCGAGGAGGCCGAGGGTCGCGGCGACGAGCCTCCCGCGCTGGGAATCGTCCAGATGCGCCGCTCCCGCGCCCAGCCCTTCTATCGCAATAGCCTTGTCGAATTCCGTGTAGCTGTCGCTGAGGCCGGCGACGACGAGGCACTCGCGCTCGGATTTGCTCAGGTGCTCCACTCCCGAGCCCAGACCGGCTATCGCATAGGCCTGAAAGAGCTTATTGCCCAGGTCGCCCAGGTCCATCGTGGCGTCGACAAGGTCCTTGCGCTGGGTCTTGTTCAGATGCTCCAATCCATGGCCCAGTCCGGCTATCGCATTACTCTTGGCGCTGAGATTGCCGAAGTTGATGGTGGCGTCCACGAGAAGATCGCGCTGGTCCAGGTTCAGATGCGCCATGACCGCGCTCAGCCCGACGATCGCTGTAGCCTTGTCGATATCCTCGTCGAGGCTGAGGGCAGCGGTGACGAGGCCCTCGCGCTGCTCGTCGTCCAGATGCGCCATTCCTGCGCCAAGACCGGCAATCGCTTCGGCCTTGTTTTCGCCATTGGTGAGGCTGATGGCGGCGGCGACGAGGCGCTCGCGCTGCTCGCCGTTCAGATGCGCCATTCCTACGCTAAGACCGGCAATCGCTTCGGCCTTGGCACGACCGGTGAGGCTGGTGGCGGCGGCGACGAGGCGCTCGCGCTGGTCATCGTTCATATGCGCCAAGCCCGCGCTCAGCTTAACTATCGCAGCGGACCTCTGGCGTCCTTCCATGTCGATAGTGGCGGCGAGGAGTCTGTCGCGCTGGATCACATCCAAATGCGCTCCGGCGCCCAGCACGCCGATTGACTCGGCTTTGTAGCTGGAGAAGCTGGACTCATCGGTGTTCGCGATGGCGGAGTCGATAAGGCGATTGCGCTGGTCGTCGTCCAAATGGGCTACTCTTTTGCTAAGCTCTAATATCGCAATCGACTTTTGTTCGCCATTGTCGAGGCCGATCGCGGCGGACACGAGGCGTTCTTTCTCGTGCTGGCTTAATAGTCCGAGCACGGCTGCATACTTCTTAACACGGGCTGCGGTGAGTTCGCTGCAGTTGCGGACATGACGTTCAGCGGCTTTCATCAGGCTGGTCAACAGTCGGTATGGTCGGTATTCGGGGCGGGAGCCGACTCCCTGAACTAACGTTCGTAGAGCCTTAGACGTCCCCGACAGGGCCATCAGACTTCGGGCCATCGAAACTGGGTCGCTTGGCGAGTCGCCGAGGAGCAAGTGGTCGAGGATCTTCTCCTGAGCGTCCTTTGCGAGCATTTCAAATGGTGCTTTTCCTCCTCGTGGCGCGATGTTGTCCGATGACGATGTCCTCGCTATCAATTCGAACGGCCCGGAAAGACCGCTTTCTCGGTCTGGTCGTGATTCCGGTGTGGGATCGCCTTGCTGGCCCGCCTCGGGGGTTGGCGAATGCTGCGTAGGCGTGACTGACCTCGAAAACGAGTAATCCATGCTGATCTCTGCTTGAACTTGATGTGAACGGAGGAATGACCGGCCAGATTGGACCCTTCTCCGGCACATACCATGGCGTTCAACCGAAGTGCTGTTCGAGTGGACGAAGAACAGCGCCACTACACCTTCAAAGCTTGAAGCAATCGCAAGCATCTGTTGAATAGGGGTAGGGAACGGCGCTTGCCATCCCCTCCGCATCGACCAGGTGGTGTACTGCGCTTCGACCACGCCTTGTCGTCGCTGTCCCCGCAGACCTTCATCGACCAAGTGCTGATCGAGGGCGTGCACGCCAGATACGTGCTCGTCGGCGATGACTTCCGCTTCGGGGCCAAGCGGGCCGGCGACTACGCCATGCTCGATGCTCCCGGAGGCGCCGCCGGCTTCGACGTCGCGCGCATGATGAGCTACGAGGTGCACGGCCTGCGCGTGTCGAGCTCGGCCGTTCGCGAGGCACTGGCCGCTGGCGACATGGGCCGCGCGGCGACCGAATGCGTGCGCGTGGAGTTGCTGCACAAGCTGCACGACGAGCTGCGCTACGAGTCGATGGATGCCTTGCGCGAAGGGATTGCAAAGGACGAGGCCGACGCGCGGCGGTGGCTCAGGGAATTTTCGTAGAGTGGCAAAGCGTAGCGTGCCCACCCTACGAATCAAAACGCCAGGCGATGCCGGCGTTCAAGCCCCATTGCTTCACTACCCTCCGGCAGGAGGCAGCCATGATCACATGGGATGGGGCAAGTAGGCAGCCTCTCAGTCACGTCGAACTTCTTGCCACGCTTTCGCTATACCGACGCTGCCTTGACGGCTGACTTGGTGTGGTTGATCGGCGTCGCTTTCGCGCCCTCGTGGTACTTGCGCATCTAACTCAGCCGTTGTCGTGAAAGCGCAGCAGCGCATCTAGTTCATCGGGTGGCAGCGTCTGCAGCCACTGCTGCACCTGCGGGTTTGTTTGCAGATTGCCGCCGTCGGTGACGTAGGTGGCGAGCTGCCCGGCATCCAGGCGCAACGCACGTGCTGTATCAGCGACGCTCTCAGGCGCGCCATGTTGGCGCCCTGCACGAAGTCTAGACATCGCCGCGATCAAGACATCGATGGGCGGTGCTACTGGCATTGCCTCTGCAGGCTGCGATGCCACCACCGCAGTGGCTTCTTCGGCCAGGAAGCGCTGGAACATCACTTCTGAGTTGGCCGCCAGGTGCAGCAGCAGCGCATTTTCTTCATCGGCATATTTCGCTTGGACCCGCAGCGCCTGCGCGGCATACTCCGCCTGGCCGTCAAGATCCCTGGGCACATCAAGATCGAAGAAGGGATCATCATCCTGCCTGACCTTCAAGTCTGTGAATTCCTGTGCATGTAGCGCCTTCATGCCAGCACGCCATGTCTGATGGTTCAGCAGGAACTTGTCCCGCTCTTGACCGTCGTTTGCCTGAGCTTCTACCTTCAGTGCCAGCATGCCCAGCTGGTCTTGCGTCAACACGCTGCACCTGCGGTATCTCATCGCGGATGTTGTGCTATTCGGCAGATCAAGCCGCTGGCGTAGGTCGACCTTGGCATGAACCATGGTTTCCAGTGGTTCATTGGTGAGCGCGTTTCGCTCCAACGTTGGCAAGTCGGAACGCTGGAGTTGGGTGTGTATGAAGCGGTGCACTGCACTTTCGAGCAGCGATAACCGGAACAGCGAACCTGCCCAATCGTTGAGCTGCTTCGCGTTCACTTCGCCACTCTCCACGGCCTGCGCCATCCGATGGTTGTCCACGGCCAGCAGTATTTTGGAGAAGCCTTCGGCCAAGTTGTCACCGCAACTGCCTAGCGCGTGTTCCGCAAGCGAGAATACCTGGCTTCGCATGGCGGCATTATTCGCGATGGCCTGAATCACGAACGACACCTGCGCCGCCGTCTGCTCAGGGGGCGTTGACGTGCCTTGCGGTTCCCGTCCGCGCAGACGCGCGAGCAGGCGAGCGAATGACGGCGCATTGTCTTCTTCATTGAAGGCATGCACGGATTCGATTGGCTTGCCGCCCAGGCGGACCCAGGCTTGGATCTCGCTGCCCAAGGCGTCGTGCTGCTGATGGAGATCAGCATCAAATCCGTCGATCTCGTCGTCCGGAACGAGGCTATCGAACCAAATTAGATCCATCAATTCATTTATCACCCGGTCACAGGCCGGACTCTGCAAACGGCGGCTTGAGAGCCCGTCGTGTAGATTGGGCTGCGGGCCCATTAGTAAAACCAGTTCGCGCGTCACTTGCAGGACGACGGATTCCAGGTTCGGGTGTTGGACAACGAGGTCCACCACCCTGAAGACGTCCGCTGGCTGTGGCTGGCCGTGAATGTCCAATGCGGCCATGAGATTCTCCGACAGCTGAGTAACGAACTCTGCCGGTAATGCCTCTGCAGGCTGCGATGCCACCACCTCAGCAGCCTCGGTCACGAAGCGCTGGAATATCACTTCGGAGTCGGCTTCGCCGATTGCCGGTGAGGCCGGCACGGGTTGCGTGGGTGCGGCACCGCGTGGGGGGCGTGACGCTGATTCAGCCTCCATCTCGTCGGATATGGCACGCCGCGGTGGTGACTGCGGCACCATTGCTTCGAATGCCCCCGCAGTTGGAGGCCGCACACGCCTTGACTCGGCGCTGTGCGGGTCCAAGTCATTCGGTTCGGGACTGATCTCACGTGGCCTTGATGTGCCTGCGTTGCGTATTGGATCCATTTCCAGATTCTCATGGCAGGCGGCACTAGTCTGTCATTCAATGCGAAGTCATGGAGGTTTACGCGAAGGGCGGCTCTGTCGTGCAACAAGGCGGCGACCCGGTGCATGCGATCTTGGCAATGGCACGACCGACGCCACTGCTGAGAGCGGGCGGAGTGGAGCGACCGGCTCACCAACCTGGAGTTGGCGAACTCCCATCCGGCTTTGTCGGTGTGGGCCATGGCTTGCATGGACGGTGTGCTGTATCACCTCAACGATCTGCGGCTGGCGGTCGAGGACGGCAGCGCCGAGCGTGCCGCGCGCCACGCGGCGCTGCCGCATGCCGTGCAATGGCTGTGCCAGTAACACGCGGTTCAACCTTCGTCGAGCACGCGGCGTGGGCAGGCGCAGCACACGTATGGCGCAACTCGGCCGACGTGAATCTCCCTGTCCTGCAAGAGTCGGGCTTCTTCACCGGAAGATCGTCCTCAGCCACGGCCGCGCCGGGAGCCAGTAGCATCACCAAAGCCCAGGCGGGCCGGCAAGCTTTGAGCATGTGACAAGCCGACCGGAGCGGCCGGTAGAATCGGTGCGATGCCATCGTATCCCGCGCGCTCGACCACGTCGCATTGGCACAGTGCCACGAGCCGGCAGACCACGCGCGATCGAATTTGACGCGGCTTCTCGCGGATTTCTTGCCGTCCGCACGCGTCGCCCCTTCATGCCGAACGCGGCCTCTTCCCTCGCCGGACTTTGACCTCCGGTGTCCCGCCCAGGCGGGAGTGACCTCCTTTCGAGAACGAAGCATGTCCACCGAACAGACCACCACCGCCACACCCGCTGCCGCGACCGACTACCGGGCCACGCTCAACCTGCCCGACACCCCGTTCCCCATGCGCGGCGATTTGCCCAAGCGCGAGCCGGGCTGGGTCAAGGAATGGGACGAGAAGGGCATCTACAAGAAGCTGCGCGACGCACGTCACAACGCGCCCAAGTTCGTGCTGCACGATGGCCCACCCTACGCCAACGGCCAGTTGCACATGGGGCACGCCGTCAACAAGATCCTCAAGGACATGATCGTCAAGGCACGGCAGTTGAAGGGCATGGATGCCCTCTACGTGCCGGGCTGGGACTGCCACGGCCTTCCCATCGAGAACCAGATCGAAAAAACCTTCGGCCGCGCCCTCTCGCGCGACGAAGTGCAGGCCAAGAGCCGCGCGTACGCCACCGAGCAGATCGCCCAGCAGATGGCCGACTTCAAGCGACTGGGCGTGCTGGGCGATTGGGACCATCCCTATCGCACCATGGACTTTGGGAACGAAGCAGGAGAGGTCCGTGCGCTGAAGAAAATCATCGAGCGCGGCTTCGTCTACCGCGGGCTGAAGCCCGTTTACTGGTGCTTCGACTGCGGCTCGTCGTTGGCCGAGTTTGAAATCGAGTATGCGGACAAAGGCTCGCAGACGCTGGATGTGGGCTTTCTATGCGCCGAGCCCGACCAGCTCGCAGAAGCCTTCAGCTTGCCATCACTCGAGAAAGATGCCTTCATCCTCATCTGGACAACCACCGCCTGGACCATCCCGGCCAACCAGGCACTGAACCTGAACCCCGAGCTCGAATACTCGCTCGTGGACACTGAGCACGGCCTGCTGGTGCTCGCATCGGCACTGGTCGACAAATGCCTGGAGCGCTACGGCATGCCGGGCACCGTCATCGGCACAGCGCCTGGCAAGGCGCTGGACGGCATCAATTTCCGCCATCCGCTCGCCCACGTGCACGAGGGCTACAACCGCCTGAGCCCCGTCTACCTCGCCGACTACGCGACGGCCGAGGACGGAACGGGCATCGTCCACTCCTCGCCCGCCTATGGCATGGATGACTTCAACTCCTGCCGCGCCCATGGCATGACGGTCGACGAGATCTTGAACCCGGTGCAGGGAAACGGTTCGTACGACCCCGCCTTGCCACTCTTCGGCGGGCAGAACATCTGGAAGGCGACACCCGTCATCATTGACACGCTGCGCGACGCGGGGCGGCTGTTCGCGACCTCGAAGCTCGTGCACAGCTACCCACATTGCTGGCGCCACAAGACGCCGGTGATCTATCGGGCGGCTGCCCAGTGGTTCATTCGCATGGATGAAGGCGAAGGCGTGTTCACGGTCGACAAGGCGCATGAGTCCTTGCGTGCCACGGCGCTCAAGGCCATCGACGCGACGAGCTTTTACCCCGAGAACGGCCGCGCCCGACTGCGGGACATGATCGCCAACCGGCCCGATTGGTGCATCAGCCGCCAGCGCAACTGGGGCGTTCCGCTGCCCTTCTTCCTGCACAAGGATTCGGGCGAACTGCATCCGAATACGCTTGAATTCATCGACCGCGCTGCGGCGCTGATTGAGAAGGGCGGCGTCGAGGCATGGTCCAAGCTAGATCCGACCGAATGGTTGGGCGCGCAGGCTGAGCAATACACGAAGAGCAACGATATCCTCGACGTGTGGTTCGACTCAGGGTCGACCTTCTTCCATGTGCTGGGCGGGTCTCACGCTGGCCAGAGCCACGAGCAAGGTCCCGAGGCCGACCTCTACCTGGAAGGCCACGACCAGCACCGCGGCTGGTTCCATTCTTCGCTGCTGATTGCTTGCGCACTCGAAGGCCGCGCTCCATACCGTGGCCTTCTGACCCACGGCTTTACCGTGGACAGCCAGGGCCGCAAGATGAGCAAGAGTCTCAAGAACGGCATCGAGCCGCAGGAGGTGAGCAGCAAGCTGGGGGCGGAGATCATTCGTCTGTGGGTGGCAGCCAGCGACTATTCGGGCGACATCGCGGGTGACGACAAGATCCTTGCGCGCGTGGTCGACGCGTACCGCCGCATCCGCAACACGCTGCGGTTCATGCTCGCGAACACGTCTGATTTCGACCCGGCCAACGACGCGGTGCCGCTCGAAAGCATGCTCGAGATCGACCGCTATGCGCTCGCTCGCGCAGGGCAATTCCAGGCCGAAGTACTCGAACATTTCGAGGTCTATGAGTTCCATCCCGTGGTGGCGAAGCTGCAGGTGTATTGCAGCGAAGACCTGGGCGCGTTCTACCTCGACATCCTGAAAGACCGCCTCTACACGACTGCCCCGAAGTCCCTCGCGCGCCGCTCGGCGCAGACTACCCTTTGGCACATCACGAACGCCATGCTGCGCTGGATGGCGCCTTTCTTGAGCTTCACTGCTGAAGAAGCCTGGAAAGTCTTCGCACCAGGGAAATCGGTATCGATCTTCACCGAGACCTACAGCGACGCGAGCGATTGGAACAACCCCAAGCTGCTCGACAAGTGGACCTTCATCCGGCAAGTGCGCGACCTCGTGAACAAGGACATCGAGACCCTTCGCACCGAAGGCAAGGTCGGATCGTCCCTGCAAGCGGAAATCGAGATCACGGCCAACGCGACCGACTACGAACTGCTCGCATCGCTTGGCGACGACCTGAAGTTCGTGACGATCACATCCAAGGCCGAGGTGGTCAATGGCGCAGAGCTGAAGGTCAAAGTGCAACCCTCGACCGCGAAGAAGTGCGAGCGCTGCTGGCACTGGCGCGATGACGTCGGCCAGGATGCGGCACATCCGACGATCTGCGGTCGGTGCGCGAGCAATTTGTTCGGCAAAGGTGAATCGCGACACGTCGCCTGAAAATGCGTCACTTGGCAAGACGCCCTCCGAACCATTCAACGCGCTGATATTGCATCCCGAAACGCTTCCTCCTCATCCCTCCTCCCATGGCTCGGCATCGCCTTTATCGTCATCTTGGCCGACCAGTTCACCAAGACGCTGATCCTTGGGGACTTTCATGTCGGCGACAGCCGCTACGTGAACTCGCTGCTGAACGTCGTCCGGCATCACAACCCTGGCGCGGCGTTTTCCTTTCTCGCGAACGGGACGGGGTGGCAGCGCTGGTTCTTCACGGGGCTCGGGCTGGTGGCGACGGTGTTCATCGTATGGATGCTCAAGCGCCATGGCGGGCAGCGCCTGTTCAGTTGGGCACTGTCGTTGATCTTGGGTGGCGCACTCGGCAACGTCATTGACAGACTGCTGCACGGCTACGTGGTGGACTTCATCCAGGTCCATTACCGCGACTCGTATTTCCCAAGCTTCAATGTCGCCGACAGCGCGATCACGATCGGAGCGGCGTTTTTGATCCTGGACGAACTGCTTCGCGTGCGGCGCGGCTGAGAGGCTGAGAGGCTGAGAGGCTGAGAGGCTGAGAGTATGTTCGAACGTGTCCGAGCAGCACGTCAAAAGGCGCCTGATCTCCTCTGACGCGAAACGTCAACATTTCGATGCCCGGACGACATCCGTGATTCGGGCTTTCACCTACGCCGGCCTCGGATTGCCCCCGAGGCGATGACGCCATGAGCCTGCCAGGGCGCATTGGTTACATATCGCGTCATGCATGAAGGGCGGGCAGGATTAGATTCGTCGCCTTTGCTACCAATGAATTAGCACGCTAAAGGCGTGATTTCCGCACCACCACGCAAGCACCGGCGATGTCACAGTGAGATACCTTAGTTTCACTTTGGCAGGTTGCGATGAAGTCCCTTCGCTTACCCCCGATTCTTGCTGCCACCCTGCTCACGGCCATGAGCATCGCCACCACGGCGCCGGCGCGAGCCCAGAGTGCCATCGTCGCGACGGTGTCGAATGCCGAGACTGCCAAGGCCTACAAGGTGGACGCGGCACGCCACGTCTACAAGTCCTACCCGGACAAGATCTACAAAGGCAAGCTGCCCGCTCTGGTTCATGCCATCGTCGTGCTCGAAGTGAGCGTCGACGCCCATGGCAATGTGCAGGGCATCACCACCATCCGCGTGCCGACGCATGCGCCGGACGTGACGGTGGCCGTCAAGGACATGATCCAGCGCTCGTCGCCCATGCCCGCACCTGCCCGCATGGGTGCGACCAAGTTCACCGAAGTCTGGCTCGTGGATAAGAGTGGCCGCTTCCAGCTCGACACGCTGACCGAAGGCCAGTACTGAATAACGAGTAACACCGCGCGCCCAGCGCGGGCTTTTCGTTTCTTGCGGGTTGGGGGACGACCCGCCACGGGGATAGACTCGCAAGCCATAGCCGCAGCCCATGCGGCACAGCCGTCCCGAGGATTCCCTGCCCCATGTACGCGCGCTTTTTCGGCTTGAAGCGAGAGCCCTTTTCGATCGCGCCCGACCCGCGCTACCTCTTCATGAGCGATCGGCACCGCGAGGCCCTCGCGCACTTGCTGTATGGCGTGAAGGGCGGCGGCGGTTTCGTCTTGCTGACCGGTGAGATCGGCGCAGGCAAAACCACCGTGTGCCGCTGCTTCCTGGAACAGATTCCGCCGCGTTGCAACGTCGCCTATATCTTCAACCCCAAGCTCACAGTCGACGAGTTGCTGAAGTCGGTGTGCGACGAGTTCCGCATTCCATGCCACCACGACGGACCGGGTGTCGCCACCGTCAAAGAGTACGTGGACGCGCTCAATGAGTTCCTGCTCAAGACGCATGCGGTCGGGCAGAACAACGTGCTCATCATCGATGAAGCGCAGAACCTGTCGGCCAGCGTGCTGGAGCAACTGCGCCTGCTCACCAATCTGGAAACCAACGAGCGCAAGCTGCTGCAGATCATCTTGATCGGACAGCCCGAACTGCGCGCGCTGCTGGCTCGCCCAGAGCTTGAACAACTGGCGCAGCGGGTGATTGCGCGCTTCCACCTTGAGGCTTTGTCGGCGCCGGAAACGAGGAAGTACATCCGCCACCGGCTCGCAATCTCGGGCATGACGCGCGCCGTTCCTTTCGACGCGAAAGCAATGACGCGCATCTACGAACTGTCTCGTGGCGTGCCCAGTCGCATCAACCTGCTGTGCGACCGGGCCTTGCTCGGCGCATACGCGAACTCACGGCCGAGCGTAGACCGAGCGATGGTAGACAAGGCGGCGCACGAAGTGTTCGGCCATGCGGCCGACGGCGTTCCCAGCCCGTGGACGACGAAGCGCATCGCCATTGCCGGCGGCGGTGTTGCGGCGTGCGTGGCGCTGCTCGGTCTGGGCACGGTGGCAATGGAGTCGCGGCACGCAACGGCACCCGTGGTCGCCACAGCAAAGCCGGCCAGCGGTGCTTCGACATGGGTCGCCGCGGCCAGCGCCACAGAGCCTGCCAAGCTCGTGGCGGCAGTGCCCGCCTCTTCGGCCGCATCGGGCATCATCGTCGCCAGCAGCGTCAAGACCACCCTGCACACCGAGCAAGAGGCTTGGCGCGAACTCGCGCAGTCGTGGAACCTCAAGCTGCCCGAAGGCGATCCGTGCCTGGCGGCGGAACGCGAACACGTGCAGTGCTTCAAGATCGCCAACAGCAACCTCGCGCTGATCCGGCAACTGGCGCGACCGGGCATTGTCAGCTTGCGGGACGAGAGCAATAAGCCAGGTTACGCCTTGCTCACCGGGCTCACCGCACAACACGCCACTCTGCACGCGGGCGGTGTCTCGCAAATGGTGTCGCTTGCCACCCTGGCCTCGGCCTGGAAAGGCGACTTCGCGACCTACTTCCGCGTGCCGCCGGGCTACGTCAACAAGGTCGTCGACAGCGAGACCGGCCCGATGGCCGAATGGCTGACGGCGCAACTCGCGAAGGTGGATGGAAGCACGACGACTTCGGGCACTGGCGCGCTTCGATCGCGCGTCTACGCCTTCCAGCTCGCCCAGGGCCTCAAGGCCGATGGCCTGGCCGGGCCCACCACCTTCATGCAGCTCAACCGCGCGATGGGCATCGCCGAGCCGCGCCTGCAAACCGAGAGATAAGGCGTCACGTGTCATACATCCTCGATGCACTCCGACGGGCCGATGCCGAGCGCGAACGCGGGTCGGTGCCAAGTCTTCATGCGCAGTCGACACCGCCGACATCCTCGGACAGCCCGCCGCTCGTTGTTGGCAAGCCGATGTTGTGGGCAGTGGCCGGACTGTCGCTTGCGCTGCTGGCATCGATCGCCTGGCAATTCCTGGGGCGTGAGCCAGCAAGTGGTGCGGCGGACGCGAACGTTGCGGCACAGGCACCACAAGTCAGCCCGGCGATGCAACAGACGACCACGACGCTGCCCGCAGCCCCTGCCCCTGCCCCATCGGCACCCGTTCAGACCGATCGCATTTCGCTACCGCCGGTTCCTGCAGCGGCTCCTGCGCCCTTGCCTGCGGTGAAGCACGCCCCCGCACCAACCACCGTGGCAGCTGCACCTGCGGCATCCGCTGGCACCCGCATCCCGACGCAAGACGAGCTTCCCGCGGACATTCGCGCTCAGGTGCCGAAGTTGGTCGTCGGCGGTTCGATCTATTCCGAAAGTGCGGCGAGCCGCTTCCTCATCCTGAACGGGCAGATCGTTCACGAGAACGAAAAGGTGATGCCCGAACTTGTACTCGAGCAGATCAAGCTCAAGTCCGCGGTGCTGCGCTACAGGAACCAGCGCTTCACGATCAGCTATTGAGCTGAGAGGCTGAGAGTATTTCGAGCGTGTCCGCTCATCACGTCAAAAGACCCTGCTCGTCGTTGCAAATGCTCACATAGCCCGGGCTATGGCTGCGCTTTGCGCCTAGATCAGGCGCCTTTTGACGTGATGAGCGGACACGCTCGAATACTCCCGCTTCGCGCCGCACCTCGCGATTCGTCACGCATGACTCGGGGTCGATGTGGATCGCTACTCCTTCATCGCAGTGGACTTTCACCACCTGCTCCTTGCCGGTCTCCCGGCGCACTCTAAACCGATCTCTCGTCGGAAAGCGTCCACGATCACTGAAATACGCAGTCCTAAAACGCACGACCAACAAGGCGCCCCCTACAACTACCGGCGTGGCGGCCCGGATGGTACGAATGCTTTTGCTGCGGCATTCAGGGTCGATGCATTAGGAGCCGTCTGCCCGGGTGGTACGAATTCTTTTGCTGCGGCACTCAGCGTCGATGCAATAGAAGCCGTCTGTGCCGGGCTCTGAGCGACGACCAGACGCCCAGAATTGACCTTGCCATGGCTGAACCCTTGCACGGCAGTCCACCCTTTTGTCAGCATACGCTGCGCAATGGCGTCCTTGATCACATCGTCGCCGTGCTGGCCCACGACGAACTTCGTCGTACAGCTGAGATTGCCCAGATCCAGGTGATGGTCGAACAGCACTTGCGCCATGTCTGCCGACACCCCACCCGCACGGCCCCCCACAGGCGAAGTCACCAGAAGGCTGTTGAGATGGAAGTCAAGGCTGTTGGCGCCTTTGTCATACCCAAGCGATGGATGGAACACGTCATCGGACACTGCCTCTTTAAGCAACCGCCTTGCATCCGCGGAATGGCCACCCCTCACGCATGCTGAGATCAGGGCGTTGTACGTGATGACGTTGGGGATGATGCCAGCGGCGCGCATGTCATCGAAAATCTTCAGCGCCAGCTCGGCCTGCCCGGCTTTCTCGCACGCCGAGATCAGGGCGCTGTACGTGATGACGTTGGGGATG
>Ga0136846_1212593_pt1 | contig 18319 bp, 18 predicted proteins | sample HopSoiMetagenom2_FD_96841 | JGI IMG/M metagenome (GOLD analysis project Ga0136846, IMG submission 96841) | Grasslands soil microbial communities from Hopland, California, USA - 2 Assembly 2016 (version 4) | ecosystem: Environmental > Terrestrial > Soil > Grasslands | place: USA: Hopland...
GCTCAACATCGGCAACGCGCTCGGAGCGGGGCTCGGTGGGCTGACTATCGCCGCGGGGTACGGCTACCGCTCGCCGCTGGCGATCGGGGCGGTGCTGTCGCTGGCCGGGTTCGCCGTGCTCGCGGCGGGGTTCGCCCTGGAGCGCTCACCGGCGGCCCACTCCGAGGCCGTCACGTCGTAGAGCGCCATGTCGACCCAGTCGTCACGCACCTGGGCGCCGTACCGCTCGATGCCGTAGAGCCGGAACCCCACGTTCTCCGCCACGTGTCGTGAGGCGGCGTTCTCCACCGCGGCGGCCAGCTTGACCCGCTTGACGCCGAGGCTGTCGAAGATGTGGCTGACCACCAGCCGGGTGGATCGCGTGGCCAGCCCCCGTCCCCGCGCGTCGGGGTGCGTCCAGTAGCCCACCTCGCAGTCGACCCCGGGCGTCCAGTCGAACCAGAGAACCGTGCCGAGGATGCGGTCGTCCTCGCCGTCGGCGATCGTCCAGGTCACCGCCTGCCCACTGGCGGCGTGCTCGCGGCGCCTCTCCACGTAGGCCCGGGCGTCGTCCATGGTGTACGGCGCCGGCTTGTGGCCCAGCCAGTGCGCAGTCTCCGGCTCGGCGGTGCCCTCCTGGATGCGCGGGGCGTCGTCATCGCGGACCGGCCGCAGCCGGAACCCGTCGCCCTCGATCACCGGGACGTCGAGCCAGGTCGTGCGCGGCTCGCGCGGGTCCTGCTTCAGGAGCGTGCCGACCCACGCGTCGCGCCGCGCGCCCTCGCGCTGCGGGAGGTAGCCGCGCAGCGTGCCCTCCTGCGTGAACCCGAGCCGCCAGGCCAGCTTGCGGCTGGCCCAGTTGCCGGTGAAGGCGCGCCACACGATCGTCTCCAGCTCGAGCTCGGCGAACCCCCAGCCCACCAGCAGCCGGCAGCCCCGCTCGATGGCGCCGGTGCCGCGCACGTCCGGGTGCGAGCCGAAGGCGATCTCGGCCCGGCCGACCCCCTCGTTGCGCAGCGAGACCGTGCCGGCGTACCGCCCCTCGAGCTCGACCGCGAAGGCCCACTCGCTCCCGTCGACCCAGCCCTGCGGCAGGACCCGCAGCGCGAACTCCTCAGCGTCGCTCTCGTCGTACGGCGTCGGCACCATGGTCCACGCGATCGACTCCGGGTCGCGAGCCTGCTCGACCACGCGCAGTGCGTCGTCCGCCCGGTGGGCCCGCAGCGTGACGACGCCGTCGGTGAGGGTGGGGGCGATCAGCGGCGCGGGCACTTGGGCAGAGTGGTCGATGGGCGCCGGCTGAGCAAGCCGATTGCATCCGGCCGTGCCATAGTCTGCGAAAGCCGTCGGTGGGGAGACTCGATGACCAAGCTCACGATGAACGAGGACCTCCCGTTCGACGAGACGACGACTCCGCCGCGGGTGTCCACCGGCGATCTTCCGACGGCTGCGGAGATCCAGCAGCTCGTCACCGAGGCCTATGAGCTCTACCGCGGCGACCACAGCGGCACCGTCGCGGACTACATCCCGGTGCTGGCGGAGGCCTCGCCGGACCTGTTCGGAATCGCCGTGGTCGGACCCCGGGGCCGGTCCTTCGAGATCGGGGACGTCGCAGCGCGGTTCTCGATCCAGAGCGTGTCCAAGCCGTTCGTGTTCGCGCTCGTCTGCGACGCGGTCGGGTACGAGGAGGCTCGGCAGCGGCTCGGCGTCAACAGCACAGGCTTCCCGTTCAACTCGCTCATGGCCGTCGAGCTCAACACCGAGCGGACGATGAATCCGCTGGTCAACGCGGGCGCGATCGCCACGACAAGTCTCGCGCCGGGCGCCACCGCGGACGAGAAGTGGGCGTCGATCCGGCAACGTCTGTCGATGTTCGCCGGACGCGAGCTGACCATGAGTGAGGAGGTCTACACCTCCGAGTCAGCCACCAACCTGCGCAACCAGGGCATCGCCCATCTCCTCCAGAGCTACGGCCGGCTCTACTTCGACCCTGACGAGGCGACGGACATCTACACCCGGCAGTGCTCGCTGGACGTGACCGTCCACGACCTCGCGGTGATGGCAGCGACCCTGGCCAACGGAGGGGTGAACCCGGTCACCGGTGAGACGGTGCTCAGGCCCGGTGTCTGCCGGCGCGTGCTGGCCGTGATGGCGAGTGCCGGGCTCTACGAGCTGTCGGGCGACTGGCTCTACCAGATCGGGGTCCCGGGCAAGAGCGGCGTGAGCGGTGGCATCGTGACGGTCGCCCCGGGCAAGGGCGGGCTGGCGACGTACTCGCCGCCCCTGGACGCGGCCGGCAACAGCATCCGCGGCCAGCTGGTGACGAAGTACCTCTCCGAACGGCTCGGGCTCAACCTCTTCGCGTCCGTCCCCGCGTAACGACATCCGGACCGCCAGGGTCAGGGGACCTCGGCGTACCAGACTTCCTGGATGTTCTGGCGCATGAGGGCCCGCTGCCCCGCCTGGATGAGGACCCCGCCGATGGCCAGCGCCAGCAGGAGCAGGGACCAGGCCCAGCTGTTGGAGACGGTGTCGGTGAAGTCGCCCCTGCTGAAGTCGGCGGAGTCGAGCGAGCCCACCAGCAGCATGAGGCCGCCGACCACGCCGACCGCACCGGCGAACGCGCCGAGGACGACCAGCACGATCATCGGCATGTTCGCGAAGATCGACACCAGGCCGATCACCAGACCGACGACCAGACCCACCAGCACCGCCAGCCAGTTCCAGTCGATCCCGAGGGCGACGACCAGCCCCGAGCCGATCGCGAAGCCGAACGCGCCCATGGCGATCACGATGGCGACGTAGTAGTAGAGGTAGGCGAGAACCGCAAAGACCAGGGCGAAGACCAGGCCCAGCACCCAGCCGAGCACGGTCCCGAGGAAGTGTTCGTCGGCGAACCCGGCGACGAGTCCGGCGCCGAAGGCGAAGCCGGCGAAGAAGCCCCAGATGGGGATCACGAGCCGCAGCACGAACTGGCCGGAGAGGAGCATCGCGCCCCCGGCCAGGATCGCGAGGATGCCCAGGAGGATGTCGGCCATGACAGCAATGTAGGGCCGGCAGTGCCTCAGATCTGGGATGTCCGCCCTCGGCGCCGAAGGACATCCATCGCGCGGCAGACCAGCCCGCGGGCGGCGAGGGGTATCTGCGTGCCTACCCCCATCCCGTTGTAGAGCACGAAGTCGTCGAAGCGGTGTGGGCCGGGGCGGTCCGCAACGGACACCGCGGCATCCCGGAGCGTCCGCAGCTGCCCGACGGTCATCTGCAGGGGCGGCTCCTCCGGCTGGTAGCGGCAACCGAAGTAGTAGTCACGTCCCGGTTCTCTCGTCATCTCGATGTGACAGCCGAGCACGTGCGTGACCGCGCGCGCCTCCGCGAACTCGACCAGCCGGTTCATGCTGTCCACGAAGGCCGGGAAGTCGGCGACATAGATCCGCCCCGGATAGACGGAGTCCCCGGTGAAGAGCAGCCCGGTCCGCTCGTCGTGCAGCGCGACAGACGCCGCGTGGTGGCCCGGGATCCCGACCAAGCGGAGAGCGCGCCCACCGAGGTCGTACTCGACGACCTGGTCGGGCCACGCCGTGAATCCGAAGAACTCCTGCACGTCCTGCACCGACCTGCCCACCACGACCGTGTCGGGACGGTCCGCGAAGGACGCGTCTCCGGCCACATGGTCACCGTGCCCGTGCGTGTGGGCGACCACGAGCTGGTAGCCGGATCGGGGGCGGCTCGTCAGCCAGTCGGCGACGAGCTCGTCGACCGTGCGCCTGAGCAGGTCATCGTCGACCGCACCGGTGTCGAGCAGCAGCGCCCGCTCGTCCCCCAGCAGGAGGAAGGTGAAAGGCGCCTCGAAGGTGACGTCCTTGCTCTGTCGCATGATGACGGTGTCGTCGCCGTACCGATGGACCTGCCACGGCGGGTCCGTACGCCGTCGACGCTCCGGCGACCCATGGATCCAGCGGACATCCAGGCTGCCGGACGCCGGTTCGCTGCCCACACCAGCGACCCTAGGTCAGCTCTGCCGGTTGCTGACGGAGCCACGTCAGTGTCGGTCCTGCTCCGTAGGGTCCGGGTCGTGAACGAGACTGGCGAGAAGACGGTGGCACTACGGCCGGTGCACGAGGCCGACATGGACGCGCTGTTTCGCCAGATGAGCGATCCGGAGTCGGTCAGAATGGCGGCATTCACGCCCGAAGACCCGGCTGACCGGCAGCGGTTCGACGCACACATGGCGAGGGTGATGGGGTCGCCCGACAACACGCTGCTCGCGATCACCTGGGAGAGCGAGGTGGTGGGCAGCATCGGCTACTTCGTCCTCGAGGGGCGGACCGAGGTGACCTACTGGATCGACCGTGCCTTCTGGGGGCTGGGCATCGCCAGTCAGGCCCTGGCCCTGGTTCTCGCGGAGATCGGGACTCGGCCCGTCCATGGCCGGGCTGCGAGCGACAACGCCGGGTCGCTCCGGGTGCTCGAGAAGAACGGGTTCCGAGTCGTCGGCACCGAGGTGGCGTTCGCATCGGCACGCAGGGGCGAGATCGAGGAGACGATCCTCAGGCTGGACTAGGCGCGAGCTCCAGTCTCCGTCGATGTCGGTCAGGGGTATCAGCGGGGCGCGCGACGGCTCCGTTCTCACAAGGAAGGAGGAAACGCCATGTGCCGTGAACTGTCGCCAGGTGGTCACCTGGCCTGCGCCAACCCGGTCTGCAACGGCCGGTCGCATGTCTGGGTGCACGAGTCGTCGGCCCCGGACCCCAAGCGTGACTTCGACGCCCGAGGGCACGATCTGGGCGGCGGCCGCGCTTCGAGCTAGCGGCTGTTCACCGCCGAGCGGCGGTTCCGCGCCTCCCGACGAGAAGCCAGAGCAGGCCCCCTCCCTGGATGCCTCCCTAGACTTTCGCCTGTGCAGAGCGAGCCCGACCGGGATGGCTCCGAGGCCGAGCTCCTCGAGCAGTACCTGGACGTGCAGCGCGCCGCGATGCTCGCGAAGACCGAGGGGCTCGACCGGGGGCAGCTGGCCCGCCCACACCCTCCGTCCGCACTCACCCTCGGCGGGTTGCTGTACCACCTGGCGCTCGCAGAGGAGGACTGGCTGGAGATCCACTTCCTCGGCCGGCCCGACCGGGACCCCTTTGCCCATGCCGACTGGGATGGCGACCCCGACTGGCAGTTCCGGGTGCCTGACGCGCTGCAGCCAGAACAGCTCCGTCAGCGCTACCGAGAGGCCTGCGACCGAAGCAGGGCCGCGGTCCGCCAGGCCTCGGGCCTGGACCAGATGTCGGCCAAGCCCGTGCGCGGGGAGCACTTCTCTTTGCGCTGGGCGCTCCTGCACCTGATCGAGGAGACGGCCCGTCACGCCGGCCATGCCGACCTGCTCCGCGAGGCTATCGACGGCAGCGTCGGCTGAACCGCGGGCAATCAACCGTCGAGCTGGCCGCGCAGCCCGTCCAGGTCGCCCAGCACCCAGGCCGACCCGAGGTGCCCGTCCACGACCGCGAAGAACGCTGCCCCGGCGTACTCGAAGCGCCGGCCCGTGGCCGCCAGGCCGAGCAGCGGGCCGGTGTGCGTGCCGGAGTAGCGGAGCCGGGCCGCGGCCGAGGATCCCTCGCAGACCAGCGCGACCACGGTGTTGTGGAAGTCCGACGAACCCGCCCGGACCAGGTCGCGGTACGCCCGCCAGCCGTCCCGCCCGACCGTCGAGGTGCCGAGCGACCCGCGGAACTCGAACGAGGGCGCCAGGACGGTGTCCACGAGGGCGTCGTCCCATCGGTTCCACAGGTCGTCGTAGAAGCTGTGGACCAACTCAGCGGTGCTGACCACGACCATGGAGAATGCCACCCATGTCCGCCGCATCCGCCACCGAGCCCGAGGTCAGCGTGCCCGACGTGGTCGCGGGCGGCGGCCGGCCCCGCGTGCTGAGCGGGATCCAGCCGACCGCGGACTCGTTCCACTTCGGCAACTACCTCGGCGCGCTGCGGCAGTGGGTCGACCTCCAGCGCGACCACGCACCGTTCTTCTTCATCGCCGACCTCCACGCCATCACCGTCGAACAGGACCCCAAGGCACTCCGCGAGCGCACCCTCCGCGCCGCCGCCCAGCTGTTGGCCATGGGCATCGACCCCGAGCGGTCCGCAATCTTCATCCAGAGCCAGATCCCGGCCCACGCCCAGGCCGCCTGGGTGCTGCAGTGCCTGACCGGCTTCGGCGAGGCCCGGCGGATGACCCAGTTCAAGGACAAGTCGGCCAAGGGCGGCGAGGGCGCGTCCAGTGTCGGGCTCTTCACCTACCCGGTGCTCCAGGCCGCCGACATCCTGCTCTACCGCCCCCACTACGTGCCGGTCGGCGAGGACCAGCGCCAGCACCTCGAGCTGACCCGCGACCTGGCCCAGCGGTTCAACAGTCGCTACAAGAAGACGTTCCGGCTGCCCGAGCCATACATCCTCAAGGCGACGGCCAAGATCGGCGACCTCCAGAACCCCACCGCCAAGATGTCGAAGTCCGCCTCGTCGCCCCAGGGCATCATCGAGATGCTCGACGACCCGGCGTCCAGCAGCAAGAAGATCCGCAGTGCGGTCACCGACTCCGGCTCCGACATCCGGTTCGACCCGGACGAGACGCCGGGCGTGAGCAACCTGCTCACCATCTACAGCTCGCTGACGGCGGCGAGCATCCAGGAGCTCGAGGACCAGTACGCCGGCAAGGGCTACGGCGACCTCAAGAGGGACCTGGCCGACGTGGTCGTCGACGTCGTGACGCCGTTCCGCGATCGCACCCTGGAGCTCCTCGACGACCAGGCCCACCTGTCCCAGGTGCTGGAGCAGGGCCGGGTGCAGGCGCAGTCGGTGGCCCAGGCCACCCTCGACGACGTCTACCAACGAGTGGGGTTCGTGGCCGCCGCCAGGTGACCTCCGAGTAGATTCGGACGATGCCGACGATCGGAGTGGCGGTAGCGATCCCGGAGCCTTGGGCGACCGAGCTGCAGGACTACCGCACCAGCATCGGCGACGCGATGGCGGCGACCATCCCGACCCACGTCACGCTGGTCCCGCCGACCGAGGTGGGCGACGACGAGCTGGAGAAGATCGAGGCGCACCTGGCCGCCGCGGCGGCCGACCTCCGGCCCTTCGACGTGCACCTGCGCGGCACCGGCTCGTTCCGGCCGGTCTCGCCGGTCGTCTTCGTGGGGCTGGTCGAGGGGATCTCCCAGTGCGAGCAGCTCGCGGACGCGGTACGCCAAGGGCCGCTGGCCGTCGACCTCGCCTACCCCTACCACCCGCACGTCACGATCGCGCACGACGTCGCCGAGGAGCAGCTGGACCGGGCCTTCGCCGAGCTCGCCGACTTCGAGTGCCGGTTCGTGGTCGGCCACTTCGGGCTCTACGTGCACAACCAGCTGCGCGGCTGGACCCCCACCCGCTGCTTCCCGTTGTCGCCGGGTACCTGAACGGCGTGCCGGCCTTCGTCGACAGGTTCAAGCGCCGCCTCCACGAGGTGCGGGAGGGCCGGCCGGCGATCGACCACGTGATCCGGACGCAGGAGCACTACGGCCACACCATGGCCAGCCAACAGGCCGGTGCGGTCACCTACTTCGGCTTCCTGTCGATCTTCCCGGTGCTGGCCCTGGCCTTCTTCGTCGTCGGCTGGATCGCGCGGGTGTTCCCGGACGCCCAGGACACCTTGGTCAGGGCGATCAACCAGATGTTTCCCGGCATGATCGGGGACGGGAAGGGTCAGATCCAGCTCAAGGACATCGAGGACTCCGCCGCCACCGTCGGGCTGATCGGACTGGTGGGTCTCCTCTACGCCGGCCTCGGCTGGTTGTCGGCTCTGCGAAATGCCCTGATCACAGTCTTCGAGCTGCCGCCTCGTGAGCAGCCCAACTTCGTCATGGGCAAGGTCCGTGACCTCGTGACCCTGGTGATCATCGGCACGGTGCTGCTGGTGGCGGTCGGGTTCACCGGCGTGGTCTCCGGCTTCTCGCACGACCTGCTGGGGTGGGCGGGACTCAGCACCGAGCTCGGCTGGCTCGTCGACATCCTCTCGATCGTGCTCGGCCTGCTCGCGAACGCGGTGCTCTTCCTCTCGATGTTCCGACTGCTGGCGGCTCCGGGTCTGCCGTGGCGTGCGATGTGGTCCGGCGCGCTGCTCGGTGCGGTCGGCTTCGAGATCCTCAAGCAGGTGTCGGGGCTGTTGCTCAACATCACGCAGGGCAACCCGGCGTTCCAGGTGTTCGGCATCGCGCTGATCCTGCTGGTCTGGATCAACTACTTCTCCCGCGACATCCTCTACGCCGCCGCCTGGACGTGGACGCATCCGCTGGCCCGGGCCGAGCGGGTGGTCGCGCCCGCGGACCCGGTGCAGGGACCCCCGGTCCACTCGACCGACCAGCTGGTCGCGGCGAGCGGGCGCGACGGACGGTTGAAGAAGGGCGCCTTCGCCGCGGGGGCCGCGATCGGGATGGCCGCGGCGACCGCCATCGCCCGGGCCGGCCGCGGCAACGGCGACTGACCCTCATTAGCATCGCGACATGACCGACACCGTCACCCTGGCCATGGGCTCCCGGATGCCTCTCCTCGGCTTCGGCACCTGGCAGATCCACGACGACGAGGCGGTGCGTGCCTCCGCGGCCGCGCTGGAGGCCGGCTACCGCCATCTCGACACCGCCACGGTCTACGGCAACGAGCGTGAGGTCGGCCGGGCGCTGGCCGAGAGCGGTGTGCCTCGCGACGAGGTCTTCCTCACCACGAAGTGCCCACCCGACCGTGCGGGCCGTGAGCTCGACACCCTGCGAAGGAGCCTCGACCTCCTCCAGACCGACCACGTCGACCTCTGGCTCATCCACTGGCCCGGTCGCGGGTCGGCCAACGTGGACATGTGGCGCAGTTTCGTCGAGGCCCGGGACTCGGGCCTGGCCCGCGAGATCGGCGTGAGCAACTTCGACGCGCCGTTGGTCGACGCCGTCTCGAAACCGACCGGGGTCGTGCCCGCGGTCAACCAGATCGAGTGGAGCCCGCTGCTGTACGACGCGGGGGTGGTGGCTGAGCACCGCGCTCGCGACATCGTGTTGGAGGGATACAGCGCCCTGCGCGGCGGCACCCTCGATCATCCGGTCGTCGTCGAGATCGCGGACCGGGCCGGCCGGACTCCGGCCCAGGTCATCATCCGCTGGCACCTGCAGCACCAGTTCGTCGTGATCCCCAAGTCGGTCCGTAGCGAGCGGATCTGGAGCAACTTCGACGTCGAGGGGTTCCGCCTCAGCGACGAGGACATGGCGACCCTCGACGGCCTCGGGGGCAGCTGACCGCGGCTGTCAGTGCCCGTGCCGCAGCGCGGCGTGCAGGTCCCAGTTGAGCCTCGAGATCACGTCCAGCGGGATCTCTTTGGGGCAGGCGGCGGTGCACTCGCCGATGTTGGTGCAGCCGCCGAAACCCTCGGCGTCGTGCTGGCCGACCATGTGCACGACCCGGCGGTCGCGCTCGGCCTGCCCCTGCGGCAGCTCGCCGAGGTGGGTGATCTTGGCACCCAGGAAGAGGGAGGCCGAGCCGTTGGGGCAGGCGGCGACGCAGGCGCCGCAGCCGATGCACGTGGCGGCGTCGAAGGCCCGGTCGGCCTTCTCCTTCGGCACGGGTACGGCGTGGGCGTCCGGCGCGGCGCCGGTGTTGACCGAGATGAAGCCGCCTGAGGCGATGATCCGGTCGAAGGCGCGCCGGTCGACGACCAGGTCCTTGATGACCGGGAACGGGTCGGCCCGCCACGGCTCGATGACGATCTCGTCGCCGTCCTGGAACGACCGCATGTGCAGCTGGCAGGTGGTCGTGACCTCGGGGCCGTGGGCCTGGCCGTCGATCATCAGCCCGCACGTGCCGCAGATCCCCTCGCGGCAGTCGGAGTCGAAGGCGACCGGATCCTCGCCCGTGCCGATCAGCTCCTCGTTCAGGACGTCGAGCATCTCGAGGAACGACATGTCCTCGGAGACGTCGTCGAGCTGGTAGGTGACCATCTCCCCACCCGACGCGGCGTCGGGCTGGCGCCAGATCCGGAGCGTCATCCTCATTTGTAGCTCCGCTGCTTCATCTCGACGAACTCGTAGGTCAGGTGCTCCTTGCGCAGCACCGGGGTCTGGCCCTCGCCGGCCCACTCCCAGGCCGCGACGTAGGCGTACTGGTCGTCGTGGCGCAGTGCCTCGCCGTCCTCGGTCTGCGACTCGGCGCGGAAGTGGCCGCCGCAGGACTCGCGCCGGTTGAGCGCGTCGATGCACATCAGCTCGCCGAGCTCGAGGAAGTCCGCGACCCGCCCCGCCTTCTCCAGCGACTGGTTGAAGCTCTCCGCGCTGCCCAGGACCTTGACGTTGCGGTGGAAGTCCTCGCGCAGCCCGCGGATCAGGTCGATGGCCTTGCGCAACCCGTCCTCGGTGCGCTCCATCCCGCAGTACTCCCACATGATGTTGCCGAGCTCGCGGTGGAAGGAGTCCACGCTGCGGGTGCCGCTGGCGGTCAGGAACGCATCGATCCGCGACTGCACCGACTCCTGGGCCTCGACGACCGCCGGGTGGTCCTCGGGCACGCGGTCGAACGGCCCGTCGGCGAGGTAGTCGCGGATCGTGTTCGGCAGCACGAAGTAGCCGTCGGCCAGCCCCTGCATCAGCGCCGAGGCGCCCAGCCGGTTGGCCCCGTGGTCGGAGAAGTTGGCCTCACCGGTCACGAACAGGCCGGGGATCGTGGCCTGCAAGTCGTAGTCGACCCACAGCCCGCCCATGACGTAGTGGACGGCCGGGTAGATCCGCATCGGGACCTCGTAGGGATCCTCGCCCGTGATCCGGGCATACATGTCGAACAGGTTCCCGTACTTCGACTCGATCGACCCCCGGCCCAGCCGGTCCATGGCGTCGGCGAAGTCCAGGTAGACGCCCCGGCGTACGCCGTCCACCTCCGGGCCCACGCCGCGGCCCTCGTCGCAGACGCTCTTGGCCGCCCGGGAGGCGATGTCGCGGGGGACCAGGTTGCCGAAGGCCGGGTAGATCCGCTCGAGGTAGTAGTCCCGGTCCTCCTCCGCGATCTCCCGTGGGTCCTTGTCGCAGTCCGACTTCTTCTTCGGCACCCAGATCCGGCCGTCGTTGCGCAGCGACTCCGACATCAGCGTCAGCTTCGACTGGTGGGTGCCGGTGACCGGGATGCAGGTCGGGTGGATCTGGGTGTAGCACGGGTTGGCCATCAGTGCGCCCTTGCGGTGCGCGCGCCAGGTGGCCGTCACGTTGCTGCCCATCGCGTTGGTGGACAGGAAGAAGACGTTGCCGTAGCCGCCGGTGGCCAGCACGACCACGTCGGCGAAGTAGGTCTCGATCTCGCCGGTGACCAGATCGCGCACGATGATCCCGCGGGCCCTGCCGTCGACCACGATCAGCTCGAGCATCTCGTGGCGGGTGTAGCAGCGGACGGTGCCGGCCGCCACCTGCCGCTCCAGCGCCTGGTAGGCGCCGATCAGGAGCTGCTGGCCGGTCTGGCCGCGGGCGTAGAAGGTCCGCGAGACCTGGACGCCGCCGAACGAGCGGTTGTCGAGCAGCCCGCCGTACTCCCGGGCGAACGGGACGCCCTGAGCGACGCACTGGTCGATGATGTTCACGCTGACCTCGGCCAGCCGGTAGACGTTCGACTCGCGCGAGCGGTAGTCGCCGCCCTTGATGGTGTCGTAGAACAGGCGGTAGACGGAGTCGCCGTCACCCTTGTAGTTCTTGGCCGCGTTGATGCCGCCCTGCGCCGCGATCGAGTGCGCGCGGCGTGGGCTGTCCTGGTAGCAGAACGACTTCACGACGTAACCGGCCTCGCCCAGCGTCGCCGCCGCCGAGGCCCCGGCCAGGCCGGTGCCGACCACGATGATCGACAGCCGCCGCCGGTTGGCGGGGTTGGCGATCCGGGCCTCGAACTTCCGGGTGCCCCACCGCTCCTCCAGCGGCCCACCGGGTGCCTTGGTGTCCCGGATCGGGTCGCCGTCGACGTAGTAGCCGGCCGCGTCGTCGTAGACCTCGTCGCCGGGCTCGCGGGTGTGCGAGGAGTCGAACGACAGCGTCGTGTCCGGCATGTCCGGCTTGTCGTCCGACGTGCCGTGCGGCGTGGTCATGAAGAACCCGGTGTCAAGAGATGACTCCGAACAGGACGAAGACAGGCACCAGCGAGAAGCCGCCGGCGATGGCGATGGCGAGCACGTAGCCGAGCACGTTGGCGTTGCGGCGGGCCCGCGCGTTGTTGGTCAGGCCGAGGGTCTGCGCGGCGCTCCACGTGCCGTGTCGCAGGTGCATGGCCAGCGCGACCATGGCGAGCAGGTAGATGAGCGTGAGCCACCACGTGCTGAACGAGTCGACCAGCAGGTCGTAGGGGTCGTCGGTCGGGCCGCCCGAGACGTTGACCTTGCCGATCGTGAAGTTGATCAGGTGCCAGACCACGAAGAGGAGCAGCGCGATGCCGCCCCAGCGCATCCAGTGCGAGGAGAACGTCGAGCGGTTGCTCTTCCTCATGACGTACTTCGTGGTGCGGGCCCGTACCTTGCGCCGCCACAGCACCAGGGCGCACGCGACGTGGACGACCAGCGAGACGATCAGCACGGCCCGGATCAGCCACAGCAGCCCCGTGCGGGGGAGCATCGGCTCGCCGATCGTGCGGATGTGCTCGGCGTACTCGTCGTAGGCCACGGGACCGCTGAAGGCCTTGAGGTTGCCGTACATGTGCACGAGCACGAACAGGATGAAGACGATGCCGGTGACCGCCATCAGCATCTTCAGCGCGATGGTCGACCGGGCCGCTCTGGCGCCGGTCACGAGACCCGTCGTCTGACCCGGGCTGGGGCGCGTGGTCGCCACCGCAAGAGGCTATCGCGGCCTCAGCGCGAGCCCGATCCGCCGCACCATCGCGGTGCGGCCGCCGCCCGCGGTGAGCGAGAGCCAGAAGTGGTGGTCCACCAGGTCGGCCAGGTGCGGGTCCTCGGTGAAGCCGCCCAGCGCGTCGAGGGCCGACCGGCGGACCAGGTAGCCACGAGTCAGGTAGACCCGCTGCCGCAGCCGGTGCTCGTCCGGCAGCACGAGGTTGACCAGGGTGTCGCCGTACGTCGCCGGGCACAGCGCCGCGTCGAGGTCCGGGTCGCCGCGCAGGAGGTCGGCCATCGCAGTCAGGGTGTCGTCGAGCAGCTCGTCGCCCCCGTCGAGGACCGCGAGCAGCGGCTCGTCGCTCGCCTCGAGCAGCCGGTTGCGCGCCGCGCCGCGGTGCGCGGTGTCGCCGCCGCGCCGCACCTGGACCGGCAGCCCGGGCAGGTGGCGGTGCACCGACTCCGTCGTGGCGGCCATCCCGCCATCGGTCGGCAACCGCGTGCACAGGACCGCCAGCCGGGTGTCCGAGGTCGGTTCCGGCCGAGGCTGCAGGGGCGTGACCGCCAGGCCGTCCGGCGCCCACCTCCCGCCGCCGGGGGCCGGCAGCCAGGACGCGAGGTGGTACGCCGGGTCGGCGGTGGGTGCCCGAGTGGGGTCGACCGCCGGGGCCGAGGCGGCGACGCGTGCGCAGGCGTCGGCCAGCCAGGCGGCCGGCAGCCCCAGGTCCAGCTCGCGGCGGCACACGTCGTAGGCCGCGTCGGCGAGCGCCGCCCGGCGCGGCTCGTCGCGGGTCAGCGCCGCGGCGACGGCGCCGATGTCGTCGGGCTCCGCGACGAGGACGTGCCGTCCGGGCTGGAGCGGGCCGAGGTCGCTGGCGGGCTCGGTCACCACCACACAGCCGTTGGCGACCGCCTCCAGGACCCGGGCCCACTCCAGGGCGGTCTTGCTGCCCCGGTGCAGGTTGATGAGCACCTTGCTGCGCGCCAGCAGCGCCCACTTGTCGGGTCCGACCAGGAAGTCCGGCCGGGTGCCGGTCATCTGTTCGTGCGGCGGGATGACCAGCTCGTTGTGGAGACCCGCCAGGTCCGGGGCGGCGCGGGCCAGGATCCCGACCCGGCGCTCGTCGGCGGTGCCGAGGTAGGCGACGTCGATGTCCCGCTCGCGTGGCTGCCGGTGCCAGGTGTCCCACTCTGGCACGTAGCCGAGCGGGAAGCGGGTCGCGTCGAGCCCGCGGCGGGCCAGTGCGTCGACGGAGTCCTGGGCGATCTCGAACCGGGCGGCCAGCCCGGCGGCGTACCTCGCCGAGGTCTCGAACTCCTCGGTGCCGGGGTGCTCCACGCCGAAGGCGACCATCCGCTCGCGCAGGGCCGGCGGCTCGCCCGGAGCGAGCACGGCGTACTCGTGCGGGACGACGACGGCCACCGTCGTGGCGTCGGCGACCTCCGACACGAGGCCACGGTGGGTGACGACCTCGACCCCGGGCCGTTGCAGCCGGCGCACGGAGCCGGCCACCGCGTCCAGCAGCTCGACCATGAAGACGCTCGCCCCGGGCGCGGACACGAACGCGATCCGCAGCGTGCCCACGTCCTCCGGCGCCACGACGGCACCCTAGTGACGAGGGCGCTACCGTTCGTCGGTGCCTGCAGTGTTGTCCCGTGGGCGTGGCACTCGCTGGCGTGCTGCGCTGCGTGGTCGACGCCGCCGCACCGCTGGCCCGGACTGGGAGGCCGCCGTCGAGGAGACGTCGGCCGACGAGAGGCACGAGGCGCGTTGGAAGGCCCGGCTGGACACCCCGGTCGACGGCGCGGTGCTCGGTCCGAGCATCAACGTGGTCGGCGGCTGGGCGGTGCACGAGTGGCGCCGGCTGCAGGGCGTGCTGGTCACCGTGGACGGCCGCCCACAGGCGTTCGTCACCGAGTTCCACGAGCGTCGTGACGTGGCCCGGCGTTGGGCGGACTTCCCCACCGTGGACCGAGCGGGCTGGACGGCCGAGGTCGACCTGGGGGACACCCCGCGCACGGAGGCGGTCGTCTCGGCGTACGCGTTCCTCGAGCCGCGGCGTCGCCCGCTCCTGGGCGTGCCGCCCAGGCTGGGGCCGGTCCGGCACATCGGCTCCGCCAGGTGCGAGGTGCGCAGCGATGTGGGCCCCTCGGGGCTGCCGGTCGGCCACTTCCTGCAGCCGGACCAGCTTGCCCCCGGCTACGTCCGCGTGGCCGGGATGGCCAAGGCCACCGAGGACGTCGCGAGCGTCGAGCTTCGCCTCGACGGGCGGCCGGCCGGGCCGGCCCGGGTCACCCCCGGCCTGACCGTCGGCGCCGGCAGCGTGACGATCACGAGCTGCCGGTTCGACGGCGTGGTCGAGGTGCCGGCCGGCGCTGGGACCGTGTCCGTCTCGGCCACGGCGACCCTGGTCAGCGGCCGGACCTTCGAGCTCGACCCCTGGCACGCGGAGGTGCGGGCCCCGGTCAGTCCGGTCGTCCCTGACGCGACCCGCCTCGCGCTGGTGCGCGACCGAAGCGTCGCGCGCCTGGCCGCCCTGGCGCGGGGCACGGCTCAGCCGGACGAGCCCCGCGTGCTGGTGGCGACCCATGACCTCAACCTCGGTGGCGGCCAGCTCTACCTGCACGAGCTGATGCGCCGGCTGGCCCGTCGAGGCGTCCGCTTCGCCCTGACCAGCCCGCGCTCCGGCGTTCTGGTGGACGAGCTGGAGGCGCTGGGTGTGCCCGTGCTCGTCACCGGGCCGACCCAGGTGGCCGACCCGGAGGCCTACGAGGCCCAGGTCGCCGACATCGCCGCCTGGTCCGTCCAGCACGGCTGCCGGTCGGTCCTGGCCAACACCATGACGGCGTTCGCCGGGGCGGACGCCGGGCTCCGGCTCGGGCTGCCGCTCGTCTGGGCCGTCCACGAGAGCTATCCGTTCGGGCAGTTCTGGATGGAGGCGTTCGGCGCCGCCGTGGCCCATGAGTACGTCGTGGAGCGGGCCCGGCAGAGCCTGGCCGCGGCCGCGCGCGTCGTCTTCGAGGCCGGCTCGACCCGTGACCTCCTGGAGCCGCTACTCGCCCCCGGCGCCGGGGTGGTGGTGCCCTACGGGGTCGACCTCCTGGCCATCGAGCGGTTCCGCGACGGTGTCGACCGGGCCGCCCTCCGAGCCGAGCTGGGGATCCGCCCGGACGCGCTCGCGCTGCTCTGCATGGGCACCGTCGAGCCGCGCAAGGGCCAGCTGGGCCTGGCCCAGGCCTTCGCCAGGTCCGGGCCGCTGCGCGGCGCGGACGCGCAGCTGGTCTTCGTCGGTGCCGTCGACGGGACGCCGGACACCGAGGACCTCCACGACCTCGTGGCCGGGCTGGACGACCCGCGCATCCGGGTCGAACCTGTCCAGCCGGACATCCACCGCTGGTACCACGCGTCCGACGTCCTGGTCTGCGCCTCTGACGTCGAGTCGCTGCCCCGGTCGATGCTCGAGGCGATGGCGTTCGGCCGGCCCGTGGCCTCGACGGCGGTCTTCGGGATCCCCGAGCTGGTGACCGACGGCGAGTCCGGGTTCCTGTGCCGGGACCGGGACCTGGCCGCGCTGCGGGCGATGCTCGAGCGCGTGGCGGGCACCGGCCGGGAGGCGCTGGCGGCCATGGGTGCCCGGGCTCGCGACGTGGTGACGTCCCGGCACGACCCGGCGGTCTACGAGCGCTACTACGCCGACCAGCTCGTGGCTGCGGTCGAGCCGGCCGCGGAACGCGGCTGAGGTGGCTGCGTCGTACTCCTCCGGCGACGGTCGGACGATGGCGGTGGTCGGCCACGGGTTCATCGGGCGCCGGGTCACCCGGTCGGCACTGGCGGGGGGCTGGAAGGTGCGCACACTGTCGCGCCGGCGACCGGATCGGCCGACGGCCGGGGGCCACGAGGTCCTGGTCGGCGATGCGCGGAACGGCGAGATGCTGCAACAGCTGCTGTCGGGCACCGACCACGTCGTCTTCGCGGCCGGCACCACCCGCCCGGCGGACTCCAACGACCACCCGGCGCACGAGATCTCGGCCAACGAGGGACCGCTGCTGGCCACCCTCGAGGCGATGCCGAGCACCGGGACCACCGGCATCACGCTGATGTCGTCCGGCGGCACGGTCTACGGACCGGACGCGCCGGTCCCCACCCCAGAGACCGCGCCGCTGTGGCCGATCAGCGCGTACGGCGTGGTCCGGGTGGCCAGCGAGCGCTACGTGCAGCTCGCCGCCCGGCAGCACGAGCTGACCGCCGACATCCTGCGCGTGGCCAACGTCTACGGGCCCGGCGAGCCGTCCTCCGGGTCGCAAGGCCTGATCGGCGTCACCCGGGCCGCGCTGCGCGCGGGCCGCCCGGTCGTGGTCTACGGCGACGGCTCGGCCCGTCGCGACTTCGTGCACGTCGACGACGTGGCGGCGGTGGTGGTCGAGCTGGCCGGGCGCCCGGACGGCGTACGCGTCCTCAACGTCGGGTCGGGGCAGTCGGTCACCGTCACGGCCGCCATCGAGGCGGTCGCGCGCAGCCTGAGCGCCCGCGCCACGCTCGAGCACCGGCCCGCACGCCCGACCGATGCCCCGGTCGTGCAGCTGGACCTCAGCGCGCTGCGTGCCTTGGTCGAGTTCCAGCCCCGCGACCTGGCCGCCGGGCTGGCCGACCACTCGGTGTGACATTTCCCGCGTTGCCCGGGTACCCCGGGTGCAGCCGGTTCCGCTTCGGCGTGGCAATGTGCAGACTGCGCTCTGGTAGCGGGCCCAGCAGTGGAGGTGGCAATGGCGTCGACGGACGCGCGTGAGTCGACGGTGACGTCGAGTGGACCCATGGCGGCGGGAGTCGGCTCGCCGACGCGGGCCCAGATCGATGCCCGGACGCTTCGGCAGGACCGGTGGTGGCTCTACCCGGCGGCGACGTTCACGGTCTTCTTCGGTTTCGTCGTCTACGCCACCATCCGCGCGTTCTGGGGCAGTGCCTACTACTCCAAGCCCTACCTGTCGCCGTTCTACTCGCCGTGCCTCGGCGACTGCGTCAGGGGCTCGTCCGACTTCGGGCAGCCGTTCCAGGGCTGGCCCCTGTCGGCGGCACTGATCGTCCTGATCTTCCCCCTGGGCTTCCGGCTGACCTGCTACTACTACCGCAAGGCCTACTACCGGTCGTTCTGGCTCTCACCGCCGGCCTGCGGCGTGGCCGAGCCGCACGGCAAGTACACCGGCGAGACCCGGTTCCCGCTGATCCTGCAGAACGTGCACCGCTGGTTCTGGTACGCCGCCGTGCTGGTCGCGCTGGTGCTCACCTACGACGCGGTGCTTGCCTTCGGCCCGGCCGAGGGGGAGTCCAGCGGCATACACATGGGGCTCGGCACCGTGTTCATGGTCGCCAACGTCGTGCTGATCTGGCTCTACACGATCTCGTGCCACTCCTGCCGGCACATCACCGGCGGCCGGCTGCGCCACTTCAGCAAGCACCCGGTCCGCTACCAGCTGTGGACCTGGGTGTCGAAGCTGA
>Ga0136846_1219538_pt1 | contig 18319 bp, 15 predicted proteins | sample HopSoiMetagenom2_FD_96841 | JGI IMG/M metagenome (GOLD analysis project Ga0136846, IMG submission 96841) | Grasslands soil microbial communities from Hopland, California, USA - 2 Assembly 2016 (version 4) | ecosystem: Environmental > Terrestrial > Soil > Grasslands | place: USA: Hopland...
CCGCTCCTCGGAGCGGCGCAGGGCCTGTTCGCCATGCTGACGCTCGGCGATCACCGCGCCGATCACGAGCAGGGGAATCGCCGTCACAATCAAAAAGAGTTGGACCGACAGCGCATTCGCCGCTGCGGAGCTGGCGTCGAACGGTCGATGGCCGTGAATCGCCGCCCATACCGCGAACAGCGACATCACCATGATGCTGGCACCCGCACCTCCGGACCCGAACCGAACCGCAGCCCAGAGCAGAAAGGGGAGCGGGGCATACAGCAGTGCGGTCGACGTGTTCGGCGGAACACCCACTGCGGTGAAGATGAGTACGCAGCTGGCGAATAGGCCGACGGTGAGCAGGCCCATTTCCACATACCGTGCGACCGGGACGTCCTTGGTCGGACGAATCGTCGCGAATTCGACGATTACGGGGACGAGGGCGATCGTGGCCAGGGCATTCGACAGGAATCGCGCGCGCCAGACCTCCCAATAGCCGGCTGCTCCGAACCGGTTCCAGATCACGAATGCCGTGTCCAGAAACGAAGAGAGGAATGGGCTGAGGAAGACGCCGGCAACGAGAAAGATCACGACGCGGCGGAATGTGTCGAGCCGGGGATTGCGCTCGAGCACGCGCATGAGCCCGGCGCCAATCAGCGCCTCGGTGCAATTGCTGACGTACCAGGAGAGGACCATCGTGACCGGAATGCCGTGCGACAGCTCGCCCGCGAGGTGCGCCGGCAGCGCGGCCAGGAGCACGAGCCACCAGGCGCGCGTCGGGGTCAGCAGCAGCGCAGCGATGAGGATCGCGTTGGGAGGCCACAGCGTCGAAACGGGTTGGGTCCGCATCGTGAGGGCCAGCCCGACGCGGACGCCGACGTAATAGGCGACCGCGACGATCGCCATCACCCGCAGCGCACGCCCGCGCGTCCACCCGGGCACGACGAAGCCAGACAGCATCAAGTCCGTAGGATGTCCTCAGCCGCCTGGTTTGGCCAGACCGTATGGTACTTTGGGACAACGACCGGTGGCGCAGTCGATGGAACGAAGGGGCAACTTGCTGGGTCGGGCGCGTCGTCCGATTCTCCGCGACGGGTGCCACGCTCACTCTCACAAAGGACGGCCGCCGTGCCGCGTCTCTCACCCAGTGCAGTCGCTGTGTTCACCGTGGTCACGTTGGCCGCGAGCGCTGCCGGTAGCGTCGCCGCGCAGAAGAAGATCTCCCTCTACGGCATTGGCGGCTATTACATCGCGAGCGACCTGTTCGTCGGCGTCGGCACCCAGGCCGGGAACAAGGTGAAGGTAGATGATTCACCGACCTTCGGCGGACGGCTCGTCATTCAGCCGCAACCGCGCTTCGGCGTCGAGTTCAGCTACGCGCGCGCCGTGTCGAATCTCCACACAATCAGTCCGGTGGCTCAGGGCGACTCGGGACAGGTCACGCTGGACCAAATCGACGTCAGTGGTCTCTATGCGGGATATAGCGGGGCCGGCAAGGGCTACGTCAGCTTCGGGCTGGGAACCACCGGGTTCACGCCGCACGTCAACGGCCAGAACGGCTCGGCGCAGTGGCGCTTCGCCTGGAATGTCGGCGCCGGATTCATGTTCGATGTCGGGCGATCGCTGGTCGGCCGTCTCGACGGTCGCTACCGCATGACGAACACGAATCGCCAGACGGGATCGTCTTCCTATTGCGACGCCTTTGGAAACTGCTACGGCTATGCCTCGAGCATCTATTCGAGCGGCGAAGTGACCGCGGGGCTCGGCATCCGGTTCTAATAGCCTGGCGTCTCGTTCCGCAGACAGGGTCGCCGTTATATTGGTCGGGTGACCGAACGGACCCGTAGACAAACCGTCGTGGTCGACGTCGGGGGCGTGCAGGTGGGAGGAGCCCACCCGATCGTCGTCCAATCGATGACCAATACCGACACCGCCGATGCGGCGGCGACGGCAGCCCAGGTACGCGCTCTGCACGCCGCCGGCAGCGAGCTGGTCCGCGTGACAGTCAACACCGATGACGCGGCGCGTGCCGTTCCGGCCATCGTGGCCGAGGTCGACGTTCCGGTCATCGGCGACTTCCACTATAACGGTCATCTGCTGCTCACGAAGCACCGCGAATGCGCCCGCGCCCTCGCGAAGTACCGGATCAACCCGGGCAATGTGGGCACGAAGCGCCGGGACGACAATTTCCGGACCATCATCCAGGTCGCGATCGACGAGGGAAAACCCGTTCGCATCGGCGTCAACTGGGGCAGCCTCGATCAGCAGCTGCTTACCGACATGATGGACACCAATGCCCGGATCGCCGCGCCACGTGACGCGCGCGACGTCACCATGGACGCGATGGTCGAGAGCGCCACGCGATCGGCCGCATTGGCGGAAGAGGCGGGATTGCCCCACGATCGCATCATCCTCTCGGCGAAAGTGTCCGGCGTGCAGGATCTCGTCGATGTGTATCGCATGCTCGCGGCGCGATCCGATTACCCGCTGCACCTGGGGCTCACCGAAGCGGGCATGGGGACCAAAGGGGTCATCGCCAGCACGGCCGGCTTGTCGATTCTGCTCCAGGAAGGAATCGGCGACACGATTCGCGTTTCGCTCACGCCGCGACCCGGGGGCGATCGGACAGAAGAGGTCGCGGTCGCGCAGCAGGTCCTGCAGTCGCTCGGCCTGCGCAGCTTCACGCCGCAGGTCACCGCCTGCCCGGGGTGCGGGCGCACGACCTCGACGTTCTTCCAGGAAATGGCCGAGGAAATTCAGGGCTATTTGCGCGCGCGGCGCGCGGCCTGGCAGGCGCGCTACCCGGGCTCGGAGGAGCTGCGCGTTGCCGTGATGGGGTGTGTGGTGAACGGGCCCGGCGAGTCGAAGCACGCCGATATCGGGATTTCGCTGCCCGGTACGGCGGAGGAACCGCGGGCGCCGGTGTACGTGGACGGCGCGCTCAAGACGACCCTGAAGGGCGAGAGCATCGTCGCGGATTTTTTGAGCATCCTCGACGACTATGTCGAACGGCGGTTCGGCTCAGCGGATCGCGCTCCCGAGCGGCACGTCGCGGTCGGGATGCACGAGGCAGATATCTCCCTCCCCAAGAATCACTCCTAGCGTCAGCACCTCCGAAAAAAACGTCGCGATTTGGCGTGGTGGAAAATTGACGACGCCGAGCACCAACTTTCCCACGAGATCAGCGGGATCGTAGTACTTGGTGATTTGCGCGCTCGAGTTCTTCACGCCAAGGACCGGACCAAAGTCGATGCGCAGCTTGTAGGCGGGCTTTCGAGCCTCCGGGAAGGTGTCTGCCGACACCACGCGCCCCACGCGGATATCGACCTTGGCAAAGTCGTCATAGGTGATCTGGTCCATAAGTGACACCCGTGTCCCCTTTTGAGGTCAGCCCAATCGCTCCGCCGTGCTGGAAAAGCTTGGCACGTGCATTGCCCCTTCGCCACCGCGCTGGCCACTTCCACTTTCACAGGATGGGTATATGCGGCGGATCGGCATGGCGGTTCTGGGCCTGACGGTCATCACGTCGGCCCCCCTCTTCGGCCAACGTTCGGCCCTGCGCGAGGTGAACGAGCGCGAGCACGGCAGCTTCGGCTTCGATTTCACCGTCGCACAACCGCAGGGGGAGTTCCGCCGCACCGGCAACATCGCGCCGGGATTCTCCGGCTTCGGTGTGCTGGGCTCGACTCTCGGTTTGCGGATCGATGGCGGATGGATGGTATACGAGAATCGCTATCAGGGCGCCGGCCTCTCGACGACATCGCAAATCGCAACGTTGGGAGCCGGCCCGCAGCTGACGTTCGGCAGCGGCGCTCTGCGCCTTTATGGATTCGCCACCGTGGGCGGAGCATGGTTCTTCACGGGGCTTAGCTCCGGGAATTGCGGCTGCAGCACCGGGGATTTGCATGTCACCGGTGACTTGACCACCAGTACGTCAGCGGGTGGCGGCGTGCTGCTCTTTCTGTCGACCGGACGCACGCCGATCGCGATCGACATCGGCGCGCGCGGCGCCCGTCATGACAACGTGCGATACATACCGGTGGACGGCTTCACCCAGAATTCCGACGGATCCGTCTCGGCCAGATACGTCGAGAGCTCCGTGATCATGCGCGTCCTGCAGGTCGGTGTTTCCGTGGGACTTCGCTGACTTCAGGAAGTAGCGGGACCGAGAATTCGATTCAGATATCGCTCTGGCGCGGTCAAAAAATCCCGCGTGATCCGCACGTGGTCCAGCGCCTCGTACGCCACCGCCTGAATTGGGGTGGCGTCGAAGTTATAGATCCGCGCTCCAGGGAACGCGAGCAGCAGCGGGGAATGCGTCGCGATGATGAACTGCGCGTCCTGGGCGACCATCTCACCGATCATCGCAAGCAACGCGAGCTGGCTCTGCGGCGAGAGTGGCGCCTCAGGCTCGTCCAGCAAGTGCAATCCTCCCGGTACGAAGCGAGACTGAAACAGCTTGAGAAAACTCTGACCGTGTGAGTTGGCATCGAGATCGATGCCGTAGCGCCGTTCCATGTCCGCCAGTGACGCGCGCAGCGGACCCTGGGCGAGCCCTTTTGCGTACTGCGAGCGTCCTGCTGCTGCGTATTCCCGCTCTATCTCCAACGCCCGTTCCTGGAGCTCGACGCGCTGCTGCGCGAGCTGTTTGGTGAAGCCGAAGAAGTCCTCGGCGCGCAGGAAGAAACCCCGCGTCGCTCGTTTGGCCCAGGAGAGTCGCAGCGCCTGACCGAGCCGTCGTTGCGCGGCGAGCGTCGCGTCGCGGCTCAAGTCCGTGCTCCCGACCGTCGGAAGCCGCGCGGCGGCGGCGATGCCCTCGAGCAGCGTGGATTTTCCGGAGCCGTTTTCCCCGACGAAGAACGTTACCGGCGTGTCGAGCGGAAGCTGTTGCAAGGTGCGAATGGCGGGGACGCTGAACGGAAACGTCGTATCGTCTTCGCCGCGCCGGCGCAGCGAGCTCAGGTGAACGGAGCGCACGTCAACAATATACCGTTGTAACACATCTGCTACACTTTTTCTCACCGCATCATCTGCAGCGGGAATTGGACGGCGGCGCTGAAGCAGCGTCAAAGGGTATGGGACTTGCTGCCCTCTCGAGCGAAAGAGGGCAATTGTGTCCGAAACCAGTGGAAAGATCGAACAGGCTACTCGATATAGCCCGCCGCCGTTAAGCAGCAGCGGAACCGCAAGTCGGGCACGACCACCTATTCTGTTCCCCGACGAGCTGGTCGAGGAGCCTGCTTCGCCTGTCACGCCGAAGGTCGCCTGGCACAGACCGCTGGCCTACGTCGCGGCGGGCCTTGCCGGCGCCGGACTGATCTTCGCGTTGACCGGGGTCGTGGGCTCGTGGCGTGGATTGTCCGGCGCACGTGCGACGACAGACTCTGCTCCGCAGGACGCAGCGCTGGGCGGCGTCGCGGTGCTGGACAGGAAAGCCGACACGCTCACGCTTGCAATCACATCGTTTTCACTGCGGGCGAGCATGTACGATACCCGTCGCATGCCATGCAGCGGCCTGGCGCGAGGACTTGCGCAGGTCGAAGCCGCCTGGCTCGCCTACAATGTCGCTCACAAAGATCTGCTCACGACATCCGACCCCTCGCGCGACGCGCGCGACAAGAGTCTCTTCGCGGACGTCCGGGCAGTAGAGGTGCGATTTGAACGCTCATCCTGTGCGCGACCATAACATGCGCGCCTGGACGCTGGTTCTCGCGCTCGCATCACTCGGCATACCGCGCTTCGCAGGTGCCCAGGCGCCACCGCCGCTCGACAAAGCCGAGCTGATTCGCCTGTTGACCAATCCGCTATTTGCGCAGACAGAAGTGGCGGAGGTCGTCAGGCGCAGCTGCCTGACGTTCCGTCCCACGGAGCGGGACTGGGCAGATATCCGCTATGCCGGGGCCAATGGGGAGGTCATTGCCAGCGCCGCCGCATGCGACAGCCGACGGGCGAGCCCGCCGGCGCCGGCCGCAGCAGCCGCGGAGCCTGCGCCCATCGACATAGCTGTGGCGCAACCCGCCGACATCGTGATGACCGCCGGCACACCCGCGAGCGTTCGCGTGCGGCTGAGCCGCGGCCGCACGCCGGTGCGGCGCGCCACACTGGTGCTGCGCGGCTCGACATCGCTGGGTCTGCCACGTGACGTCTCTGCCGTGACGGATGACAGCGGTATGGCGGTCTTCGTTCTTCCCCCGGTGGTCGAGCCGGGGACGCATCGCTTCGAAATCACGGGAAGCAGTGGCTCGACATTTCCGGGTCATCCGGGCGTGTCGCTCACTGTGCGGCCGGGCGAGCCCGGGCGGCTGCGCGTGACGCCCGATTACATCGCCTCTCCCGATCGCGGCGCGACGATCGTCGCCACGGTGACCGACTCGCTGGGAAATCCGCTGGGGCAGGAATCGGTGGAGTTGAATCTGGGATCGGGAGCGCCGCTCTCGGCCGCGACGGATTCGGCGGGACGCGCTTCGTTCGTCCTCACGCCCACTGCGCTGCCGCGCGCCGGCGGCACGCTGCAGGTACGAGTCCGCAAGCTCGCCCCGGTCGAAGTGCCAATCACCGATGTGAGCGGGTTGTCGGGCCCGCTCACCGGATTCGTCGTGTCGGGCCCGCGCCGTGGCAGGGTCGCCAGTCCCTTGAGTGCTCCGCTCGTCTTTCGCGCGCGGACGGTGCAGGGAAGCGCGGCCGTCGGGCATGTGGTGCGGTTTCGCGCGGCCAATGCGCAGATCAAGCCCGATTCGGCCGTGCTCGATTCGACCGGCCTGGTCTCCGTGGACGTGATATTCGGGGCGCGCGCCGGCGAAGCGATGATTGTGGCGCGCATCGATTCGGTCGAACGACTGGTGACGTTGCCGGTCGATCCGGGACCAATCGTGTCGCTGCTGCTCGAGTACGGCGGCCGCCCGGTGACCGGCCGGCGCATCTCGGTGCCCGTCGCGACTCCGTTCGAGCTGCGACTGACCGCACGCGATTTGTACGGGAATCAGGCGCCCATCGATGCGCTGGGCCAGATGCTGCGCTCGAGCCGGCCCCCGGTTACGGCGCAGAGCGACCTTCAACTCGATCTCATGAACCTCGACGTAGGCGATTCCGCCGTACTGATCACGCTCAAGGCGCGCCGGCTGGGGATGTATGACTTTACGGTGGGCAGCGGGATTACCACGAGCGTCGGTGTAACGGCGATCGCCAAGTAGGCGATCAGTCGGCGGCGGCAGGCTCTTCCACGCGGCGCCGCGCGCGCCGGCCGAAGCGGTGCTGCAGTGCGTCGAGGTACGTGTAGACGACGGGCGTCACGTACAACGTGATGATCTGAGAGAACGCCAAGCCGCCCACCACCGCCAGGCCCAGCGGGCGGCGCGACTCGCCCCCCGCACCCAGGCCGATCGCGATGGGCAACGTGCCCATCAACGCTGCCATCGTCGTCATCATGATCGGCCGGAAGCGCACGCTGCAGGCTTCGATGATCGCCGCGCGCGGCGACTTGCCCTCTTCACGCTCCGCGTCGAGCGCGAAGTCGATCATCATGATGGCGTTTTTCTTGACGAGTCCCACCAGCATGATGATGCCCACGAACGCGTAGATGCTCAGCTCGGTACGGAAGATGAAGAGGGTGAGCAGGGCTCCGAATCCAGCGAACGGGAGGCCCGACAGAATCGTCAGCGGATGAATGAAGCTCTCGTAGAGAATCCCGAGCACGATGTAGATCACCACAATGGCGAGCACCAGCAGGAAGAGCAGGCCCTGCTGGCTGGACTGGAACGCCTGCGCGGTACCCGAGAAGCCGGTACTGATGGACGATGGCAACGTCTGGCGAGCCGCCTTCTGCACGTCGTTCACCGCCGTACCGAGCGAGACGCCGGGCGGAAGATTGAACGACAAGGTGACCGAGGGCAGTTGGCCGCTGTGGTTCACGCTCAGCGGCCCGACGTCGCTCGAGGCTGAGGCGACCGACGTGAGCGGGACCAGGTTTCCCTTCTGGGAGCGCAAGTACAGGAGCTGCAGCGCAGACGGATCGCGCTGGTACTCGGGAAGCAGCTCGAGAATCACCCAGTATTGATTGTTCGGCGTATAGATCGTCGACACTTGCCGCGAGCCATAGGCGTCGTACAACGCCTGCTCGATCTGTTGGACCGACACCCCGAGGCTCGTCGCGCGATCGCGATCGATGCGGACGCTCACCTGGGGATTCTTGATCTGCAGGTCGGTGGTCACGTCCTGAAGTGTCGGGATGCCGCGTAGAGCACGCTCGAGCTTGGCGGCGTTCTCGTACAGCGCGTCCATATCGGCGCTCTGCAGCGTGAACTGATATTGCGTCTTGGTCGGCCGCCCTCCGACGCGAATCGACGCCGGCAGCTGCAGGTACGTCCGGATGCCGGTCACCGCGTTGAGCTTCGCGTTGAGCTCCCGCGCCACCTGGTCGGCCGGCAGGCGCTCGTTGCGCGGCTTCAGGCGAATACTGAGGCGCCCCTGATTCATGGTGCCGCCGCCGACGGTCGACATGTAATGCGCGACGTTGGAATCGCGACCGACGATGTCCGCGACCGCGAGTTGGTGATCGCGCATGTTCTCGAACGACGTGCCTTCGAGCGTTTCGGTGTTGCCCTGAATCTGCCCCTGGTCCTCGGTCGGGATGAACCCCTTCGGCACGAACGGATACAGAAGAATCGTTGCCGCCAGAATGGCGGCTGAGAATATCATGGCCGCGGGACGGTGGTCCATCACCCACCCGAGCGAACGCTGGTAAAGCCCCAGGCCGCGTTGATACACGCGCTCCGTGGCCTCGTAGAAGCGGCCGTGCTGTGCGTTCTTGGGCGGCTTGAGGAAGCGGCTGCAAAGCATCGGGGTGAGCGTGAGCGACACGAATCCGGAAACGAGAATCGCGACGCCGATCGTCACGGCGAATTCGTGGAACAGGCGGCCCAGGATCCCGCCCATCAGCAGGACGGGAATGAACACGGCGGTGAGCGACAGCGTCATCGACAGAATGGTGAACCCGATTTCGCGCGCGCCGTCGAGCGCGGCCTGCATCGCGGGTTTTCCTTTTTCCATGTGCCGGACGATGTTCTCGAGCATCACGATCGCGTCGTCCACGACGAATCCCACCGACAACGTCAGCGCCATCAGCGAGAGGTTGTCGAGACTGTAGCCCATCAGATACATCACCGAGAACGTGCCGATGATCGAGAACGGCAGCGCGAGGCTCGGGATGACCGTCGCCGAGAGATTCTTGAGGAACAAGAAGATGACCATGACGACGAGCGCCAGCGTCACGAGCAGCGTGAGCTGGACGTCGTTGACCGATTGCCGGATCGAGACCGAGCGATCGTAGAGCGTGTTGACCGCGATCGAGGCGGGGATCTGCGCGCGCAGCGAGGCGACCGTGGCCTTCACACGGTCGGCGACCTGCACGGTGTTCGTGCCCGGCTGGCGCTGGATCGCGAGCACGATCGCGCGTTTGCCGTCGTACCAACTGGCGTTACGGGAGTCCTGAACGTCGTCGAGCACCTCGGCCACGTCTTCGAGCCGCACGGGCGCGCCATTCTGATACGTGACCGCCAGCTTGCGAAACTCGGGCGCGCTCGAGATCGAGCCGTCGGCCATGACGGTGTAGGCGCGTTGCGGTCCCCACAACGTGCCCGTCGGCAAGTTGGGATTGCCCGCCGAGACGGCTTCGGTGACTTCGTCCAGCCCAATGCCGCGGGCCTGAAGCGCTTTCGGATCGACCTGGATCCGTACGGCGTACTTTGCCGAGCCGAATACCTGCACCTGCGCGACGCCGTCCACGGTCGAGAGCCGCTGAGCGAGGAACGTTTCCGCGTACTCATCGAGCGCCGACAGCTGCATCGTCCCCGACGTCAGCGCGAGATAGAGGATCGGCGAATCGGCGGGATTGGATTTGTTGTACGACGGCGGCTGCATCCCGGGCGGCAGCTGTCTGAGCGTCTTTGAAATCGCAGACTGCACGTCCTGCGCCGCGGCGTCGATGTTCCGCGACAGCGAGAACTGCAGGGTAATGTTGGTGCCGCCCAGCGTGCTCGACGACGTCATCGCGTCGATCCCGGCGATCGTCGAGAACTGTTTCTCGAGCGGCGTCGCAACCGCCGCGGCCATGGTCTGCGGGCTCGCCCCCGGCAGCCCGGCGGAGACGTTGATCGTTGGGAAATCGACGTTCGGAAGATCGCTGACCGGCAACAGGCGATAGGCCATCAACCCGAACATCAGAATGCCCAGCATCACGAGCGTAGTCGCGACAGGACGCCGAATGAAGAGCCCGGAGATGCTCACCGCTGCTTCTCTCCCTCGGCACCACCGCCGCCGCCGGCGGTCTCGGTGGTCGGCCCGCCGCGAATGTCCACCTTGGCATTGGGAGTCAGACGGAGCTGGCCGTCCGTGACGACGAGTGTGCCCGCCGGCACGCCGGCCAGCACGGTCAAGCTGTCGAGCGTACGCTGGACCGTCACCGGCTGCGTCGATGCGGTGCCATCGTTATTGACAACGAAGACGTACGTGCCCTGCTGTCCCTGCATCACGGCCTGACTTGGCACGACGACCGCATCGGTCTGCGTGCCGAGCACGAGCGTGATGGCGACGAACTCACCGGGCCAGAGCGCGCCATCGCGATTGGGGAAGCGTGCTTTCAGCAACACGCTGCCGGTGGTGCTGTCCACCTGGTTATCGACGAACGAGAGGACGCCATCGACGGAGAGCGCGGAGTCGCGCGCCGATGTGGCTACCGCGGTGAACTGCTTGTCGGTCCCCTGGCGGAGCGCCGGCAGATTCACCGCGGGAACGGCGAACCGGACGAGAATCGGGCGCATCTGCACGATCGAGACGAGCGGATCGCTGCCGGCGCGCACGACATTGCCCTCGTGCAACAAGAGCCGGCCGGTGCGGCCGGCGATCGGCGCGCGGACCGTCGCATACTCGAGATTGAGCCGGGCGATCGCGGACGCCGCGGAATCGGAGCGAACCACCGCTGCCGCCGCATCGGCCGCGGACTGCTTGGCTTCGTAGTCTTCCTGCGTCACGGTATTGGTTGTCGCGAGCTCCTTGTAGCGCGAGGCTTCGCGGGACGCGCTTAGTGCCTGTGCCACGTCGCGACCGAGCGCTCCCTCCGCCTGTTGCAACGCCGCCTGATAGGGGCGCGCGTCGATTTCGAACAGGACCTGGCCGGCCGAGACTTCGTCGCCTTCGGCGAAATGCACCCGCTGAATCGTGCCGCCGACTTGCGGCAACACGCTCACCGAGCGAATCGGCTCGACAGTTCCGTTGGCGTCCAACTCATAAGGAAGGGAGCGGTGCTCGGCCCGGGCGACGCTGACGGGGACCCTGGGAGCCGTACCAGCCCGGCGAGGGCCGCACCCAGTCCCTGCCGCGAGGGCGACGATCGCCAGCACTGAAGCTCGGAATGGCACGACTTCTATACGCATATCCTCCCCATGGCGTCATTTAGACCCGCAGGGCGGGGTTTAGGGTACGCCGCGGCCGCTGTTAAACGTAGCCTCGGAGATGCTCGCACGCGTTCGCTCCGCCGCCGTGCTCGGCATCGATGCGTACCTGGTCGAGGTCGAGACCGACATTGCCAACGGCCTTCCCACGTTCGTGACCGTAGGCCTGCCCCAGGGGGCAGTAAAGGAAGGGCGCGATCGGGTTTCCGCCGCCCTCGCCAATACCGGGTACACCTTCCCGCTGAGGCGCATCACGGTGAATCTGGCGCCGGCCGACGTGCGGAAAGAGGGGTCGGCGTTCGATCTTCCTATCGCGCTGGGAATCCTGGCTGCCACTGAGCAAGTAAGCGCCGACCGACTGGCGAAGATCGCCGTGCTCGGCGAGTTGGGCCTCGAGGGCGCCGTGCGGCCGGTGCGGGGGGCGCTCCCCGTGGCGCTCGCCGCCCGCGCTGCCGGTGTCGAAGCCCTGATCCTGCCGCGGGAGAATCTCGGCGAGGCGGGCGTCGTGGAAGGTCTGCAGGTGCTGGGCGCCGGATCGCTGGCCGAGATCGCCGACTTCCTGGACGGAAAGGCCGATCTCACGGCCGCTGCGATCGACGTCGCCCAATTGTTTGCCGACCGGGCCAGGGACGATGTCGACTTCGCCGAGGTGAAGGGACAGCCACGCGCCAAGCGCGCGCTCGAGGTCGCGGCGGCGGGTGCCCACAACATTTTGCTCGTGGGCACGCCGGGGTCGGGTAAGACGATGCTCGCGCGCCGCCTGCCCACGATCCTCCCGATGATGAGCCTCGATGAAGCGCTAGAGACGACGAAGATCCATTCTGTGGCTGGCACCCTGCCGCTCGGGGAGTCGCTCGTGGCGCGACGGCCGTTTCGCGCGCCGCACCATACGATTTCCGACGCGGGCTTGATCGGTGGGGGATCGTATCCACGTCCCGGCGAGGTCAGCCTCGCGCACGGCGGCGTGCTATTCCTCGACGAGCTGCCCGAGTTCCGCAAGAACGTCCTGGAAGTACTCCGACAACCGATGGAGGATGGTGTTGTAACGATCGCCCGCGCGGCGATGAGTCTATCGTATCCGGCGCGCTTTATGATGGCTGCCGCGATGAATCCCTGCCCATGCGGGTGGTTCGGCGACGCGCATCACACATGTGCCTGCGCGCCGCTGGTAGTGCAGCGCTATCTCGCGCGCGTGTCCGGACCGCTGCTCGATCGTATCGATATCCATCTGGAGGTGCCGGCCGTGAAATACAAAGCCCTCACCGCCGAGAACAACGGAGAGGGCAGCGCGGCCATGCGGGACCGCGTGGATCGCGCGCGGGCGGTGCAGCGCGAGCGATTCGACAACCGGCCGGGGATCTACGCCAACGCGCACATGGCGCCGCGCGACATTCGCGCTCACTGCAAGGTATCGGACGGCGCCGACGCGTTGCTCAAGACCGCCATCACCCGCCTGGGACTCTCGGCGCGCGCCTATCATCGAATTCTGAAGATCGCGCGCACCGTCGCCGACCTCGACCAGGCTCCGGAGCTCGAGCCGAAACATGTCAGTGAGGCGATCCAGTATCGCAGCCTCGACCGGCGGGGACTGGCTTAGACGGTTGTGGCGATCTTGCCGGTCAGCAGCTGCTCAGCTCGCTTGAGCTGCTCCGGCTGGCCGACTACGACGAGCACATCCCCCGCAGCCAGGCGAAAGTCCGCGTCGGGTGTTGCCTGGTCGCTCTCTCCTCGCCGCACGGCGAGGATCAACGCTCCCGTTCGTGATCGCAGCGCGGTTTCGGCGATCGTCTGGCCGACGACCGGGGCGTTCGGATCCAGCATGACACGCTCGACCTGCATTTGCGGAATCGCCGGAAAGGTCCCCGTCCGGGTGAACCGGGGGCGAGCCCCCGGCCGCAGCGCCTGATACTGGGACGCGCGAATCTCATTGACGAGCCGCTCGACGTCTTCCCGCGGGACGTTGTACTGCGCCAGCACGCGCGCAAAAATCTCGATCGACGTCTCGAATTCTTCGGGAATGACGGCGTTCGCGCCCAGGCGGGTGAGCTCGGGGATCTCCACGACGTACCGGGTGCGCGTGATGATGTACACCTTGGGATTCATGTCGCGCGCCACGCGAACCATACGCCGTGTTGCAGCAGGATCGGAAATCGCGATCACCATCAGGCGCGCGCGTTCGATCCCCAGTGCATGGAGGATCTCTTCCCGGGTCGCGTCACCGTAGAACGCGGGTTCTCCGTCGGTGCGCGCCTTGCGCACCGTCTGGGCATTCAGCTCGACAATGAGGTAGGGGACATTGATCGACCGCAGCGCCGTCGCGACGTTGCGCCCGTTGAGTCCGTAGCCGGCGATGACGACATGATCTTTGACCGGATCCTGCACCGGCGCAAAGTCGCGCGGGCGGAATCCGGGCAGCAGGCGATTGAGCGGCACCACCTTTTCCAGCGCGTCGAGCAGCACGGGACCACCCTGCAGCAGGAACGGCGTCACCAGCATCGTGATCACCGCGACGCCCAGAAACTGCTGATACAGCAGGTCAGGCAGCAGCCCGGCGGTGCGACCGTCCCTGGCGAGCACGAAGGAGAACTCGCCGATTTGGGATACCCCCACGCCGGCGAGCAACGCGACGCGACCCGAATACCCCATCAGGGCCGGTCCCACGGCCGCCGACAGTGTTTTGCCGCCCATGATGACGGCCACGGCCAGCAAGACGAGCCAGGGATAGCGCCCGACTGTCTCGAGCTGCACGAGCATCCCGACCGCGACGAAAAACAGCGAGATGAAGATGTCGCGGAAGGGCATCAACTCGGCCAACGCCTGATAGCCGTAGTCCGATTCCGAGATGATGAGTCCCGCGAGGAAGGCGCCGAGGGCGAGCGAAGCGCCGGCTGCTGCGGTGCCCAACGCGGTGAGCGTCCCGATGAGAATGACGGCGATGAGGAACAGCTCGCGGCTGCGCGTCTTGAGGATCTCGCTGAGCACGCGCGGCACGATGGTGCGCGCGGCAAGAATTACTCCGACGACGACCAGCGCGGCCTTGCCGAGCGCCAGCAGCAATCCGACCACCCCTCCCTCCGCCTGTCCGGCGAGGAAGGGCAGGACCAGCATGATCGGCACGACGCACAGGTCCTGAAAAATCAGCATGCCGGTCGCCAGGCGTCCGTGCGGGGCGTCGATCTCGCTCTTGTCGGTCAGCACTTTCAGCACGATGGCGGTGCTCGACAATGCGATCAGGAACCCGAGGAACAGCGAGACACGCCAATTGCGCAGGAAGGCGAGTCCCACCGCGAGCGTGGCGAGTACGGTAAATCCCATCTGGGCAATGCCGCTCGCGAGAATCTGGCGGCCCATTTCCCGCAGCCGGCTGAGTGAGAACTCGATGCCGATCGTGAACAGCAGCAGAATCACGCCGACTTCCGCGAGTCCTTCGACATCGTGCGGGTCGGACACCAGCCCCAGCGCATTCGGGCCGAGCAGCATCCCGGCGACGATGAAACCGGGGAGCGCCGGCAGTTTGAAGCGATAGAACACCAGTATCACCAGCAGCGAGCCGGCGAAGATGACGGCGAGGTCACGCAGGACGTGTAGCTGTGCCACGGTGGCCTAAAGGTAGGAGGACCCGTAGCTTTGGCCACCGTGCGCGACTGGCTCACATATCGTGTCGGCCTGAGTCCCGCGGTCCAGACGCACCTGCTGGTCACGATCGTCGTGATCGCGGGACTCTGGATCCTCGAGCGACTGGTGCTCGCCGTCGTCTACCGGCGAGTCACGGACCCCTGGACCCGCTATCGCTGGCGCAAGGGCGTCGCGTATCTGTTTCTCGCGATCGCCGTCCTCGTCATTGGCCGCGAGTGGCTCGAGGGGTTCAAGTCACTTGCCACATTCCTCGGCATCGTATCGGCGGGCATCGCGATCGCGCTCAAGGATCCGCTCGCGAACCTCGCGGGGTGGGCGTTCATCGTGTGGAGCCGTCCCTTCGAGGTCGGCGATCGCGTCGAGATCGCCAAACACAAAGGCGACGTCATCGACGTTCATCTCTTCAAGTTCACGCTGAACGAGATCGGCGGCTGGGTGGATGCGGATCAGAGCACCGGCCGGATCGTCCACATTCCCAATCAGCAGGTGTTCACCGAAGCGGTCGCCAACTACGACAAGGGATTCAAGTACATCTGGAACGAAGTCCCGGTACTGGTGACCTACGAGAGCAACTGGAGAAAAGCGAAGGAGATCCTCACGGCGATCGCGAATAAGCACGCCGAGCATCTCACGGCCGAGGCGGAACGCGACCTGCTGGCGGCCTCACGACAGTACCTGATCAACTATAGGAAGCTCACGCCGATCGTATACACCAACACGACGGGCTCCGGCATTCTGTTGACGATTCGCTATCTGATCGAGCCGCGCCGCCGGCGCGGCACGGTGTCGGCGATTTGGGATGACATCCTGACCGAATTCGGGAAGTCCAAGGATATCGACCTTGCTTATCACACCGTGCGATCGTTCGCCAACCCCATCGAGGGAAAGATCGTCGGCCTGCCGGAGCAGCCCGCCTAACGCAACGCCGCGCCGTGTTCGACGACGGCATTCACGAGCAGATCGAAGTCGGCGCGCCGGCTCCGGTGATTCGTGATGGCCACGCGAATCGCGAATTTGCCGTTGAGCGTCGTCTGTGAGGGAATCGCCAGCCCGCTCTCCTGAACACGCAGCAGAATCTCTGTGTTGATGGCGTTGAGCCGCTCGTCGGACGCGCCCGGTACGACATAGCGAAAACAGACGACGTTGAGTGGCGCCGGTGCCAGCAGCTCGAGCCGCGGGTGCTTGGTAACGAGGCCCGCCAGGTAATGCGCCTGCCGGACATTTTGATGAATCAGCTGCGCAAACGCGTCGCTCCCGTGCGTTTTGAATGACATCCACACCTTCAACGCGCGAAAGCCGCGGGACAGCTGCACTCCCCGTTCGGCGAAGGGAAAACCGCCGGCTGCGATGCCGCGGTCGAATGACGCGAGGTAAGCCGGGGTCACGTTGAACGTGGCACGGTGCGCCGTCTGGTCACGCACGAGCGTGCATCCCGCCTCGTACGGCATGTACAGCCATTTATGAAGATCGAACGCGACCGAGTCGGCCTGCTCGAGTCCCTCGACCACGTGGCGCAGCGACGGGACAAGCGCCACCAGCGCGCCGAACGCGCCATCGACGTGGAACCACAGGCCTTCGTCGTTGCAGAGTTGCGCGAGCGCGCGCAGGTCATCGGTTGCGCCCGTATTGACCGTCCCGGCATTCCCGACAATGCAGATCGGCCGGCTGCCCGCTGCGCGGTCAGCCGCAAGCGTCTCGCGCAGCGCCGCCAGATTGATCGTGTAATCGGTGTCGACAGGGATGCTGCGCAGGGCGTCGTGGCCCAGACCCATCAGCTCCACCGCTTTGCGCACCGAGGAGTGTGTCTCGCTCGACGCATAGACAGTGAGGCGAGGCCCGGCGGTCATCCCACGCTCGCGGACGTCGAAGCCGGCGCGTGCGTGTCGCGCGACTGCGAGCCCGACGAAATTGGCCATCGAGCCGCCGGATACGAGCAGCCCGTGCGTACCGGCCGGCAGACCGAGCAGCTCCACAAGCCACCCGATCACCTGATTCTCCACTACAGCGGGCGCGTCGTCGAACTCGGCGACCTGTGGGTTCATCCCGGACGCGAGCATGTCCGCCAGCATCGCGAGCGGGGTGCCGGTGCCGATCACCCAGCCCCAGAAGCGTGGATGAATATTGCCCGTGGGATAGGGGAGGACATCGCGCTTGAATTCTTCGTAGACGGCGGCCGCCGCGGTCGGCCCGCGCGGTACACGCCCGGAGAGCCGCTGGCGGACGTCGGCGGGAAGGGACTGCCACACGGGACGCTGGCGTGCCGTGCGGAGGTAGTCGAGCATGTCATCGACCATCCGATGGCCGAGTACGCGCAGCTCCTCCCAACCGGCCTCGTCGGCGGGGTCGAGACTAATCTCGGGCGACGACGTCGTAGTGCTCGACCGAGGGCTCGAGCTCGAGGAGGAAATCGCGGTCTTCTGGGAAGTAGCGGGCTTTCTCATAGTCCTCGCCGGCGAACCGCCGGATGGCATCGAGTGACTCCCACAACGACAGGAAGGTGAATTCGGCGCGATCGTTCTGAATCCGGCGCAGCACGTACACGCCGCGATTGCCGGGCGTTGCGCGGCACTCGGGCACGCCGGTCCGATACAGGTAGTCGGTGTATTCCTCGGCTCGCGCCGCCGGCGTCACCCCGTGCCAGATGCGCGCGATCAGGGATCCTGGGCTAGAGGCGGTCGAGCGTCGCGACGGTGCGGTCATTGCGCACGTTCCCGGTATTCAGCGTGGAGTTCGGTTCGAACAGCAGGACGTGCGTCTCTTCCTCGGCCACAGGTAGATGTTCCACGCCATGCGGAATGATCGCGAATTCTCCCGGTCCCAGGACGAGATCTTTGTCACGCAGCTTGAGGCGCAACTTGCCTTTCACCACGAGGAACAGCTCGTCTTCCCGCTCGTGATGATGCCACACGAATTCGCCCTTCAGCTTCACGAGCTTGACCAGACTGTCGTTCACTTCGCCCACGATCTTGGGACTCCAATGCTCCTGAAACCGGCTGAACATGTCGGCCAGATTTACCGCGCGGGGGTCGTTCATGATGCGCGCTCCAGAACTGTGTTGGTGTCCACCACGGTCGAGAATTCGCCGTGCAGGTCGGCCAGGGCGACGTCGTGGACCAGCTCGGCGCCGTAGCGTTTCCCGTTCGGCCCGGTATTGTCGAAGGTCGCGGTGGCATCGGATACGACGTAGGTCGTGAAGCCCAGGTTCCCTGCCATGCGCGCCGTCGTCGAGACGCACATGTTGGTCTGCATGCCCACGA
>Ga0136846_1222154_pt1 | contig 18318 bp, 15 predicted proteins | sample HopSoiMetagenom2_FD_96841 | JGI IMG/M metagenome (GOLD analysis project Ga0136846, IMG submission 96841) | Grasslands soil microbial communities from Hopland, California, USA - 2 Assembly 2016 (version 4) | ecosystem: Environmental > Terrestrial > Soil > Grasslands | place: USA: Hopland...
TCAGAGGCACGGCGATCGATACCGCCGATCACTTTGGGGATATCGTGCCGCTCCACATCGGTATTGCCTGGATCTTCGCGCTCCGGAGAGAAGGCAACCATCACGCCATCCAGCTCTTGCGGCGTCTCCGCCTCTTGCGAGTGCCGATCACGCAGTACCTGCACATCGGTCTCTTCGCCGATACGGTCGATGGTGGCAGCAATAATCTCTTCTGTCGTTCCCGGATAAGTCGTGCTCTCCAGCACCACCAGCTGACCGGCGTGAAGATGCGGCGCCAGTGCCTCAATGGTGTTGACGACGTAGCTCATATCCGGAGCGCTATGGTCGTCAATCGGCGTCGGAACGCAGATCAGAATTGCGTCGAGGTAACGTGCCTCAGAGAAATCCGCGGTCGCGACAAAGCCGTTCTTCTGCGCTGCCTGAATGCTCTCGGCTTCAATGCGGTGAATGTACGATTTGCCCTTGTTGAGAAAATCGACCTTCAGCGGATCGACATCAAACCCGGTAACGGCAAAACGTTCGTCACTGAACAGCAGCGCCAGCGGCAGACCAACATAACCAAGACCTACAATTCCGACCTTTGCTTCGCGGCTGGCAATACGATCTTTCCAGGCATCAAGTGTCGCAGCTTCGGGTGCGACCGCCTTACGAATGATATGGAGTGGGGTCACTTACCAGAATCTCCCTTTAACCTCTTACGAGTGCCTCTGTTTTTTCCGAATACGCACTGCTCAAATACCAGGCGATCGTGCGTCGCAGGCCTTCTTCAAACCCGACAACGGGGCTATAACCAAATGCATTTTTCGCGGCGGTAATATCTGCCAGCGAATCCCGGACGTCACCGGTGCGCTCCGGCCCATACTGAGGGGACTCAGCATAGTTCAATAGATGCGCGATCACGGCATAAGTCTCATTGAGGGTGTGCCGTTCTCCACATGCCACGTTGAAAACCCGGCCCGCTACCTTCTCCGCCGGCGCTGACATGGCCAGCAGATTGGCATGGACAGCGTTATCAATGTAGGTAAAGTCACGGCCCTGCTCGCCATCACCAAAGATCAGCGGCCGCTCGCCCTGCATCATCTGCAGCGTAAACTTCGCCATCACACCGGAGTACGGCGAGTCCGGCACCTGACGCGGACCGAAGATATTGAAGTAACGCAGGCACACCGTCTCCAGGCCATAGACCTGCCAGTAGCTCTGCATGTAGAGCTCACCTGCCAATTTTTGCACCGGATACGGTGCAATTGGCTGCGGCTTCATGCTCTCAACCCGAGGGAATCCGGGCTGATTGCCATAGGCGGATGACGAAGCGGCATAGACCACGCGCTTCACGTTGTTCGCACGCGCCGCTTCCAGCAGGTTGAAGGTGCCGTTGATATTGGTTTCGTGGCTCGGCCGCGGCTTCTTGACCGATCGCGGCACCGAGGGCAAGGCTCCCTCGTGAAAGATGTAGTCCACGCCCTCGCACGCCTTCATCACGGCATCGGCGTCACAAAGGTCGGCTTCGACGAAGTCGATCCCATCCATAACCGCCGCGAGATTCTCGCGCCGTCCAGTAGCAAAATTGTCGAGCGCCCGGACCCGCTCTCCGCGGGCAACTAACGCTTCCGTCAGATGCGATCCGATAAAGCCGGCTGCTCCTGTAATCAAATACTTCGCCATAGTGACCGATAAACCCTTAGACGTAATTATTGCTTTTTCGACTCGGTAATGAGTAGCATCCGGTCCGAATTTTCTACCCTATCTGCCGGATATATCGTTTCGAGTCAAACTTCCGCCCGGTAGATTCGCGCGACATATACCGGATCTTCCCAAAGACAGGCCGCTCATTCCACGGCCGGTCGAACTTTCCCAGCATCGCCCAGGCGATACCGGCGTATCCATTCGGATCGCGCCCGTCGATGAAGTACTTGTCGTTGAGATGGATACCTCGCCGTACCGCTATCTTTACGCTCGGCGACCATTCCAGGATCTTTTTCGCCCAGTACATGCGCATGACGTTGTGCATCCAGCCAAAGTCAAGCATCTGGCGCTGTGCCGCATTCCACAGGTCGTCGTGGGTCCGGGCGGCCTCCAGTTGCGCCAGGGAATACAGGCGCGGCCGTTCGTCCCTGGCATGCTCCACAATCGTTTGCTTAGCCCAGTTCTCTGCTGCGGCGTCCGAATCGTAAACGTCATGCTGAAACCAGCAGTAATTGATCGCCAGCTCCCGCCACACCAGAAGCTCATTGAAGAAGCTGTCGCAGGCGGACTTTAACCCGGGCTCTTTCTTCACCGCCTCCTGTACGGCAAGCGCGATTGTCAGCGGTCCGATGTGGCCAAAGTGCAGGTATGGCGAAAGCCGTGAGCTGCCATCCAGCTCCGGGTGACTGCGGTCGTGCTCATACCCTGCAAGCATCTTCTGCACGAAGTGCCGCAGCCGTTTCATCGCCGCGTGTGTTCCTCCGGCCCACTCCTCGACGGGGAGGACGCTGCGGTCCAGGTCTTTCCATCCCCGCGTGATGTCGAGATTCAGATTCTCCGCTTGCAGTCCGCGTGGATGCCTCCAGGCATGGTGCGCAGTGGGATTTCGGTATGGCTTCAGGAAATGCGGCCATAACTTTTGTACGCGTGGCCTCAGCGTATAGGCCCCATATTGAGCTTTTTCCAGCAATCGCGAAGGCACAACCACATCGGCATCCACCGTCCAGAACGGGATATCGATTTGCCGTGCAATATGCCTGCGCCAGCTCTCTGGTGCACGCATCGGGTTCTCATCGCCGATGACGATGGCGGCCTTCGCCTCAGCAAAGAACTTCAGGTGATCCTCATGCGGGGGACGGCGAACAACAAAGCTTACATTGCGCTCCGCCAGGTCCTGCTCTACATCGCGCAAACCCTGATTCAGGAAGAAGTAGTGGCGCAGATTCGCATGCGGAAAGTTCGAGATGGCGGCGAAGTACACTACGACCGGCAGGCCGAGTTCGTTGCCCAGATCGATTGCCGTGTCGAGTGCGTGATTATCGACGCCGCGTTGAGCGCGCTGCATCCAGTAGACGACGCATTTCCCAGCCCTGTCCGGCATCCCGCCACGACGCACGGTCACACGCGGGTCTTCAGCAATGGACCTGAGGGCACCGGGAAGATCCTGCAAATCAGCCATATCAATAAGAATGCGGCCCGAGGGCCGCATTCGTGTACTGCAATTTCAGTAGCTCTTTACCAAAGTCCCCAGGCCCGGCTCATGTAGTCACTCAGCGTCATCGCAATCAGGACGAGGAAGGTGAAGACGCCGGCGCCGATGGTCAGCTTCAGCAGCTTGGACTGGTACTTCATGTGCATGAACCACAGGATCACCACCGTCGCCTTGATGACGGCAATGAGAACGGCCACGATCGGGTTCAGGGCGCCCATCTCCACAAAGGCAGCCGCCACCGTGATCGCGGTGAGCACCAGTAGCGTACCGTAGATGACCAGGTAGGTCGAGGGGCCGACGATGTGGTGATCGTGATGCTCAGGATTCGTGATGTTTGCGGGGTCGTGATGAAGATCCGACATTTACTTGGCTCCCAGATCGATGAGGTACAGCAGCGGGAAGAGGAAGATCCAGACGATATCGACGAAGTGCCAGTACAGTCCGAAGTTCTCGATCGGCGCAACGTAGCCTTCGGTGAACTCGCCGCGGTTAGCACGCACCATGTACCAGAAGATCAGCACGATGCCGATGATCATGTGCAGGGCGTGCATGCCGGTCATGGCGAAGTAGAGCGAGTAGTAGACCTGCGTCTTCTGCGCCATGTCGACGCCAAGCTTGCCGAAATCGGCGATCGAAAACTTCAGGCCCGGGATGTGGCTGTCGTGCCACTTCTCGGCGTACTCAAAGTACTTCACCACAAGGAAGGCGATACCGAAGAAGTTGGTCAGACCAAGAAAGTTGACCAGCGCCTTACGCTTGCGCGTCTCCGCCGCCCATACCGCCATCGCCATACAGAAGCCCGACGTGATCAGGATGGCCGTATTCAGCGCGCCCAGCTTGATGGAGAGCGTGTGGCTGGCAGCGACGAAGGCCGGGTTGTACCAGTTGCGGTACAACAGGTAGGCCATGAACAGACCGCCGAAGAACATGATTTCGGTCAGGAGGAAGAGCCACATGCCGAAGCTTGCCGCCTCGCGCTGCTGCTCCTCCGTCTCAAAATGATGCCGATGCTGCGGCAGATGCACGTGTTCGTGCTCGTGCTCCTCTTGCAGCTCGCCGGGTTGCGTTACTACCATCGCGTTATCCAACGGTCGTCACCTCTTGTTTCTGCTTGTGCGCCAGCCACTCAAAATCGTATGCCTCGTAATCGACATACGGAATCTCCGTAAAGTTCTCGGTCAGCGGCGGCGACTGTAACTGCCACTCAAGACCGGTAGCCTGCCAGGGATTAGGACCGGCAATCTCGCCATACTTCAGCGACCACGCCAGGTACAGGATCGGCAGCAGATAGCCGACGCCCAGAACCGTTGCGCCCGCTGTCGACAGAACATTCAGTACCTGGTAGTCAGCCGGGTACGCATGGTAGCGGCGCGGCATGCCCAGGTAACCGAGGATGAACTGCGGGAAGAAGGTCAGGATGAAGCCGATAAAGGTCGTCACCGCAGCCAGTTTCGAGAGCGACTCGGGGTACATACGGCCCGTCATCTTCGGCCACCAGAAGTGGATACCGGCAAGGAAGGCCATCAGCATGCCGCCCACCATCACGAAGTGGAAGTGCGCCACGATGAAGTAGGTCTCGGTCAGGTGAATGTCCATACCCAGGGAGCCGAGGAAGACGCCCGTCAGACCGCCGATGGTGAACAGACCAATGAACCCGAAGGCGTACAGCATCGGGGTCTCGAAGGTGATGGAGCCCTTATACAGCGTCGCCGACCAGTTGAAGATCTTGATGGCCGAAGGCACGGCAACCAGCATGGTCAGCAGTGAGAAGACCAGAGCCGAGTAGTTGGAGACACCCATGATGAACATGTGGTGCGCCCATACGAAGAAGCCGAAGACCGCGATGGCCACCGAAGAGAAGGCGACGGCCGTATAACCGAAGACGCGCTTACGGCTGAAGTTCGCCATCACTTCGGAGATCACACCCATGCCCGGCAGAATCATGATGTACACGGCAGGGTGCGAGTAGAACCAGAACAGGTGTTGGAAGAGCAGCGGATCGCCGCCCTTGGCCGGGTCGAAGACTCCCAGGCCGATCGTACGCTCCAGAACCACCAGGACGATCGCGATCGCCAGAACCGGCGTGCCCAGCACCATCAGGATGGAGGCAGCATAGTTCGACCACACGAACAGCGGCATACGGAACCAGGTCATGCCCGGTGCGCGCATACGGTGAATCGTCACGATGAAGTTCAGACCCGTAAAGATCGAGCTGAAGCCGGCGACGAAGATCGCCAGACCGGTGGTAATCACGTGCGTGTTCAGATAGTGCGTCGACAGCGGCGTCGTGAAGGTCCAGCCCGTATCCACACCGCCCAGAACCAGCGCGGTCAGCGTGAAGGTGCCACCGATCAGGTACAGGTACCAGCTCAGCAGGTTGATCTTCGGGAAGGCAAGATCCCTTGCTCCGATCATGATCGGGATCAGGAAGTTGCCGAGTGTTGCCGGAACCGAGGGCACCAGGAACAGGAAGATCATCACGATGCCGTGCATCGTGAACATCTTGTTGTAGGTGTCGGCAGCCAGCAGATCACCTGCGGGAGTCAACAGCTCCAGACGCACCAGGCCGGCAAATGCTCCACCCAGGAAGAAGAAGCCGGTGATCGAGATCAGGTACAGCATGGCGATGCGCTTGTGGTCTCCGGTAAGGAGCCAGCTCAGCAGGCCGTGCTCAGCATTCAGGTAATTCCGCTTCGGCAGAGCTGCAGTGCTCTGATCCGGAAGGCTAACGATAGTGCTCATGGCTTCACCATCCCCGGCGTGGTCGGCGCCGCTTCTGTGGACGTTGCTGTGGTCAGCGTTTGCTGCACACGATAGTTGGTCTTCAGAGACTTGAGGTACTCCACCAGGTCGATCAGTCCTTCTTCGCTGATCTGCCCCTGGTAGGTCGGCATAATCGGCTTATAGCCGGCCGGAACGTGCGATGACGGGTTCAGGATCGTGTCGCGCAAAAATGCCTCGTTGGCAAGCTGCGTCGATCCATCTTCCATCTGCACCTTCTTGCCGTACAGACCGGCGAGGTTCGGTCCGCGGGCGCCGGCAGCGCCGGTGTGGCACTGGTTGCAGCCCAGGCTCGCAAACAGGCGCTCACCGTTCTGTGCCAGGCTCATGCCGCTGGTCGAGGCGTCAGTCCACTTCTGATAATCGTCCGGCGACAGAGCCGTCACCGTGCCGATCATGCCCGAGTGCAGCGTACCGCAGTACTGGGTGCAGAACAGGTGATAGACGCCCGGCTCGGTGGCATTGAACCACACCGTCGAGTAACGGCCGGGAATCACCTCACGCTTCACCCGGAACTCGGGGATCGAGTAGGAGTGGAACACGTCCTGCGAGATCATGGTCAACTGCACCGGACGGCCCGTGGGCACGTGCAGCGTGTTGATCTCGTGCTGGCCGCCCGGATGCTCGGCCTTCCACATCCACTGCTTGCCGACGATGTAAATGTTCATCGAGTTGGCAGGCGGGTTGTAGATGCGGAAGTACAGCAGCGCGCCCCAGACGAAGGTCACCAGGAAGATGACCAGCGGAATGATGGTCCAGGTTGCTTCCAGCAACGTGGAGCCTTCGATCTGCGTGGCCTCGGGGTTGCGCTCCTTACGGTAGCGGAGCGAGAAACCGAAGACCAGCGCGCCGACGATCAGCACGCCGACAAGCGTCATCGCCAGCAGGAAGAAGTAAAGAGCGTCGGCATAGGGAGCAATGGTCGACGCCTCCTTCGGAAACAACGCCGAAGAGGTGAGCCACTTGTTTAGAAATTGCCAAAGTACCGGACTGATTCCCATCGTTTCCCTTTATCCGTTCTGTCGCTTCGTCAAAGAATGATCACGTCCCAGCTTTGCATCCCGCCGGAACATCAAGAACATGAACCCACCCAGGCCGGCCACGGTAACCATGCCGCCCAGTTGCACCACACGCGACACGATCAGGCTGTGCTTGTTCTGCTGCGGGTCGTAGTGATAGCAGTACGTCAAAATGTTGGCGACCGGCGAACCGATCTTGTTGCCGGAAGCTTCGATCAGGCCGAGCAGCAGGTCCTTAGGCGAGTACTCCACGCCCATGTAGTACTGTGCCAGCCGTCCCTCAGGTGTCACTACTTCCAGCGCCGAGGCATGCGCGAACTGCGAAGTCTTCCCATCCGGGCTCTTCACCTCGACATAGCCATACCCGGTAGCCTGCGAGACCGCATCGATCGAGGTCTTCGGTCCAACCAGGAAATGCCAGCCATTCGCTGTCTCCGGATGTCCATACCGCTTCACATACATCGCTTTCTTTTCGGCCGCATCCTGAGGAGTCTCCCGCGGATCGATCGAAACCATCACGATGTTGAAGTCACTACCCGGCTTCAGCTTCACCATCTGAAGAGCGGAGGCCATGCCGTCCATCTCCTCGGAGCAAAGCATCGGGCAGCGGTAGTACACCAGAGCAAAGAGCCCGGGCTTCTTGCCGTCGAAGTAGTCGTTCAGCGTGACGGATTTTCCAGTCTCGTCCGTGAACGGAACATGCAACGGCAAAGGCGTATTCAGGTGCTGCTCAACGCCTACGCGCTGCAGCACGGTCGGCAGTTGCCCACCGCTGACTTCGCCAGTCTGTTTGTCACCATAGCCGCTGACCTGCCCCATCGCGGAGGCACACGCCAGCGCGCATCCCAACAGGGCGGCGAGGCGGGTCTTCCGAATTGGGTGCATCGTCGTCATGGTTACTTCTTCTCTTCCTTACTTGCTTCTTTTGCGAACTCAAGCTTCTGCTCGCGCTCCGCAATGCGCTCCTGCTCAAAACCGCTACGGGCGAATCCATTGGTCAGCGGAGCCGTCACCACCGGAGTATCCGCGCCCACCATCTTCGCCACGGTCGTTGCGGCCTTGGCATCAGCAGCCAGCGGAAGTCCGCGTTCGGCTGTCAGTTCAATCGCACGATCGATCGGAATGCGAACCGAGTTCGGCATGCCCTGCACCTGCGAGTAGTTCTCCAACAGCAGGTCTTCCCTTGCGTGCAGATCGCTCGAGCTCTGGTTGCCGTCATCGGGATCGAGACGCGGTCCAGGGAAAGTCTTCACGATCTGCGAGGCAGAGCGCTGCTCAAAGACCGGGTTCGAGGTCAGGCCATCGCTTGTCTTCGCCGGTGCGTACTGTTGGTGCCACTTGTCCAGCGGACCGTCATCCTTGGCAATCTGGCTGTTCACCAGGCGGCCGATGAAGAAACAGACCACAAAGAAGACCGCTACGAAACCGGCCAGGCCGCCGACGAAGACCAGAATGCCGCTGACATTGACATCGGTGACTTCATAGCCCGGATGCTCAGGATCGTTCACCTGAGGATGCGGATTCGGATTCAGGGTATCCCCGTCGTTCTGATTGGGCTTAATGTGCATGCTCGGGCTCCAGAATCTCTTCGGTGTGCGGGTCATTCACAACAACCAGCGGACGCGACATCAGCGTCGTGAGGTAGAACGCCATCCAGATGCCAAGGATCGCTACCGGTACCGTGATGTAGGCCAGGATGCTGAGGTTGCCGCTCAGATGCAGGTTGCGCGCAGCATCCGGGAAGTTCGGCTCAATCAGCCAGAACAGGTCGAAGCCGCGAGCGAAGATCATCCAGCCGGTCAGGGCCAGCATCTTCGACTTAGAACGCTTCAGGTCCTTCGACAGCAGCAGGACGAATGGGATCACCCAGTGGAAGATAAAGTCGCAGGTGCAGATCACCCACCATCCACCACGGATGCGGTTCAGGTACCAGGGAAGCTCTTCCGGCAGGTTACCCGACCAGATGATCAGGAACTGGGCAAATGCCAGGTAGATGTTCAGCATGACAAAGCCAAGCATGAACTTACCGAGGTCGTACTGCTCAGTCTTACGCAGGATCGTCGCCATCGGCTCATACTTCGAGAGCCGGATCGCCGAGTGGACGGCAGCCGCCAGCACAACATAACCCTGGCCGACCAGGAACAGCAGGCCCCACACCGACGAGTACCAGGTCACGTCGAGTGCCATGATGAAGTCGATGGCTACGACGGTCAGCAGACCAACGTAGATCAGAACGCCGATACCCGACAGATTTTCGAACTTGATACGCCAGCGATCGTAGCTGCCCTGCGATCCCCGCTCAGGATCGGCCTCGCGCTCGAGCGACCACTTGTTCAGGAAGTAGGTAAAGGCGCCCATGATCGCGAAGACCACAACCATCTGCACGATGACGCTCATCGGAGAGAGCATGGGCCGCTTGAAGTTAAGGGCGTGTGCCTGGGCCTCAGTGAGCAGCTTGGACTTCAGGCCCTCTTCTACTGCCTCAAAGGTCGGGAAAGCAGCCCAGAGATACAGTTTCTTGGCGAAGACCAGGATCGGAATCAACAGAATGAAGACCAGCGGAAGCGTACGGGTCATCGCCTCCAGAGGACGGCGCAGCAGAAGACCCCACTTACCGCCCGAAACATACTGCAGCATCAGCAGGCAGAGACCGCCGCCACAGAGAGAGAAGGTCATCATCCAGCCCAGCAGGTAGGCGCGCATGACATGGTCCGCGCCGCCGCCGAAAAGGAAGAGGAGCGAGGCGATCGCCGCGACCGCTGCCACAATCAGAGCCCGTGTGCGCCACGCTGCAACAGCCTCAGGCGCCTGCAGCGATGCCGGCAGCGTCTTCGGCCCATGGTGAGCTCCGTGTCCGTGTTGTTCGTGTCCGTGTGCCATTCGTTACGGCCTTAATCCTTCTTCAGATCTCGAAAATTATTCGGTACCCAGATATGCGATCAGGTGATCGATATCCGTGGAAGAGAGCTTCGCGGAAAATGACGGCATCTGAATCTTGCCCGTCGGAATACCCTGCGTCACGACCTGCCGGATACGATCCGGACCAACCCGTCCTACGATGCCCACCAGAGAGGGAATGTTCGGCGGAAGTCCGGTCCGTGCTGCCTGATGGCAAACACTGCAGTTCGCCATATAGGTGGCCTTTCCTGCAGCGATGTCCTCCGGCTTCGGCTTGGTCAGGGCAGCAGTCTTAGCCGTCGCCGGAGCTGCTTCCTTGGTCACCGCGGGAGTCGTCGCCTTCTGGTTCTCGCTGGTCGCCGGAGCTACGCCTGGCGTCGTGGTTGGCGTCGGCGTGGCAGACTCGACCGGCTTCGCTACCTCAGGAGCTGCGGGACCCGTGGTATTCGGAACCGACCAGTCACCTGCGAAACCCACCGGCATGCCCTGCTCTTCCGCCAGCTTCGACAGCGGTTTCGCCTCAACACCTGCCGGCACATCGCTCGACTTGGCGTTCTGGCTCAGCTGTAGCGCGCGGATATAGGACGCGATAGCCCAGCGGTCAGCCGGCGTAATCTGCGCCGAGTAATCGGGCATCGCGCCATAACCGTTGGTCATCACGCTGAAGAAGTGGCCGAGCGGCGCGCTGCGCAGGCGTTCCGTATGGAAGTTGCCCGCCAGACGGTAGCCGCGCTCAACGATCTCGCCGGCGCCGTTGCCCACACGCGAGTGGCACGGCGTGCAGTACACATTGAACCGCTCCTGGCCGCGCTTCAATACATCGAGCGTCGCCGGGAAAGGCATGCCGTCGGCTTCCTTGCCGTCCACCAGACCGGTGTAGAAGTAGCTGTCCTCGTGCAACTGGCCACGAGCCACGGTGTTGGTCACCTGAGGACGAGCCGAGCGGCCGTCGGCGAAGATCGTCGTCGAACGCTGCGGAAACATCTTCGGCTGGTCGTGCATGTCCTGACGGCAACCGGTTAGGACAGCAACGCTGGCCAGAGTGGCTGACAGGATGAGGCGTGCGCCTTGAACCTTGAAGCTTGCGCCCTGCATTAGAGATCTACCTCCACCACGCTTACGGCATGGAACTGCTCGAGGAAGGCGCGCGTCTCGTTCACATCGAACCGGGGATCGGTCGCCTCCAGGCACAGGAAGAACTTGTGGTCGGTCGCTCCCTGACGGAAGTTGGGAGCATTGAACAGCGGATGGTACGGCTGCGGCAGACCGTTCAGCGCCAGCATGCCGAAGGCAGCCGACAGACCACTGAACAGAATCGTCCACTCGTAGGTCGGGATGATGAACGCCGGCCACGAGAACAGTGGACGTCCGGCAAAGTTCATCGGGTAACCCCAGCGCGAGATCCAGGTCTGCATCAGAAATGCCGTCGTCAGGCCCATGATGCCGCCCATCAGGGTCAGCAGCGGTACGCGGTTGCGCACCACGCCCAGAGCCTCAGCAGCCTCTTCCACCGGGTACGGCGTATAGCATTCCATGCGGCGGTATCCGGCATCCCGTGCAGCTTCAGTGGCATGCACCAGAGCCCCCGGAGTATCGAACTCCGCCAACAGTCCGTAGGTTCCTTCTTTTACCGGCATCAGGCGGTCTCCTCTACGGTAGTTTCAGCGTCCAGACCCTTGATCTTGGTCTGCGGCAGCATCATCTTGATTTCGTTCATCGGAATCATCGGAGCCAGACGGACGAAGAGTAGGAACAGGAACGAGAACATACCGAGCGTTCCAACGTAGAGCATGTAATCCCACTTGGTCGCCTTGTAGGTGCCCCAGCTCGAGGGAAGGAAGTCACGGTACAGCGAGGTAACAACGATCACGAAACGCTCGAACCACATACCGGTGTTCACGATCAGCGACAGGATGAACAGATACGTCACGTTCACCCGAAGCTTGCGCGACCACAGGGTCGTCAGCGGAATGGCGATGTTCGTTGCGATCAGAATCCAGTAGCCCCAGCCCATCGGCCCGAACATACGGTTCCACATCATGAAGAATTCCCAGTGGCTGGCCGAGTACCAGGCCATGAAGACTTCCATGCCATAGCCGTAAGCCACGATCAGGCCGGTACCGAGCATGACCTTGGCCATGTTGTCCAGGTGGCGCAGCGTGACCAGGTCTTCCATGTGGTAGAACTTGCGGATCGGAATCGCCAGCGTGAGCACCATGGCGAAGCCGGAGTAGATGGCGCCGGCGACGAAGTAAGGCGGGAAGATCGTCGTGTGCCAGCCGGGCAGAGCCGCGACCGCGAAGTCGAAGCTGATGACCGTGTGTACTGAAAGCACCAGGGGCGTTGAAAGACCAGCCAGGAGCAGCGAAGCCGTCTCATACCGCATCCAGTGGCGGGTCGATCCGCGCCAGCCCAGCGAGAGCAGACCGTAGATGTACTTGGCCAGCGGAAACTGCGCCTTATCGCGCAGAGTTCCGAAGTCGGGAACCATGCCGATATACCAGAACACCACCGAGATGGTCGCGTACGTCGAAACCGCGAACACGTCCCAGCACAGCGGCGAACGGAACTGCGGCCAGATGTTCATCGTGTTCGGGTACGGGAACAGCCAGTAACCCAGCCACGGGCGGCCAACGTGCAGTACCGGGAACAGACCGGCGCAGCATACGGCGAAGATCGTCATCGCTTCTGCAAAGCGGTTGATCGAATTACGCCAGGTCTGCTTGAAGAGCAGGAGAATCGCCGAGATCAGCGTTCCGGCGTGACCGATACCGATCCACCAGACGAAGTTGATGATGGCGAAACCCCAGGCGCCCGGGATTGTTACACCCCAGATGCCCACGCCCTTCAGGAAGAGCCAGGTAATTGCGATGACCAGGAAGGTTGCCACACCGGAGGCCACGATCAGGCCGAAGAACCAGCCCAGCGGTGTGTTCGACGTCAGTACGACGCCGGCAATCTTCTCGGTTACCGACTTGAAGTTATGGCCCGGCGCGATGACGGCGAATTCGCCAGTCTTCGGGTCGATCATCGGATCGCTGATTTGTCCCTTGGTCGCCATTTATGCCAGCTCCAGCTCAGGATTCGGGTTGATGACACCCGCCGTGTAGGTCGTACGCGGACGGTAATTCAGATCAGCAAGCACGCCGTAGTTGCGCTCGTCAGCCTTGCGCTTGGCCACCTTGCTCGCCTGGTCGTTGATATTGCCGAAGACGATGGCATCGGTCGGGCAGGCCTGCTGGCAAGCCGTCACGATATCGCCGTCGCGAATCTCGCGGTTTTCCTTGTCGGCCTGGATCTTCGCGGCCTGGATACGCTGCACGCAGTAAGAGCACTTCTCCATCACGCCGCGCGAGCGAACCGAAACATCCGGATTGCGGCCCAGCTTCAGGCTCTCCTGCTCGTAATCTGAGTAGAGCAGGAAGTTGAAGCGGCGAACCTTGTACGGGCAGTTGTTCGAGCAGTAACGAGTGCCGACGCAACGGTTGTACACCATTGTGTTAATGCCCTCGGGCGTATGCAGCGTCGCACCCACCGGGCAGACCTGTTCGCAGCCCGCGTTCTCGCAGTGCTGGCACAGCATCGGCTGGAAGTGCGCCTTGGGAGCATGCAGGTCACCTTCGAAGTACGTATCGATGCGGATCCACTGCATGTTGCGGCCGACCTTCACCTGCTCACGGCCAACCACCGGGATGTTGTTCTCGGCGTAGCAACTCACGACGCAGGCGTTGCAGCCGATGCAGGAGTTCAGATCGCTCGACATGCCCCAGGCGTTCTGCAGCTTGCCGCTCGACTTATCGATGTGCTTGTAGCTCCAGTCATCCGGGAAGAAGCTCATGTCTTCTTCCGGGGTTTCCTTCAGACCAGGACCTTCATGCGCGAAACCAGGATTCTTCTTCGCCTCTTCCACCGTGGCATAGCGAATGATGCCGCGGGTCATGGCTTCGTTACCGGCCAGAGAGTGCGTGTTGGAGAAGTCCTTCGCCATACCAACGCTGGCAACCGTCGACTGCGCGAAGCTTCCGCGGTTATCGAGCGAGTGCACGGTGGTGACGCAGACGTCGTACGTACCTTCGGTCTTCTTGGCCGATCCGCCTGTCCAGGAGGCCGCCGAGGAGGTACTAACGGCGTACGCATTGAATCCGTGTCCCGTAGCGACGCGCCCGATAGTGCTGCCGAAGCCGACGTGTACCGTGATGGAACCCTGCGGATGGCCCGGAACCATCAGTACCGGAGCCTTGACCTTGTTGCCGCCTACGGTGAGCTCGACCATCTCGGTCTCTTCCACACCGAGCTTCTTCATGGTCTCCATCGACATCAGTGCTGCATTGTCCCAGCTCAGGTGCGTGACCTGCTTGGGAACTTCCTGCAGCCAGCCATTGTTGGCATAGCGTCCGTCGTAGAGCGAAGCGTCCGGCTTGAACGAGATCTCATACTCGCCCGAAGGTACCGAGGTGGGTGTGATGCTTCCAGCCTTGGCCGAAACTGACTTCGGCGAGAAGGCGGTGTCCGCCACCCAGCCATCGTGCAGCGCCTTGCGCCAGCCTGCCTCAAAGTTGCCCTTGATCACGGTCTTCGCGTTAGCCAGAACAGCATCGTAGCCCGAGCTCTGTGGATTGTCAGTGAACTGCGCCAGAAGATCGTGCGCCGTCTTTCCGCCATACAGCGGATCGATCATCGGCTGAATGATCGAGAGCGTGCCATCGTACGCACGTGCATCCGACCAGCTCTCAAGGTAGTGAGCCTTGTTGATATGCCAGTGAGCGATCAGGGCCGTCTCGTCAACGAGTAAGCCGTGATGCACGATCACCTTGGCCTTCTTGGCCGCCTCGGCAAAGTTCAGATCCGCCGGAGCCGAGTAAACCGGATTGACACCCAGGATTACCAGCCATGACACCTTACCGGCGTTCAGATCAGCGACCAACGCCTTCAGGTCAGCATTCTGCTGGCTCGGAATCGGATTCACCGTCTCGGTGTAGACCACCGTCTTGCCCACCGCGCCGATCTGCGCGTTGATCAGGGCCGCAGCAGCGTGGACCGCAGGCGAGGTAGCCTCGCCCGGAATCACGACAGCCTTACCACCGGCCTTGGTCAGATCTTTCTTGACCGTCTCCAGGAACTTCGCGGCCTCAGCCGGAGCAGCGCCCTGTCCAGCCAGCGCCAGAGCGAACTTCTCTACATCCGAGGGCTTCAGCGACAGGCGATGCTCAGCCTTGAAACCGGTCACCGACGGCATCGACTCGACGACGTAGAGGCGGTTCTGCTCCTTACCTTCTTCGTAGCGATGACGCTCAGCATAAGCAGCCGACAGCGGAAGGAAGCCCGGGAAGTGGCCTCCGCTCAGGAAGTCGGCGTCGAGCGACAGAATCACATCGGCATCTTCGAGCTTGTACTGCGCATCGACGTACTCGCCGAAGGCAGCCATCGATCCGGCGCGGGCGGCATCACGATTCACCGGCTCCCACTGGATCAGCTTGGCGGCCGGATACTTCGCCTGCACGGCCTTCCACTGCGCGGCCAGCGTCGGCGAGGTCACCGTCTCGCTCAGGATGTACAGCCCCGCGCCCTGGCGCAGACCATCCAATCCCTTCGCGAGGGCATCCTGAAAGTTACCCCAGCTCTTGTTGTTGCCCTCAAAGAGAACGTGCTGCGAACGGTCCGGATCGTACAGATCAAGTACCGATGCCTGCGTAAAGGCATCGCTCTTGCCCTTCGTTACCGGGTGCTCCGGATTGCCGTCGACCTTGATTGGACGGAAGGCATCAGACTTCACCAGCACCGGCACTGCACCGGTCGGGAAGGGATGCGCCGTCGCAAAGTACATCGGCTTACCGAGAACCAGGTCCTCAGGAGCCTTCACGTAGGGATAGATCGGTTCGTCAGGCTGCTTGGTGCAACCGCTAAGACCGGCGAGCGCGAAGCTGGCGCCCATCACCTTCATGAAGCCGCGGCGCGAGACACCGGAGGTCATCTCGCTGGCCTGGCGCGGGAACTCCTCACGGAGCATCTCGTCGAACCCAGGCTGCTCGGCCAGCTCATCCAGGCTGGTCCAGAAGCGGCGGCCGGTCTTATTGGCCAGCTTGGCCTGCACCTCTGCCAGCGTCATACGCTTCGGCTTGGCCGGAGCAATGGTGCTTACTACCTCAGGCTGCATCGGTTGATTCATCTCCGTACTCATCTGTGGCACACCTCGCAGCTCGAGAGCTCGTTCGGGGTGCGGATGTGGTACTTGTCCGTCAGGAACTTACCCAGGTCTTCCTGGCTAGTGAACTTTACGTAGTTGAGCGGAAGCTTGATCACGGGAGCTACAGCCCCTTCAGACCTGGCGCCCGGCGCCGACTCCTGCAGCAGAGCAACCTTCGGACCTTCCGGCTTCTCGGTCGAGCAAACCACACCCTGCGAGGTCGGCCCGCTTACACCCGTATCGGCGCAGTAGACCGGCTTGTCAGACGTGGGGCCAGTCCAGGCCATGTTGTAAATCTCGCTGGTCGGACGGAGGTTCTTGCCAGGATTGCGGTGGCAGTTCAAGCACCACTCCATCTGAAGGGTGTTCTCCTGGTACATCAACGGCATCTCGTCCACACGGCCGTGGCAGCTTGCGCAGCCGATGCCCTTGTTCACGTGGATCTCGTGGTTGAAGTACACATAGTCCGGAAGATCGTGTACACGGGTCCACTTGATGGACTCGCCCGTTGCCCAGCTCTGACGAACCGGCTCGAGCATCTCGGCGTTCGTCCAGATCTGCGCATGGCAGTTCATACACGTCTTGGTCGGCGGAATGCCGGCGTACATCGACTTCTCCACACTGGTGTGGCAGTACTGGCACTGCACGCCAAGACCCTCAACGTGATGCCTGTGACTGAACGGGACGGGCTGATCCGGTCGCTGGCCCTGCCGTGTTACCCACGGAGAGCGCTGCAACTGGTTCAGCGCAACGCCCAGTGCGATCACGATCAGGCCCGTAATAACGAGACTTGCCCGGGCCAGCGCGTTCGAACTGCGGTCAAAAACTTGCGCCATGAGTGCGTTCCTGTTTCCTCTGCGTCAAAGAGAAGTCGTTGCTGATGTTTGAAGAAGGACCATCCAGGACGTGGGGTTGAGAGCTGTCCAGGAAAACCTGCCTCGGAAAGTTTGAGTATAAGCAGCGGGTCAGGACCCCTTCAAGTGACCCCCATCACTGCAACCATCATTTCTTTCTACAACTTCGATAATCGACACCATTCCATCAAGGTGCCTTGCACAACATCTCGTGCAATCTGTGGGTAAAGCGGCAGAAAAGACACAACATCTGACTCGCCGGTCACCGATTAACCTCTAAAATTCGCACTTAAATGGTCTTAGATTGATATTCGCCCACCATTCGTCGATATCCGAACGACTTTTGGCGATGACCGCATCTCACTTCCGTTCTCTCCGTGCATGCGCCCCATATCCTGTAGCGCTCTAAGAGATGCATCCCTTTCGGTACACTTTCCTGCATGCCCAGCTCCCGCTCCGGCCGTACTCACAAGCCCCCTTATGACGCTGCGCACGCTATCGCCGAACTCTCTGCCGCTGACCCAAAGCTTGGCCGCTTGATCGAGCGCTGGGGTCCCTTCACCATGCGGTTGGCCGCGACACAATCCCCCTTCGAAGCATTGGCCGAGAGCATCATCTACCAGCAGGTGCATGCCAACGCCGCGCGCGCCATTCACAGCCGTATGATCGAGAGCTTTCATCACGTCTGCGGCATCGGCAATCATCCCTCGCCTGAACACATCCTCGATTGCCCGAATGAGCAGCTTCGTAAAGCGGGACTCTCGCATAACAAGACGCTCGCGCTGCGTGACCTTGCGGCAAAGACTATCGATGGCACCGTGCCCACGCTGGCGAAGATCAAGAAGATGTCCGACGAAGAAGTTATCGAACATCTGGTCCAGGTGCGCGGCATCGGTAGGTGGACCGCAGAGATGCTGTTGATCTTCCGCCTCGGCCGCCCTGATGTTCTGCCGCTCGATGATTACGGGGTACGCAAAGGCTTCGCGCTGACCTTCCTCGGTCTGAAGCCAACGCAGAAGGTCACACCGGACCTGCTCGCAACCAAGGAGCAGATGTTGAAGCGGGCAAAGAAGTGGCGCCCATGGTGTTCGGTTGCAAGCTGGTACATGTGGCGCGCCTGCGATCTTGCCGCCGGCAAACTGCCTGCAGAGTGAAGGGCGACTCATGCACCGGGTGTCCCTGTTCCACAGGGACACCCGAATCTATTTCTTCACCCGTTGGAATTTAGCGTTGCGCTGGCTTCGCTGCAAGAATGCCGCGGAAGCTTTCCCGGTATTGCAGGAACACCAACACCCACAGGATCGCCGCAAATATCGCCGGACCGATGCCGGGCGACAGCGTCAGATGAAACGCCAGGATGTTATACAGCTCTGCCGCCAGCAGGGTGAGCGCCAAGGGCACAAAGAA
>Ga0136846_1229293_pt1 | contig 18315 bp, 18 predicted proteins | sample HopSoiMetagenom2_FD_96841 | JGI IMG/M metagenome (GOLD analysis project Ga0136846, IMG submission 96841) | Grasslands soil microbial communities from Hopland, California, USA - 2 Assembly 2016 (version 4) | ecosystem: Environmental > Terrestrial > Soil > Grasslands | place: USA: Hopland...
ACCTGGGGCTTGTGCGTACGGATGGCGCCGACCAACCGGCCCACTGCCTCGTCGAGGTCGGCCATGGCGAACGACGCCGGGTTGGCGTTGGCCTCGGTCTCTGGCATGCCCGAGTCGCGATACCCGAGGAGGATCAGCTCGTAGTAGCCAATGATGCGCACCGACTCGGCCAGCTCCTGCATGCGGATCTCGTGGAGGTTGGCCCGTACCTCGTCACTCTCCATGGCCGGGTTGAGGATGTCGCCCTCCTCCCCGCCCGTGGCGCACACGAGCACCGACCTGACGCCTTCGGCCCCGAGCTTGGCAACCGTTCCCGCCCCCTTCGACGCCTCGTCGTCGGGATGGGCGTGGACCGTCAGGAGGCACAGTTGCTGGTCGGTCATGGGCAAAACGCTATCGGCGGGTCGCCGGCGTTCAGACGAGCCGATCAGACGGGCCGGCCGGGACCAACGTGTCCTCACCGGTCTCGTCGTCCTCCACCAGCAACCAGCCGCAGAGCTCGGCCAGGATCGCCTCACCCTCGCTCGGCCCACTGGCGATCAGCTCGTCGCCGGCCCGCAGCCGCTGGCCGCCGCGGGGCCGGTAGAGGTAACGGCCGCCGCGCCGCACGGCGAGCACATGGAACCCAGGATCGATGTCGAGGTGCAGTTCGCCCAGCGAGACGCCGTCGACCCGGCTCCCCTCCCCGACCGGCAAGCGCACCACCAGCTCGTCGGCGTCGCCGAGGGCGATCGATAGGATGGGATGGACCTCTTCCTGGCGCTCGATCAGCCACACCATCTGCTGGGCGGCGTCACCGAGGTCCTCCGATGCCTCCGCGAGGTGCAGGAGGCCTCGGAGCGGCGTCGGGTCGGTCGTGTTGGCCGACGACCGCAACACCCAGCTCTCGAGCCGCTCCTTCATCTCGTCGAGCCGGTCCTCGAGATGGCTCACCTCGGCGGCGAGCCCCTGATCGCGCAGCACCAGGGCCGACCAGGCCAGGCCCACGCAGGTCATCGAGATGTTCTTCATCTCGACGAGCACGTCGATGGCTCGGTCGAGGTCGGTCATGACGACCTGTTCCGGTGGCTCCGGCGGCACCCACAGGTCGGCGCCGGCCAACTGGCGGAGGCGGGCGATGCCGGCGGGCGAGCCGTGCAGGAACAGGACGTCGCCGGGCAGGAGCATCTCGTCGCCACCGACGTCGGTGATCCAGTCGCGTCCCCGGTGGATGGCCACCACGCGCATGCCGACGGCCACCGGCAGCTCGAAGTCGGCCAGCGGCCGGTGGGCGAAGTGCGAGCCCTCCCGCAGGAGCACGCGGTGGGCCACCTCCTCGGCCTCAGAGAGGTCGGCCACCAGCTCGCGAGGGATGCCGAGGCGGTGGCTCACGATGCGGGCGATGTCGACGGCCGCATTGCCGATCCGCTCGATCGACGAGACGACCTGGAGCACCGACGCCATGGCGTCGGCCTCCTTGGGCGAGCGGGCGGCCAGCACGCACACCGCCCGCATGTCGTGGACGAGGTCGTTGAGGCGGTCCTCCAGGTCCTCGACCTCCTCGGCCATCTGGAGGTCGCCGAAGTACACGGCTGCGTAGCTCAGGTCGACCATGAGCTCCGAGGTGTCCTTCGCCTCCGAGAGCATGGTCCGTAGGTTGCGGGGTTTGTCGTCCAAGGTTCCCTAAGGGTAAGTGGTCAGCGGGCGCCGACGCCCAACGCCACGATCGACAGCACGAGGGCGAAGGCGCCGGCGAAGTCGACCGACGAGGTGACGAGGGGGATGCCGTAGGTATCGGGGTCGACACCGAGCCGGAAGGCGGCCACCGTGCCGTAGTAGGCCACGAAGAGCACGAAGGCGATGGCGAACACCCCGCCCAGGGCCGTGACGGCCAGCATGCGGCCGATGCCAGGGCTCGCCTGGTTGAAGAGCAGGGCGACGTAGTGGGCCCCGACCGCGTTGAACGCGAACACGGGGACGGCCAGGCCGGCGACCAGGCCGATGTCGCGCCGTGCCTCACGGGACGGCAACGCCGTCGGGGGGACCAGACCGAGGTGGAGCTTGCTGCCCAGCCGGCTCGACAAGATGCCGCCGAGGGCCCCGGCCGAGCTGAGGAACGCGGGCAGGAGCACCAGCAGCGCCGGGTACCGGGCGAACGACCCGAAGCGCTTCTCGACGGTGATGCCGGCCATGGCACTGACCGCGCATGCGGTGGCCAGGACCGGCAGCGACTCGCGTGAGATCCGGCGGAGCTCATCGAGCGGCGATCGCAGGCTGAGCACCAAGGCCAGCAACGCCGCGACGGTGGCGGCGACGGCCAGCGCCGGCGTCACCAGATGCAGCCCCACCAGCCCGGTGGCCAGCCACAGGGCCGGCAGCGTGAGCACGTCGCCCAGCGTCGACACGATGGGCGCGCTCACGTTGTCGAGGTCCCATCCGAACCGCACGGCCCCGCCGGCCATGCCGAGGGTGGCGCCGAGCACCGGTACCGAGGCCAGCAGGCCGCCGGTGATCGAGATCACGGCCAGATCACCGATCGGGATGCTGTGCTCGATGCCCAAGGCGACAGCGATGCCCTTGGCCACCAGCGCCAGCACCAGCGAGAGACCGAGCGTGAGGGAGATCGACGCGGCGACGTTCTGGCCGAGCACCGTGTCGCGCCGGCTCGAGAAGCGGAACGTGCCGGTGTGGATGGCCGTCGACAAGCGGGTGCCGACCGAGCTGAAGATGTTGCCCCGCAAGCCGATGGCCGCCGGCACCAGGACCAGCAGACCGGGCATCCGCTCGAACGTGCCGGCGATCGACCCGAGGACCGTGCCGGCGACGAAGCTGGTGCTGCTGTTCAGGACCAGCGAGACCAGCGCCTGCCGCGCCGCCGACGCGTCAGGACCGAGGATCGCGCCGAGGCGCCCGAATGGGCGCAGGCGGCGCGACATGGGGGCACGCTCCTCGGCATGCCCCGAGTCTTGCGCACGGCACCGCTGTACGGGAGCCACATCCAGGGGGTAGGACTGCGTCATGGCCAGGCGATCTGCCGACCCTCGACTCGACACGTACCTCGCCAAGCGCGACTTCGCCATCACCTCGGAGCCTGCCGGCACACCAAAGGGCCGGGGCGGCACGACGCCGCCGGGGCCGGGTCCCCGCTTCGTCGTGCAGCAGCACGACGCCACCCGGATGCACTACGACTTCCGCCTCGAGGTCGACGGCGTCCTCCCGTCGTGGGCGGTACCGAAGGGACCGTCCTACGACCCGACCGAGAAGCGACTGGCCGTCCGGACCGAAGACCACCCCTTGGACTACGCCGGCTTCGAGGGCGTGATCCCTCACGGCGAGTACGGCGGTGGACCGGTGATCGTGTGGGACGCGGGGATCTACCACAACCTCACATCGGGCAGGCGGGGCGAGGTGCGGCCGATGGCCGAGGCGCTCGAGCGAGGCCACGTGAAGGTCTGGCTCGAAGGCGAGAAGCTGCAAGGAGCCTGGGCGCTCACCCGCATGTCGCGCGATGGCAACGAGTGGCTCATGGTCAAGGTCAAGGACGTGACCGCGGACGCCGACCGTGACCCGGTGGCCGATGAGACACGCAGCGTGCTGTCGGGAAGGACCGTGCAGGAGATGGGAGCCGACCGGTCGGCGCCCACCTGGCATTCCAATCGGGCCAGCTAGAGACCGAGACCGTCGACCGCGTCGGCTGGCACCGCCGCCTCGAGCGCCGGCCGGTCATGGGGCGGCGGCACCTCCATGCCCCACTTCTGCATGCCCAGCTCGATCGCCCGGCACGTCTCGTCGACGACCTTCACCCGCGCGAACGGCTTCGACTCGGCCTCGACCACCACCCAGGGCGCCGTCGGGTGGTCGCATCGCTCGAGCATGTCGTCGATGGCCAGGTCGTACGCATGTCGCTTCGAACGATTGCGCTCGTCCTCGTCGGTGAGCTTCCACCGCTTGAGCGGGTGGGCGTTGCGACGGTCGAAGCGCAACCGTTGCTCTTCGTCGCTGATCTCGAGCCAGAACTTCACCAGGATCATGCCCTCGGCGCACAGGGTCCGCTCGAAGTCGACGATCTCGTCGTAGGCCCGGCCCCACTGCTCCTCGGTGGCGAACCCCTCGACCCGCTCGACCAGCACGCGGCCGTACCACGAGCGGTCGAAGATCGCCATGCCGCCCCAGCCCGGCAGCTTGGGCCAGAACCGCCACAGGAAGTGGTGCCGCTTCTCGTCGTGGGTGGGCGCAGGCGACTGGGTGACGCGCACGTGGCGAGGGTCGAGCGGCTCCACCAACCGCTTGATGCAGCCACCCTTGCCCGACGCGTCCCAGCCTTCGAAGACGATGCACAGGGGCGGGCCCAGCTCGCCGCCGATCTGGCCACCGAGGTGGAGCCGCAGCTGCAGCAGGCGGCGCTGGGCAACCGCCAGTTGCTTCTGTGCCTGCTTGTCAGACAGCGCGAGCGTCAGATCGATCCCATCACGGCGAGCCACCGGGCAAGCGTGACAGCTGCCGGTCACGCAGTGCGGAACCCGACCACTCCCTCGGGTGCTTCGTCCCGCACGTCGACCCGGGTCACGAGGGCACTCGAGGGGCCGTTCCGGCACCAGGCGAGCAACCGCTCGACCGCGTCGGCGTCGCCTTCGGCAACGACCTCGACCCGTCCGTCATCGAGGTTGCGGGCCACGCCGGACACGCCGATCGCGTCGGCCTCTTGCTTGCACGCCTGGCGAAAGAAGACGCCCTGGACACGCCCGCTGACCAGGGCGCGACGGCGAATCAACGACACGCCTTCGATTGAATCACCCGTATCCGGCGACAGGGGACGGGTGCTACCGTTTTCTCGTCAAGCGGGTTTGTGCGTCATGGCCGGCCCCGGAAAGAGAAGGGGGATCGGTTCGTGGCAACCGGTACCGTCAAGTGGTTCAACGCCGAGAAGGGCTACGGGTTCATCTCCCGTGAGGGCGGCTCGGATCTCTTCGTGCACTACAGCGCCATCGAGGGCTCGGGCTACCGCACCCTCGAGGAGGGTCAGGCCGTGGAGTTCGAGGTGACCCAGGGCCCGAAGGGCGATCAGGCGACAGCCGTCCGCGTCAGCTGATCGCGCGCACCACCCAGTCACGTACAAGCAGTCGCTAGCGGGAGCCTTCGGGCTCCCGCTCCTGCTTTTCGTCACCGGAAGTCGCGCGACTTCGTGGGCATGCCGAGAGGAAGGGGCTCGAGCCTGTCGGCCACCACGTTGGTGACGCCGTCGGCCCGCTCCAACGTGCCCCGCACCAGCAGGGCGGGCGAGGTGCGGGCAATGCGGCGGTAGCGCTGCCACAGGCCGGGCGAGCAGATGACGTTGATGAGCCCCGTCTCGTCCTCGAGGTTCATGAAGACGATGCCCGACGCGGTCGCCGGGCGTTGGCGGTGGGTGACCACGCCGGCCACCAGCACCCGCGACGCCGGCACCGCGGCGAGCAGCTGGGTGGCGGTGAGCACGCCGCGGGCGTCGAGGACAGCCCGCACGTGCTCGGTCGGGTGCTTGTCGGGACTGATGCCGGTGGCCCACAGGTCGGCGGTGGTCTCCTCGACCGGGCTCATGCCAGGCAACGGTGGCGCCACCGCGCCGGTGACGATGCCGGGCAGCCGGTCGTCACGGGCCTGCGAGAGCGCGCCCGCCGCCCACAACGCCGAACGGCGGTCATGCCCGAGGGAGCGGAAGGCATCGGCGGTCGCCAGCGCCTCGATGGCAGCCAACGGCACCTCGGCCCGCCGCACCACGTCCTCGATCGAGGTGTATGGGCGGCCGGTCGCGATGCGCTTGGCCAGCTCGTCACCGACCGACCGCACCTCCTTGACGCCGAGTCGCACGGCCATCCCACCCGTGCTGCCGGAATCGGGCTCGAGCGTGCACCACCAGTCGCTGTCGTTGACGTCGGCCCGATGCACCACCACGCCGTGGCGACGGGCATCGCGCACCAGCGTGTGCGGCGACCAGAAGCCCATCGGCTGGGCGTTGAGCAGCGACGCGCAGAAGGCAGCCGGGTAGTGCTTCTTGAACCACGCCGATGCGTAGACGAGGTAGGCGAAGCTCACTGAGTGGCTCTCGGGGAAGCCGAAGTTGGCGAAGGCCGCCAGCTTCTCGTAGATGGCCTCGGCCACCTCACCGGTGATGCCGCGCTCGGCCATGCCTTCGAAGAGCCGCTGGCGCAGCTGTTCCATCCGCTGCCGTGACCGCTTCGAGCCCATCGCCTGGCGAAGCTGGTCGGCTTCCGACGCGGTGAAGCCGGCCACGTCGATGGCCATCTGCATCAGCTGCTCCTGGAACAGCGGCACCCCGAGCGTCTTCTTCAACGACGGCTCGAGCAGCGGATGGAGATAGGTGATCTCTTCACGGTCGTTCCGCCGGCGGATGTAGGGATGCACCGAGCCACCCTGGATGGGGCCGGGGCGGATCAGGGCCACCTCCACGACGAGGTCGTAGAACTCCCGCGGCTTCAACCGTGGCAGCGTCGCCATCTGGGCCCGGCTCTCGACCTGGAACACGCCGACCGAGTCGGCCTCCCCGAGCATGTCGTAGACCAACGGGTCCTGGGGGACGGTGGCCAGGTCGACCTCCACGCCGTGGTGCTCGCGCACGAGGTCGACCACGTAGTGCAGCGTCGAGAGCATGCCCAGGCCGAGGAGGTCGAACTTCACCAGGCCAACCGCCGCGCAGTCGTCCTTGTCCCACTGGAGCACCGTGCGATCGGCCATGCGTCCCCACTCGACCGGGCACACCTCGATCACCGGCCGGTCGCACATCACCATGCCGCCCGAATGGATGCCGAGGTGCCGGGGGAAGTCCTGCACCTCTCCCGCCAGGGCCAGCACCTGTTCGGGGATCTCCTCCGGTGAACCTTGACCGGCAAGCCGGGAGTAGTGGTCGAGCTGCTTCGACCAGGCGTCGACCTGACCCTGGGCGAAGCCGAGGGCCTTGCCCATGTCGCGCACCGCCGAGCGGGCCCGGTAGGTGATGACGTTGGCCACCTGGGCGGCGTGCTCCCGGCCGTGCTTGGCGTAGACGTACTGGATGACCTCCTCCCGGCGATCGGACTCGATGTCGATGTCGATGTCGGGTGGGCCGTCACGCTCGGGTGAGAGGAACCGCTCGAACAGGAGGCCGAGGGCGACGGCATCGGCGTTGGTGACGCCGAGGGCGTAACAGACCGCCGAGTTGGCGGCCGAGCCCCGCCCCTGGCAGAAGATGTTCGACCGCTTGCAGAACTGGACGATGTCCCAGACGACGAGGAAGTAGCCGGCGAAGCCGAGGGTGTCGATCACCTCGAGCTCATGGTCGATCTGGCCCCACGCGCCGGCGACCCCTTCGTCGCCTCGGGTGCCGTACCGGGCGAACGCCCCCTCCTCGGTGAGCCGGCGCAGGTAGGCCATCTCGTCGAGACCCTCAGGGCACGGGAACGGCGGCAGGTTGGGCGCCACCAGCACCAGGTCGAAGGCGCACTCGAGGCCCAGGGCGGCGGCCCGGGTGACCACCCCCGGATAACGGGCGAAGCGACGAGCCTGCTCGGCACCGGAGCGCAAGCAGGCGCCGGCCGACGCCGGCAACCACCCCTCGACCTCGTCGAGGCTGCGCCGGCTGCGAACCGCGGCGAGGGCAGTGGCCAGCGGGCGGCGGGCCGATGTGGCGTAGTGCACGTTGTTGGTGGCAACCAGGTCGACGCCGGCAGCCAGTGCCAACTGGACCAGGGCGTCGTTGCGGGCGACGTCGAGCGGGTCGCCGTGGTCCCACAGCTCCACCGCCACCCGGTCGCGGCCGAAGGCAGCGACCAGCCGGTCGAGCTCGGTGGCGGCTGCCGCCGGGCCCCGCGAGACGAGGGCGCGGTTGATCACGCTCTTCCGGCAACCGGTGAGCACGTGCCAGTGGCCGTCGTGGCGCCCGGCCAGGTCGGCCAGGGTCGAGCGGGGCAGGCCCTTGGTACCACCGGCGAGGTGGGCAACGGCAATGGCCCGCGACAACCGGGCATAGCCCTCGGGGCCGCGGGCCAGCACCACGAGGTGATCACCATGGGGATCGGGCTCCCCCACCTGGGGGCCGGTCAGGTCGAGCGTGAGCTCGGCGCCGAACACCGTCGGCAGGCCCACTGCCCGAGCCGCCTCGGCGAAGCGGACGATGCCGTAGAGCCCGTCGTGGTCGGTGACCGCCAGCGCCGCCAGCCCCAGCCGCGTCGCCTCCTCGACCAACTCCTCGGGATGCGACGCCCCGTCGAGGAAGCTGAAGTTGGTGTGGCAGTGGAGCTCGGCGTATGGAACCCGCTCAGCCCCGGTGGGAGGAGACACCACCGGGGCCGGCGGGGGAACGTAGGGCGCTCGCTTGCGTGACCAGGCGGGACTGTCGCCACCGTCGGCCCACGGCGCCGGGCCCGGGGCCCGGTCGGAGAGATGCCGCTCGAGCTCGTTCCACGGGACCGGAGGGTTGCGCCAGCCCATGTCGGCGACTGTACGAACACTTGTTCGATCCCGTCAAGCGGCCCGCTAGAGTCCGCCGCCGATGCGAATCGTCGTGACCGGAGGCGCCGGGTTCATCGGCTCGAACCTGGCCCGCACCCTCGTGGCCGCGGGCGACCAGGTGGTCGTCGTCGACGATCTCTCGGCTGGGTCGAAGGCCAACCTCGAGGGGGTGGCCGTCGCCTTGCTCGAAGGATCGATCCTCGACCGCGACCTGCTGGACGACGCCTTCGCCGGCGCCGACGCTGTCGTCCACCTGGCGGCACGGGGCTCCGTGCCCCGATCGCTCGACGACCCACTCGGGTCCCACCACGCCAACGCCACCGGCACCCTCGAGGTGCTGGAAGCCGTGCGACGGGCGGGCAAGCCCCACCTCGTCGTCGCCTCGTCGGCCTCGGTCTACGGGCCCAACGCGGTGCTGCCCAACACCGAGGGTGCGACCACCGACCCGGCCAGCCCCTACGCCGTCACCAAGGTCGCCACCGAGCAGTACACCCTCGTGCACGCCGACCGGTTCGACCTCGACGCGCTGGTGTTCCGGTTCTTCAACGTCTTCGGCCCCCGGCAACCGGCCAACCACGCCTACGCGGCGGTCGTGCCGCGGTTCGTCGACGCCGCCCTCGCCGGCCGGCCCCTCGTCATCGAGGGCGACGGCACCCAGGCCAAGGACTTCACCTACGTCGAGACGGTGACCACCGTGATCGCCGACGCCGTGCACCGCCGGGTCACCTCCCCCACCCCGGTGAACCTGGCCTTCGGCGGCCACGTCTCGGTGCGCGAGCTGGTCGAGACGCTGGGTCGCATCCTCGGTCGGCAGCTGGAGACCATGCCCGCTCCCCCGCGCCCCGGCGATGTGCGCCTGTCCCAGGCCGACCCGTCCCGCCTGCGCGCCCTGTTCCCCGGCATCGAGCCCGTCGACCTCGAGACCGGCCTGCGCGCCACCGTCGACTGGTTCCGCTCTCAGTCGTAGGTCGCTTCGACGGTCCAGCGGCCTGATTCCAGCGCGAGGAGATGGGCCGTGCCGTCGGCCAGCGCGACCTGGAGGCGGGCCCGGCGACGGCGGGCGGCGGTGTCCCACCATCGCTCGTCGACCGGCCACGGCCCGCACCAGGTGACCACCGCCACCGGGGGCGACCCGGCGACGGCGACGCTGGCCGGCTCGCCGGTGAGGAGACCCCGACCGGTGACCCGCACCGGCTGGTCGGCGCTGTCGACGAGCGTCGCCACCGGCGCCTTCCCGTGCACCAGCACCGGGGTCGGGGCCGGGAGCCGGCCGGGCCACGGCCGGTTGGCATCGAGCGCGGCCACCGGCGAGCCCAGGGTGACGGCGTGGGCCGGGACCAACCCGGCCTGGTCGCCGGGACCACGGCCGCCCCGGCGCTGGGGCACGAGCACGGCATCGGGACCGAGCAGGCCCTGGAGCCGGGCCACGCCGCGGGCAGCCCGCTCGTCGGCCGCCCGCACCCCACCCCAGAAGCCGAGCTGGCGGCCCTCGTCGGGCACGACCTGATCGGGCGCCAGGCGCAGCAGGGTGATCCCCACGGTGGGCGCACCCACCCCGGCCTGGAGCCATCCGTAGAGCTGCCACCGGGCCCGATCGGCAAGCTGGGCGGCGCCGAGCCCACCTTCGTGGCGCCAGAGCCGGGACAACGTCTCACCATGCTCGGTCTCCACCTCGATGGCGATCCGCGTGCACACCAGGCCCCGCACCGACAGCCGCTCCCCCAGCTCGACGGCCAGCGCCCGGGCCAGGAAGGCGACCTGCTCGACCTGCTCGGCGGGAGGATCGAGCTCGGCCGCCACCACCAGCTCGGGAGGGATGGGCCGGGGGCGAAGGGGATGCTCGTCGAGACCACGGGCCAGGCGGGAGACGGTGGCGCCCAAGGGCCCGAACCGACCAGCCAGGTCGGCTGCCGGGAGCGAGGCCACCGCGCCGAAGGTGCGGAGCCCGAGCCGCTTCAACAGGCCCACCAGCTCGAGCACCGCCACCTCAGGCATGGCCCGGGCCAGGTTGTCGATCGACTGCGGCGCCAACCACGCCGCGCTCCCGCCGGGCGGGACGACGTCGATGGTCGGGGTGCGGGCGGCGAGCAGGGCGGACACCAGGCCGTCGGCCACGCCCACCCCGACGTGGGCCCGGCCACCGAGGGCGGCAGCAGCAGCGCCCCGGACCCGGTCGGCCGCCTCCTCGTCGCCACCGAAGTAGCGGGAGGGGCCGCGAGAAGGCACCGCCAGGGTGCCGGGGCGGACCACCTCGACCCGGGGCGCCACCGCCTCGACCCCGGCGGCCACCGGCTCGAACGCCCGGGCGTCGCGATCGGCATCGGCGGCCAGCAGCACCGCCGCCGGGCAGCACGCCTGGGCCTCTCGCCGCCGCAGCCCGCGCCGGACGCCATCGGCCCGGGCGGCAGCCGAACAGGCGACCACCCGGTTGGCGTGCACCACCACCGCCGGCTCCTCCGGCCCGATGCCTGCCGCCATCACCGGCCAGTCGGCCACCCAGACCACCAACGTGCGCGTCGAGCCGGCCGCGGTCACGCCCCTTCCCCCCGTTCTCGGTGCACCAGCGCCGGAGGTAGCGGCGCTCGTGCACCGAGTTCGGCGAGAGCAGCGGACTGGATCGTCCCGTCGGCGGCGGGGAGCCACACCGACGCTCGGCGCTCGCGTGCTGCCGCACCCCGGCCACTGGCGACGACCGTGACCCGGCGGGCCGACAGCCGGCAGGAAGGTGCCTCCCAGCTCGGCCCGGTGAGGGAGAGCCGGGCGTCGGCAGCCAGCGGCCACCGGCCCGGAAGCCCGATCACGACGGCGCCCCGCTCCCGGGCGCGGGGCAACAGCCGGCGGGCATCGGCCGGGGCCAGCCGATGGCCGACCAGCACGACGTCGACAGCATCGACCAAGGCGGCGAGCACGGTGGCCGGACCAGGGCCGGCACCCGTGGCGGTCGACGGCACCAGCAACAGTCGCTCGGCGACCAGGCCCAGGTCGAGAGCGGCCGCCAGGCCGATCGACGGCGCGCCCGCCACCGCCACCCATGAGCCTTCGGCCGAGGCCGCCACCGCCAGGGCAAGCGCAAGCGAGGTCGCGCCGGGACCACCGTCGACCGAGACCACCGATCCCCGGCGCAGGCCACCGGGCAGCAACGTCGAGAGGGCCGGCACCACCGGGAAGGCCCGCTCGCCGGCCAGGGTGGTGGGCGTTGACCGGGCGACCACCGCCGCCAGCGCGGCATGATCGGCACCGGTCCGCAGCGCTGCCTCCGTCACCGCCATGATTCGAAGGCTACTCGAACATGTGTTCGACTAACTCGAGGCGCTGGCCACCTGGTCGAGCGTGCTGCGCAACGCCTGGGCAGCACCGAGCAGGGCGGCGCTCTCGTAGGGCACCACCAGCTTGGCGTTCTCGCTGTCGGCGAACTTGCCCAGGGTGTCGAGCTGGAGGATGGCGACAAGAGTGGGATCGGGCGCCGCCTGGCGGATGGCGGCGTACACCGTCTCGATCGCCTGCCCCCGGCCCTCGGCCTCGAGGATCGCCGCTTGGCGGTTGCCCTCGGCCCGGAGGATGGCCGCCTCCCGCTCGCCCTCAGCGGCACGGATGGCCGCCTTGGCGTCGCCGTCGGCGACGTTGATCGCCGACTGCTGCAGACCCTCGGACTCCAGGATGCGGGCCCGCTTCTCCTGATCGGCCTGCTTCTGGAGGGCCAAGGCCTGCAGGATCTGCGGCGGGGGCGCGATCTCGACGATCTCGATCCGGCTGATCCTGATCCCCCACTTGTCGGTCACGGCCTCCATCTGCTGCTGCACGTCGACGTTGATGCGCTCGCGCTCCGAGAGCGCCTCGTCGAGCGACAGCGTGCCGATGACCGAGCGCAGCGCGGTGCGAGCCAGGGCGTCGATGGCGATGTCGAAGTCGGCGACGCTGAAGAGCGCCTGCTTCGCATCGACGATCTGGGTGAAGATCGTCGCGTTCACCGTCACCACCACGTTGTCCTTGGTGATGACCTCCTGGCGGTCACCGGGCCGCGGGATCTCGCGCATGTCGACCCGCTGCAGGGTGTCGATGAACGGGGCGATGATCACCAGCCCGGGCTCATGCGACTTGACGTATTCCCCCAGTCGCTTCACCACCCCGAGCTCGCCCTGCTGGACGATGTTGACCATCGACCGCAACGACGCGAGCAAGACGATCACGACAAGGGCCAACACGCCCAACCCGATACCGATGCCGACGCTCATGGCGCGTTCCTCCCGCGAAGCGGACGCCCGGCCCGCGCCGATCGTTTTCCTGTGTCACCGCTGTCGCCGCTGTCGCCGGTGCCGGCGGCAGCGACGGCCTCGACCATCAACGTCGTGCCCTCGACCGCCCGCACCAACACCCGTCGTCCCGGACCGATGGGCTCGGAGGTCGACGCCGCCAGCCATCGCTCACCTGCGAGCCGGACGTGACCCCGATGGAGCGCACCGCCCACCTCGTCCTCGGTCAGCGCCTCGTGCCCCACCAGGCCGCCGTGGACCCCAGTGGCGACGTGGCGCAACGTTCGCCGGTCGGCGAACACCTTGCTGATCCTCGGCCGTACCGCCACGACGCCGACGACCGACAGCGCGACCAGCACGCCGGCCTGCACGGCCACGGCCGAGGGCGCAACCAGGGCCGCGACCGCCGCGCCAACGCTGCCGATCGCCCCGAACACGGCATAGAACCCCACATGGTGCAGCTCGACCCACAGCAGCACCACCGCCAGCACGATCCAGACGAAGACCACGGACCCTCCTGATCGGCAGCGTACTGGCGCTCTTCGCCGGCTACAGCTAGATGAAGCCGCGGCTCCGGCACCACTCGACATACAGGGGGATGCCGAGCGTGAGCGGCACGTCGGGCTCGTAGCCGAGCAGCCGCTTGGCCTTGCTGATGTCGGCGACGTAGCGGGTGACCTCACCGACCTGCGAGGGCTGGTAGGTCGCGTCGGCCTTGACGCCCACGGCCAGCTCGATGAGCTGCACGAGGTCGACGAGCGTGAAGCCCTGGCCGTAGGCGAGGTTGATCGTCTCGTTGACGACCTTCCGATCGACGAGGGCCTCGATGCCGGCCATGACGCCACGCACGCAGTCGTCGACGTAGGTGAAGTCGAGCATCTTGTTGCGGCCGAAGACGGTGATGGGCTCGCCAGTGGCGATCTTGTGGACGAACAGCGGCGTCACCCGCTCCATCCGCTCGGCGTCGTTGTCGAACCGGCCGTAGACGTTGCTGAAGCGGAACACGAGATGCGGGATGCCGTAGCACCGCGCGTAGCTGTAGAAGAACGCCTCCCCGGCGATCTTGCTGGCCGAGTACGGGCTCTCGGCAACCACGAAGTCGGCCATCGCCTCATCCGTGATGTGGCGGTGGATCTCGCCGTAGACCTCGCGGCTCGACCCGAAGATGATCGGACAGTCGGCAGCCCGGGCCAGCTCCAGCGCCGCCACCGCGATCTCGACGTTCTCCAGTGCCTTGATCGGCTCGACCACCAGCTGGTGGACCTTGGCCCAGGCCGCCAGGTGCACGATGCAGTCCGGCCGCCACGGCGGTGACCAGGCGGCGTTCTGGTGGGCGATGGCGACCAGGTCGACGATCTCGGTCGGCACCCGCTCGTCCCACTCGTTGGGTCGCTTGTCGATGCCCAGCACCTCATGCCCGGCGTCGAGGAGCGCGATGGCGAGGTTGGTGCCGATCTGGCCTGACGAGCCGGTGATGAGGATGCGCACTAGGCGCTCGCAGCCGGTGCCGCGCCCATCAGCTCCTCGTCGGTGGGTGGAAGCACACCGGGCACGTAGTGGACGAACAGCTCCCGGACCACGTCGGCCAAGTGGTCGCCGGTGGCGCCCTTGGCCAGGTCGACGGTGATCACGTTGCCGTAGACGTGGATGGAGTCGACCCCGCCGGCCGCGAAGAGCCGGCGAGCGAGCTCGTCGACGGGACGGACGCCGGTTGCGTCACTGGGCGCCCGGAAGCGCTCATGGCCCATGCCGGTGAGGTTGCGGTTGGTCTCGAGCCGAACCACGCCGGGACGGGGTGATGGCTTGACGACGACGGTGATGAGCTGGCCCATGGCAGCGGAGAGGGTAACAACGCCACCCTCGCCGACCGGGGTTGGCGCCCCGCATAGCCTCGCCGGATGGCCGACCGCGAGCCCGTCCCCTGGCGGACGATCTTCGCCTGGGTCGGCGTGGTGTCCGCCACCTACCTCGGCTTCCTCCTCGTGAGGGCCTCCGGCAAGATCATCGCCTGGGTGGTGGTGGCCGCCTTCTTCGCCGTCATCCTCGCTCCAGCGGTCGACTTCCTGCAGGGCCGGGCCCGCATGCCCAGGGCGACGGCGACCGCCGTGGTGTTCGCGCTCGGCCTGGTCGCCGTCAGCCTCCTGCTGTACGCCTTCGTCAAGCCGGTGGTCGAGCAGACCAACTCCTTCGTCGACAACCTGCCCCACTACGTCGACGACGCCCAGCACGGCAAGGGCGCCATCGGCAAGCTGGTGAAGAGGTACAACCTCGACAACTACGTCCGGGACAACCGCAACCGGATCCAGGAGAACCTGCGGCAGGCCGCGGCACCTGCCCTCGACGTGGCCCGCGGCATCCTCGACACGATCGTGGCGCTCCTGACGATCTCCGTGCTCACGTTCCTGCTCATCATGCGGGGACCCGAGCTCTGCACGGGTGTCCTCGGCCTCCTGCCCGAGCGCCACCGGGAGCGGGTGCGCTCGGTGGCCGCCGACTCGGCCAAGGCGGTCAGCGGCTACATGCTCGGGAACTTCCTCATCAGCGTGGTCGCCGGCTCGGCGACCTACGTGGCGCTGCGCGTGGTCGGTGTCCCCTACCCCGAGGTGCTCGCCCTGTTCGTGGCGTTCACCGACCTCATCCCTCTCGTCGGCGCGACGTTGGGCGCCATCCCGACCGTGGGCCTCGCCTTCCTCCACTCGGTGCCGGCCGGCGTGGTGATGCTGATCTTCTACGTGATCTATCAGCAGTTCGAGAACCACATCCTGCAGGTGGCGGTGATGTCGAAGACCGTGCAGGTCAACCCGCTCACCGTGCTGCTGAGCGTGCTGGTCGGCGTGGAGCTGGTCGGCTTCCTCGGCGCCGTCCTCGCGATCCCCGCCGCTGGCATCATCCAGGTGATCACCCGTGACCTCTTCGACGAGCACCGGCGGCAACTGAAGCCGGAGCCGACCGTCGGGGTCGATGAGCGCCCGGTCAGCGAAGCGGCAGGGGACGATCCTCGCTGAGCCGGAGCGAGCGAACGGCCAGCCCGGCAAGAGCCAGCGAAACGGCGCCCAGCCCGGCGTGCACGATCTTGAACGCAGCGGCGTGGTCGTGGGCCAGGACCATGGGCAGCCGCACGACCCAGACGGCGACGGTGGCCGCGGCCAGCACAGGCAGGCCGCGCCGCCGGTCGACCAGGGCGTAGACCGCCAGGCCACAGAGGGCGACGGGCACGATGAGCCCGGCGCCGGCGCCGTCGTCACGGACGACGTTGCGCACCCGGGTCAGCCAGACGAAGAGCGTCCAGAGCGGCAGCGCCACCATCACGGCGGCGACCGTACCGAAGGTGGGCCCGCCCGGAGAATCAGCGGTGCCCGCCTCTATGGCTCAGAACAGCGACGCCGGCTCGTCGGGCACGCCGCGGTGGAACGTGGCCCATGGGAGGTGGTCCATGAACACCCACCGGCGGCGGTGGATCGACGTCGGGCCCATCCCCTGCAGGGCGAGCTTGTGCCGGGGGCACGGGTAGCCCTTGTTGAGGTCGAAGTCGTAGCCGGGGAACGAGTCGGCCTGGTCGCGCATGATGCGGTCGCGAGTGACCTTCGCCAGGATGGAGGCAGCAGCGATCGTCAGGCAGCGGGCGTCGCCCTTGACCAGTCGCTGGGTGCGACCCCCACCGACGAAGTCCCAGTTGCCGTCGATGAGCACCTGGTCGGGCTCGAGCCCGAGGCCGTCGACCGCCCGCCTGGCGGCCAGCCGTTGAGCGTCGGCCATGCCCAGCTCCTCGCACTCGGCGACGGATGCATGACCGACCGCCCAGGCCCGGCACCAGTCGGTGATCCGGTCGAACAGCGCCTCTCGCTCCGGCTCGGTCAGCAGCTTCGAGTCACGGATCTTGTACACCCGCCGGTCGCTGGGCAGGACGGCGGCGCCGACGGTCAGGGGCCCGGCCCACGCGCCCCGGCCCACCTCGTCGACCCCGACGACGACCTCGTGCCCCTCGGCCCACAGCGCCCGCTCGACATCGAGCGACGGCGGCCGGCGCTTGATGGCCTTGCGCAGCACGGGTGCGGTCGGCGCGGCCATCGGGCCCCGAGGGTAGGTCAGCGGGCGGCGGCGTCAAGGGCTGCCTCGGCGGCGCCCGAGACAGCCGATCGCCGGCCGACGACCACCACGCGGGCGACCGTCGCCCGGTTGGCTGCCAGCCAGCCCAGGGTCTCCGGCCCGCAGTCGCCGACCGCTGCGCACAGGAGGATCGGCGAGCCGGGACCGGCGTGGGGGCCGGCAACCAGGAGATCGGCCCGCGCGCTGCTGGCGACGACGTCGACCGAGGTCGCGGGGGGCAGCCCGATCCGCTGGTCGAGCGCGATGAGCGCGACGGCCACGGCGGCCGGCGTCGGTCCGGCGATGCGCTCGACCGAGAGTCCCATGGCGGCCAGGGCATCGGTGACCACCCGGGCGATGACCGATTCGTCGCCCAGCACGACGACGTGGGCGACGGCGAGCTGGCCGAGCGCGACACGGGTCGCGTCGGGCAGCGCGCCGTGCTCGGTGAGCAACACCGGCCACTGCTGACCGAACACCAGGGGACCTGCCACCAGCGCGTACCGCTCGTCGGCGACCGGCGCAAGCACGACCGTGTGGCCCGCCCCGGGGGCCACCCCGACGTTGGGCGCACCGGCACTCGCCGCGACCTCCGCGGCGGCGGCAACCGGATCGTCGCCGCCGATGCGATCGACGGCGAGCCCGGCCTTGCGCAGCTGCGCGTCGACGGAGGTGGCGATGGCCGCACCGCCGACGATGTGGGCATGGAACGCCCCCAACCGCTTGATCTCGACGAGCGTGGCGCCGGGCACGGTCGTCCGGCCGGTGAGCAAGATCGGCGACTGGTGCGTCCCGCCGATGTACGCCGCGCCGACGCCGAGGGGCAGCGCGCTCGCGCGGGCGATCACGACATCCGACGCGGTGGTGAACCGTACGGCCGACACCGCCGCCGCCGTCTCCGCGTCCGTGCGACCAGCGAGCCTCGTCGCGTCCGGGCTCGGCAGCACCGTTGTCGCCGTGCTCCCACCACCGCCCCCGCACGACGCCACGACCACCGCGAGCGCGCCCACGAACCACCGACATCGCCGGACGGCAACCGACAGCGGTTCCGTTCTTTGTCGACTGAGGGGGCTCCAGGGCCGCTGAGTCGACAAAGAACGGTGACGAGACGTCAATCCCTCGCCCTCGGCGAGAGGCGCACCGGGGTCGGCGGGGGCAGGACCGGGGCGAGGAGGGCCTCGCCAGCGAGCTCCGTCGACGACCATGCCGGGTCGAGACCGGGTGCAGTCATCGTGACGGTGCCGGCGCCGGGTGCGGGCGCCAGCTCCCACAGCAGGGCGGGCCGCTCGCCGTGCCACCGGACGGCGTACGACAGTCGCCCCACGCGGGTGGGGGCGTCGTGGACCTCGACGGGGAGCCCGACCCAGTCGGCCGGCATGGCCCGGTACAGGGCAAGGCCGCCGTCGACCTCCCGCACCAGCAGCTCGCGCACGAGCGTGAGGAGCTCTGCAGCAACGGCGCCGCTGTGGCCGTCGGGCCAGGTCCAGGTGGCGGTGGCGGTGTCGAGCAACCTCACCAG
>Ga0136846_1231138_pt1 | contig 18312 bp, 14 predicted proteins | sample HopSoiMetagenom2_FD_96841 | JGI IMG/M metagenome (GOLD analysis project Ga0136846, IMG submission 96841) | Grasslands soil microbial communities from Hopland, California, USA - 2 Assembly 2016 (version 4) | ecosystem: Environmental > Terrestrial > Soil > Grasslands | place: USA: Hopland...
CCGACCGCGAGGAATTGTGCTCGCGAAGCCTCGGCGAACAGCCACTCGGCGCCACTTCCCGTGAGGCGTCCGCGGTCGAGCGACAGCGGCCGAGCGTTGGCAGAAACGAGGCTGTCGAGCAGCTGCTCGGCACGCACATTTCGCGGGGGAGCGGGCTTGGAGGCGATGATCGCCACCGCTCCACAGGCAGCGGTGATCGAGATGAAGCGGCGCATGTGAAACCCTCATGCATACTGGCGTTGGCGGTCCCGAGCGCAACGCTGGTGCTGCGGCCCAACACGTGTCAATGCCGGTCTGTGTCGTTTGGTTCGATCGGGCGTCGAAGTGGTAAGGACGTGACAAAAAGACACGAAAGAGAAACTGGCGCAGCGTTGTTCCGCAGCGCATCCTCATAACTGGGGCGGGTTTGGATCCCGCCGATCCGACGTTGGTTCGACGGGAGACAAGGATGGTTGTTCAATGAGGTGGTCCGTAGCGCGCCGCTGCGTTGCCATTGCGTGCGCGCTCGCCATGGTCGGTCCCGCAACGCTTGCGGCTCAGGAAACACGTTACGACTCGAGCGTCGTAACCGTTCGCGGCAACGGACCCACGACGTTCGTGCTCATCAGCGGTATGGTTGGCGGGGTCAGCGGATTCCGTCGCCTCGCATCGCTGTTGGAATCCGAGAATCGGGTCGTCACGATCGACCCGTACCGTCTTGCGGCCGATTCGGGAGACGTCACGTTCGCCGCTCTCGCCCGCTACGTCGACACGATCCTCGGCGAGATCGGCGTCGACTCGGCGCGGGTCGTCGGGCACGCACACGGGACGGGTGTCGCGCTCCGGCTCGCTGCAAACTCGCCCGACCGTGTTTCGGCGCTCTACTTCCTCGACGGTGGCGCCGTGGACGAGAACCGTACCGCGCTGTTCGCTTCGTCGCTCAAATGGGCGTCGTTCATCATGAAGTTCCCGGGCGGGCGCAATTTCGTGCGGGGGCGCTTCATCAAAGGCATCAAGCAGAACGCGGGACGACGCGACTGGCTCGACTCTGCGACCTTGCGGGCGTACACGGAACCGGTGCTCAGTCAGATGTCGAAGGCGATCTCGCTGGCGAAGCGACTCGACCACGCGCGCGAGCCGGACTCGAGCAGATTGGTGGTCGAGCGCGTCAGGGTTCCGGTGACGGTCCTTCTCGGCGACGTGCCGCACCCGGCGGAGCCTGATTCGTCGGAAATCACAGCGCTCGCGTCGCTGGGCGATCTCGTGCGCATCGAGCGACTACCGGGCGTGGGACACTTCCCCCACGAGGAGTCGCCAGCCGAGGTCGCGGCGTATCTGCTCGTTGGGACGGTCGCGACGGAATGGCGCAGCCAAGGACCCAACTCTCCGCGTGGACGTATACTCCCTCGTCAGTAGCCACTGCTTAACGGCGCGGAAGCCAGACGGCGCGAAATCACTAAGGGCGCGCGAATCACAGACAGCGCGCAAATCACTAAGGGCGCCAGGCGCGGAATCCCTAACGGCGTAGAACGGACGGCGCCTCTTGGTCTTTCGCTGTCTGGAATTTCGCGCCCGGCGCCGTCTGTGATTCGCGCGCCGTTCGTGATTTGCGCGCCCTTAGTGATTTCGCGCCCTTCGGAATTCGCGCGCCGTTCCGGACCTGCGCCGTCAGTGCTCTGCGCCGTCAGTGCTCTGCGCCGTCAGTGCTCTGCGCCGTCAGTGTCCTGCGCCGTCTGCCGTCCCGTCAATCGACGAAGGCCCAGAGGAGTTCGCGACTTTTCTTGTCCATCTGCGATGGCGCCGCGAGCCGGTAGAGATCACCCGCCACGTCGCGGATGAGGATTCCACCGTTAGGCAGACTACGCGGCCAGTCATCCAGATGCGTCTGGAATGATCGGCGTCCTTGCCGAGTCTCGACCGTCCACTGTCGGATCTCGACTTCTTCGTCGATGTCGAGCACGCGCGTTACCTCGAGCACGAACCCCGCCTCGGCGAGCGCCTGCTCGATCGCACCGCGCGACTCGGCGTCGAGCTCGGCTGGGTCGTCGACGATCGCGACCTCGCGATCCTCGTCGTCGCGCAGCGACAAGTGCAGCCCTGGCTCCGACCACGGGAAGCATTGCCGGAGCCGCACCGGCACCGGCGTGCCGTCGACCATCACGACGAGTCGGCCGTCGGTTGCGATCCGCAACGTCGGCGTCTCGTCGATTTTCTCGTTCATCACGACATCAGTCACAGTGCACCCTCCATTCAGACATCACGACAAATTCATTCGCGTCATTTGCGGCTCGCCGACATCGGCGTCGGACGAGACTCCGCAACCGCCGAGGAAACGGATGCAACGGAATCAGCTGAGCTGGCGGATCGCTCCACGTGGACTTACAGCTCCTCGCCCAAGCGGCTTTGATTTGTTTGTTCAACGGCCTCGGGAAGCCTCTGCGTCCCGAGGTTTTCTTATTATCGATCCCGGCTCGTTGTGACTGGAGACGTCAGAGTTGAGGAGCGATCCGAGTGATCCGTTGTTTCCGTTGCATCCGTTTCCCCCTTCGTCTGTGCAGCCGGCCCTCTCGGGTCCGGCAACCAACCCAGATCACGGCGCTACTGCAGCTGCAACTGCATCTCATACAGGCGTCGATAAATGCCGTCCGGTTTGTCGAGCAGCTGTCGGTGCGTACCCGATTCCGCGAGCCGACCGTCCGAGATCACGAACAGCCGCGACGCCTTACGCAGCGTCGAGAGCCGGTGCGCGATCGCGAAGACCGTTCGGCCGGCGATCAGCCGGTCGAGTGCCTCCTGGATCTGGTGCTCCGTCTCCGTGTCCACGCTGCTCGTTGCCTCATCGAGGATGAGAATCCGCGGATCGTGCAGAATCGCTCGCGCGATCGAGATTCGCTGACGTTCGCCGCCCGACAACGTGTGTCCCCGCTCGCCGACCACGGTGTCGTACCCCTGGCCAAGCTTGCAGATGAAGTCGTGGGCGTTCGCCGCCTGTGCTGCGTCGACCACCGCACCTAACGACGCCGTCGGTAGTCCGTACCGGATGTTGTCCAGCACCGTCCCGTGGAACAGATACGGCTCCTGGAGCACCATGCCGAGCTGCTCGCGGTAGTGGCCGGTGTCGAGATCGCGCACGTTCACGCCATCCACTCGCACCGCCCCGCCGCTGACGTCGTAGAACCGCGCAAGGAGACTGACGATCGTCGACTTGCCACCGCCCGACGGACCGACGAGGCCCACCAGTTCACCCGGCTGCACGTCGAACGAGACGCCGCGCAGGATCTGTCTCACGCCATCGTACGCGAACGTCACGTTCTCGAACCGCACATGCCCGTGCACCGGTAAGAGACGCACCGGATGCGGCCGGTCCTTCACTTCCGGCTCGCTGTCCAGCACCTCGAACACCCGATGCGCCGACGACACCGCCCGGTTGATCGTGCGCACCATCTGCCCAATGATCTCGATCGGCGCGACGAACATCGTCGTGTACAACAGGAACGACACGAACACCCCGGCCGACAACGGGTGACCGCTGCCTAACAATCGTGGAACGGCGAGCACCCACACGAGCACCGTCGTCGTGTGCACCGCGAGCATGAGGGTCGGCCAGAACCGCGTCCACAGCGCGTGGATGTTGTTGATCTCGTCCGTGACGTCGTCGTTGCGGACGACGAACCGGTCGATCTCCCGCGTCTCCTGGTTGAAGGCCTTGACCACCCGGATTCCCGGGATCGTGTCCGATAGGATGTCGGTCACGCGCGACCATTTCCGCCACGTTCGGATGAACAACCCGTTCAGCGACTCTCCGTGCCGATAGATCAGCCAGCAGAACACCGGCACCGGCAGCGTCATGACGAGGCCGAGCCGCCAGTCGAGCGTCAGCAGCACCGCGCCGAGGCCAGCGAGCATCACGAGCGAGAGCGAAACGTCCACCACGCCGAACGCGACGAACTCCCACAAGCGGTCGGTGTCCGCCGTCACGCGCGAGATGAGGCTGCCCGTCTTCTTGCGCGAGAAGAACGCGAGGCTCGACCGCTGGATGTGCCCGTACAGCTCGGCCCTCAGGTCGCGCGCCACCAGCTCGCCTAACGTGGACATAAGCTTGAGCCGGAGGTGCTGCGCTGCCTGCCGCAGGATGTGCAGCAGCGCCATCGCGCCGACCGCGACCCACGCCAACCGCCTCGCGGCGTCTACCGTGAGACGACCCTCCTGCGTCGGCCGCACCACGCGGTCGATCAGGTAGCCCGCCAGGTACGGCGGGAGCAGGCTCGCGAGCGTCACGACCGCCGCAGCCGAGAGGCCGATGATCACCCGCCGGCGATACGGCGCCAGGTAGCGGAGTAGGCGGAACATCACCGCGGACTCGCGTCCCGACACGAGCGCCTGCGCGTCGCGCACGGGTCGCGCGACCGCGTCGGCATACACGCGATCCGCGTCGTCGAGCGTCACCGAGCGTCCTGTCAGCGCCTCATCGAGCACGAAGCGGATGTTCTCCACCGCCGCGCGCTGGCGCTGGGTGTAGCGCACGACGAGCAGCGGCGCCGCGCCGTCGTCACCGAGGATGAGCAGCGTGTTCGCGCTGAGACCGGGGACGTCGCGCAGCGACCGGACCCGTGCGCGTTCGACGCTCTCGATCTCCCACGCGCCGTTGGAATCCGACCGGGCGATCGCGACGTTGCTCGCGCCTAACGCCAGCCAGTGCTCCCCGAGCTTGAGCGTGTGGTCGAGGTCCGCGAGCGCGTAGAGCTGGACGGGCTCACCCTTCCACGCCTGCGCGAGCGCCGCGCGGAGGTCGTTCGGAAGGCTCGCCGGCTGGCCTATATATCTGGAAATGATTTCCTGATTCATGTTCGTGATCCGCTGACGGAGACAGAGGGGCAGCAAAAAGGCCTTTCGGGTTGGCTGCACCCGAAAGGCCGGATCACGACATTTGATCCTGCGCTTCTAGGGTGCTCGGCCTCCGGCCTGGAAGTCCGATTTCGACGTTCCAAGGCGCACTGCGCCCAGGAAGCCGATGGGGATCGGCATCTTCCGCTGGGTAGAGGTGAGCAACCGGTATCGTATCATGGCAGGATCATGTCTCCTCGCGGCCGGTCAGGATAGAGCCGCTTGCCTAACATATGAAAGCATCCTCATTGGAGCAAGTACAGACTTAACAGCTTAAAGGCGCTGACCTCCATGAGGCGCGAACGGCTGAACGGCGCGCGAATCCCTAAGGGCGCGAAACCACTAGAGGCGCGAAATCACGAACGGCGCGCGAATCACAAACGGCGCCAGGCGCGAAATCCCAGACGGCGGAAAACCCACGGGCGCGGTTGTTGTCAGCGCCTTTAGGGATTTCGCGCTTGGCGCCGTCTGTGATTCGCGCGCTGTCTGTGATTTGCGCGCCGTCCGTGATTTCGCGCCTTTAGGGATTCGCGCGCCGTTTCGCACGCCTTCAGTGCTCTGCGCCTCAAGTCGTTTGTATGACTCCGACTCCGAGTTGTTGATTTCCTGGTCCGGACCCGTCGAACACAAATGCGCGAACTCCTGTTTCCTGTTCATACTGGCGAGCGATGCGGTGGACCGAAGTTCTCGCCGCCTCCGTACCGAACACGGCGACCGTCCCGCCGCTCCCGCCACCCGTGATCTTCGCGCCGAACAACCCTTCGGCAGGTTCCGTCTCCACCACCAGATCCACCAGGCGATCCGTACCGTCACTGCCCAGGCCACACGCCGAATAGCTCGCGTGCGACCGGAACATCAGCGCGCCCATATTCACCACCGTATCCGCGTGCTCGAGTCCGGTGGAAAGCAGGTCGCCGAATCGCGTCACGCGATCGTTCTCGTACACTGGATGGGACGTCGCCTGACGAACCGGATACCAAACCTCCGGGCTCACGCGTGTCACGACGTCCGTGATCCCGCCGTAGCGCGCCAGGAAGTCCCGCCCCCGCATGCGATTCGGTAGCCGATCGGCGAAGTCGCGTGCGAACTCACTCGGCGTGATGTTCGCGAGATAGCCGCCCCAGCGATCGTCCTGCACGTGCACGCGACCACCCTCGGTCGTCGCCGCCAGCCCGGCAAGCTCCGCGATCATGCGATACCCCATGAACGCCGCGGTTCGCACGGTTCCGTAGTCGGAGCCACTGACCGCGTGTCGGATACCGCTGTCGATACCATAGAAGCGGTAGCCGTCCGGAACCGCGACGTGTCCCTCGACGCTCGCGGGCTGACAGCGGAGTCGCAGCAGCCGGTCATGCTGGCCAAGCGCGGATGTCATCTGATCCATGATGCCGCATGGCGCACGCGCGATGTGGTTCTCCGACCACTGACACGCTGTCGCGAGCGTGGCGCCGTCCATATCGAGCCCGTAGCATGCGGCGGTCGCGGCCATCGTAGCGACCTCGAGCGCCGCCGACGAGCTGACGCCTTTCCCCTCCGGGACGTCGGAAGTGATCAGCACTCGCAGCCCGTGCGTCGGCACGAGCCCATTTGACGTTAGGCAGCGAGAGACACTGCCGACCACGTAGGCCGCCCACCGATCGCTCACGTCCCGCGCAAATCGCTCGGCGAGCGCCTCGGTCGTGCTCGCCCCGCCTGTGATCTCGTCCAGATCGATCCCGAATCGAAACGGCCGGCCTTCACGAAGCGACAGCACGTCGAGTCGAGGAGCGTCCTGGGCCTGCGCCATCGCGAAGGTCGCACACGCGAGCGGCATCTCGAGCACGAGCGATCCACTGTAATCGGCGATCCCGCCCATGACGTCGAGCCGACCGGGTGCCCGCCCGATGGCGACGGGGCGGTCGGCAGCGAGAAAGCCCGCGAGGGAAGGATCGGAAGCGTTAGGCAGCGACCGAACGAGCTCGATCGCGGATGCGAACCACGCCGCGTCGCCGTCGGCCGTGAGCTGCTCGAGGGAACGGACGCGCACCCGGACTACCCGCGGTCGATCGCGTCGGACGTCACGCCCAGGCCGCGGCGAGCCAACGCGCCGAGCAGCGCGGGCTCGACCCGAGCGCGCAGCCGGTCGTTCGCGTAGCCGACCCACGACACGTCCGCGTCGAGATCGAACGGCGCGTCGAGCTCACCGCCGCCGGCATCGGTGAGCCTGACGCCCAACTCGGCCGCAATGAGGCTCGAGCACAGGTCGTACGGGTGACAGCAGAGCGGGCGCGCGATGCCACGCGCTGCGAGAAGTGGCGCCATCACCGGACGGATATCCGCGATGAAGCGATCGTGTCCCGCCATGAGCTCGTAGAGCTGGCCTCCCGTAGAGACGTACTGGTCCTCAAAGCACGGCGCCTTGCCAGCCACCGCCGGCCCCATCACCTCGGCCACGACCTCGTCGTCGATCGCCGCGAGAACGTCCCGCGCGCCGGGGAAGAACCGGCTGACGGACGAGAATCCGTGTGCGAGCGTGGGCGACTGGGAGGGCCGCAGTACGAGCGACGTAGTGCTCCCAGTTAGGCGGTTGACGCGTTGTGCCTGGACTCCTTCGCCCCGCACGGCCCAGAGCTGATCAGAGAGATGCTGTTTGAGCAGTGGAATCTCGGTCTGGACCGCGAGCACGATGTCACGCAGCCGGGTTTTGGCCCCAACGTTCGGGGCGACGCCGGTGAGAATCCATGCCGGTCGCTTCTGGTACATGAGGCCGCGCGTGCCGTCGATCGGGTCCACGAGCAATCGCCACCGACACTCCTTGTCGGGCGTTCCTCCAGGAAGCGTTAGGCCCTCCGCCGGCAGACCCTCCGCAACGAGCACCAGCGGTTCCTCGCGCGCTACCTCCGCGAGGCCAGCCACGAGCGCGGCCTCACTCACACGGTCGACGGCGTAGATGGTGTCGCCCTCCTCGTCGTGAGCGACACCGGCAAGCTCGTCGCGATCCTGCGTCTCGAATGCCTCGAGCACCGACGCGCGAATGCGGTCGTGCAGCGCGAGGATCCCCGGAAGGAGTGGCCGAGCGTCGCTCACGTCGACGCTCCTGCTCGATAGTGCTCGGTCAACGTCGCGCGAAGCTCCGCGGCCTTATCCTCCGGAGCAGTGTCGTTCAGAAAGTTGCCGCCGCCGATCTCCGGACCGGCGAGATACTTGAGGAGTCCCGGTTTCCGAAGCGGTGTGTGGATCTCGATGTGGAAATGGAATCCAGGATGCGGCTCACCATCGACGGGCGCTTGATGGAACGCCATCACGTAGGGAAACGGCATGCGCCAGAGGTTGTCCATACGTACGAGCGTCTGGCGGAGGACGGCGGCGAGATCGTCGAGCTCCGGGGCGGAGAGCTCGGCGATGTTGTCATAGGTGCCGCGCGGAGCGACGAACGTCTCGTACGAATAGCGAGCGAAGTACGGTACGAATGCCAGCGCACTGCCGCGCGACTCGAGTATGCGACGCCCGTCGGCCTCCTCGGTCGCGATGATATCCTGGAACAGCAGGCGGCTGCTCGCGGCGAGATACTCCGCCGACGCCTCGGCCTCGAGCTCGATCGTGCGGAAGACGAAGTTCGTCGCGTAGATCTGGCAGTGCGGGTGCGGATTGCTGACGCCGACGACTTCGCCCTTGTTCTCGAACATGAGGACGTGCCGCACCTCGCGCCTGGCTGACAGCTCGCGAAACTGCTGCTGCAGCTCCTCGAGCAGCGCGACGATCTCGTTATGCGGAAGCTCGGCCAGCGAGCGGTCGTGGCGCGGAGAATAGCAGACCACGCGCGACAGGCCGTCGGCGCGCCGGACCTGATAGGGTCCGGCCGGCAGCGAGTCGGGCTCCGGCGCGTCGGGGCCGACGCAGGGATGGTCGTTGTCGAACGCGAAGACGCCGCGGTAGTCAGGATTCCGCTCGCCGGATACGCGCCCGTTGCCCGGGCAGAGATAACAGCCTGGGTCGTAGTCGACGCGAGGCGCGCGCGCGTCCCCGACCGTCTCGCCCTGCCACGGGCGGCGGTCGCGATGCGACGAGATCACGACCCACTCTCGACGAAGTGGATGCCAGCGTTGTTCCCAGACCATCGCGCTCGGGTAAGGGCGTCGGAAATTACCTCGAGCGCTCGAACGGTGCGAATGGGGTCAGAGTCCTCATGCATCATTCCAACGCACAGCGTTGGAATGATGCATGAGGACTCTGACCCCATTCGGCGCATTTCGTTGTTGCCTGTTGTCGACCGTCTTGGTATAGTTGTCGACGATCTAGGCATGGAGACGCGAACGTGGGCAAGCCGTCGGATCTCATCCAGGGCACGCTCGACCTGCTGATCCTCAAGACGTTGACGGCCGAGCCGAAACACGGCTGGGCGATCGCAAAGCGCATCCAGCAGGTGTCGGAGGACGTTCTCCAGATCACCCAGGGCTCGCTGTATCCGGCACTGCACCGCCTCGACCAGCAGGGCCTCATCTCGGCGGAGTGGGGCCAGACCGAGACGGGGCGGGAGGCGAAGTTCTACGAGCTGACGAAGACCGGCCGCGCAGCGCTCAAGACCGAAACGGCGCAGTGGGAGCGGCTCTCCGCAGCGGTTGGGTTGGTATTGCGGAATGCCTAACGCGCCGACCCCCTCTATCGGGACGACGGCGATTCCTCGACTCGCTGCCGCTCGCTCGGAATGACGAGCATGCGCTGGGTTCACGTCCTCAAGCTGCGCGCGCGTTCTCTGTTCCGCCGCGCCGCCGTCGAGCGCGACCTCGCGCGCGAGCTGCACTCGCACATCGAGCTCCAGGTCGAGGAATACGTGGCCCGCGGGATGTCGCCGGAGCAGGCGAGGCAGGCAGCGCTCCGGGAGTTCGGCGGCATCGCGCGCTTCCAGGACGACGTCCGCGACACGTGGCACGCGTCGCTCCTCGGTGACCTCCGCCGTGATCTGCGCTACGCCTGGCGCGGCCTTTCCCGCCGACCGCTGCTGCTCGTCGTCTCGATTCTCTCGATCGGTCTGGGCGTGGCGGTCAACACGACGGTGTTCGCGCTCGCGAAAACCCTCTTTCTCTCGCCGCCAAGTGCGCGCGACGCGGGCCGGCTCGTGAACATACGCCTGGCTCGCAGCAGCCACGCGTCGTACGAGCAATGGCGGGCCCTCTCGACGAGTGGTGCCCTCGCAGGAGTTGCCGGCTATCAGATCGAGAGCGAGGTGAACTGGCTTCGCGGGGATGCCGCGGTCACGCTCGTGCCAATGCTCGTCACGGCGAATTTCTTCGACGTCGTCGGCGTCCCGGTCGGGCGTGGGCGCGCGTTCACGGCCGCCGAGGCACGCGCGGAGCTGGATCCGCGCGTGGTCGTCGTGAGCGACGGCTTCTGGCGCTCAGCGTTAGGCGCCGACTCGTCCGCGATTGGTCGCGCGATCATGCTCAACGGCAGCCCGTATACGATCGTTGGGGTTCTCGCCCCGCATATCCGAGGCATCTTCGGCTACGGCAGCGCTCCGGAGGTCTACCTGCCGCTGAGCAAGACGCTTCTGCCGTACCTTGGAGAGCCCGGTGCCCCGATCGTTCAGCTTGTGGGTCGGTTGCGGGATGGCCAGACGGTCGGCGAGGGTCGCGCCGCGTTCACGGCCGCGGCGCAGCGAGCCGAGGGGATGATGGCGTCACCGGCTGACACGGGATTCGCGCGCCTCGAGGTATTCGCCCCGGCGCGTGGGTTGTCGCAGGCCGGGCCGCCCGGTTCCGTCGCGGCGTTTCTCGCGGTGCTGCTCGTCATCGTCGGGCTCATCCTCTGCATCGCCTGCGCGAATGTCGCCGGCCTGTTGCTCGCGAGAAACGCGGAGCGGCGCCACGAGATCGCTCTGCGCCTCGCCCTCGGGGCCGGCCGAGCGAGGCTGGTTAGGCAGCTGCTGACGGAAGGGCTTTGGCTGGCCCTGATCGGCACCGCCGGCGGGGTCGCCATCGCGGCGCCACTCATGGCGGTGCTGAACGGCGCGTCGCTGCCGTTCCCGATGCCCATCGACCTCGGCCTCTCTCTCGATGCGAGCGTCGTGGGATACGCCGTGATGCTCATCATCGTCGCCTGTGTGCTGTCGGCTCTGGTCCCCGCCCTGCAGGCAACGCGTATGGCGCTGGCTCCGACGCTCAAAGACGACGGACGCACGGTGGTCGGCCCGCGGATGACGCTGCGGCGGCTGCTCGCCATCGGGCAGGTCGCGGTATCACTGACGCTGCTCATCACGGCGACGCTGTTCGTTCGCAATCTCGCGCGCACGCAATCGCTCGACCCGGGGTTCGACACGGCGCACACGGCGGTCGCGCAGGTCGCGTTCGTTCAGGATCGCTACACGCGGGAGACACGAGACGCGATGGTCGAAACCGCGCTCGATCGCGTGCGAGCCATCCCCGGTGTGGTGTCCGCGGCGGCGACCACGGGTGTGCCGCTCACGATCCACGCCGGGCGCACGACGGGGACCACGATCAGGATCGAGGGGGGCAAGGATGGCGTTCACGTCGAGTTCTCCGGTATCGATGTGGGTCCTGATTACTTCGCGACGATGGGCATGCGCACCGTGAGCGGCCGCGAATTCCGGCGAACGGACGACCAAGGCGCCACCCCCGTCGCGATCGTGAACGAAGAGTTCGTGCGGCGCTACTTCGGCGGGCGCGATCCGGTCGGCCGCACGATGGACCTTCCCGGTGACTCGGGCGCGGTGCCGACGGAGATCGTGGGCGTCGTCTCGAACGCCAAGCATCGCACGTTAGGCGAGGCGACGAGGGCGGCTGTCTATGCGTCGCTCGGACAGCAGAATGGCGACTCGAGGATTGTCTTCATCATTGCTCGGACCGCGGCGGATCCGAGCATGCTGCTCAGGCCAATGCGACGCGTGATCGGTCAGCTCGACGTCTCGACTGCCGTCGAGGTGCGGACCATGCGATCCGCACTCGCTTTTGCATTCCTGCCGAGTCGCGTGGGGGCGATCGTGGTGGGGAGTCTCGGCGTTCTCGGACTGGTGCTGGCGATGATCGGCCTGTTCGGCGTCATCTCGTTCGGGGCGAGTCGCCGCCTGCGCGAGATTGCCATTCGCATGTCGCTCGGCGCATCCCGGGCCGGCGTGATCGGGCTCGTGCTGCGCGATGCGTCGCTCGTCGCCGGCATCGGCATGGCGTTAGGCATCGCGGCGTCGCTCGCGGTCACTCGGCCACTGGCGGCGTTCCTCGTGGAGGGCTTGAGCGTGCGTGATCCGCTGAGCTATCTGGGAACGGTGGTGACGCTCGCGGTGGTGGCGATTGCTTCCAGCTGGATTCCCGCATGGCGAGCGGCTCGCATCGATCCCGTGGCCGTGTTGCGGCAAGAGTGAGCGGCGGCTACTGGCGCCTGACGAGTTCAACGCTAGCGGACAACTCTCTCGACGTGCATGATGCATGGCGCGCGAGCCGCCGCCGACTTGCGTGGACCTGTGCGGATTCGATCGTCACCCATCGAGGCGTCAAATGCGCAAAGTGCTTCTCCTCGCTCTTCTCGTCGTTGCCTGTGCCAAGAAGGAACAGCCCGCTGCCGACACCAGCGCACCCGCTCCACCCCCACCGCCGCCACCTCCCCCGGCGCTCACGGCTGCTGACGTGAAGGGGACATGGAAGGGAACGGCCAAAGTCGAAGGCGACACGACCACACACTCCTTTACCGTTGTCACCGTCAATGACTCCACCGCCAAGCTGACGGACGACAAGACCAAGCAGTCCGTTGAATATTCTGTGAAGTTCGACGCCGACAGCATGATCGGAACGTCCAAGCCTTGGAGCGGCGGATCGCCTGTGAAGGGTGCCCCGAAGGTGATAGACCACACGGTGGGTCGCATGAAGGACGGCAAGTTTGTCGGCGCGGCGACCACGGTGTTAGCCTCGAAGCCCGATTCGGTGCTCGGCCACTCGACGTGGGAGGCGACGAAGGCGCCGTAGAGGTCGGGAATAGGGAATAGGGAATCGGGAATAGAGGGAACCGGGAACCGAGGATCCATAGAGCTTCTGTTCCCGGTTCCCTGTTCCCGTTCCTACACGCCCGACGCCCGTCCCCGGCGGTTGGGCACCTTCGTTGCAATACCGCCCCGACTGCCGTGTTCGTCTTTATCTCCCATCTCACCGTCCCGCCGGAAGATCACGGCGAGCTGGAACGCCACTTCCGTGAGCGATCCGGGCTCGTGGATCGCTTCCCGGGCTTTCTCTATCTGCAGCTGCTCGCCCCGCAGAGTGGAACGGCAACCCACACGTTCCTCACCGCGTGGGAGAGCCGCGACGCGTTCCGGCGCTACATGCAGAGCCAGGAGCACTCACTGTCGCACAGTCGGGAGCCGGGCGAAATCATGGGGCGCACGCAGGTGCGCCACGAGGCATACGAAGTCATGCTCGATTCCCGGAGGGCGCCAGAGTGGATTCGGTAACCGTCGAAGGCCGCGCTGCCGCCGAGCTGCTCGCCCGCAAGACGAGCCTCGCGCAGACGGCAACCGACGCGCTCTACGCGGATATGCCGGAGCTCACGACCCGTTACGGCGCGGTCGGCCGCGAGCGGTGCCTGGAGGACATCCGGTACACCATCGACCATCTGATCCCCGCGATCGATCTCACGCAGCCATCCATGTTCACGGCGTACGTGGGCTGGCTCGACGACCTCCTTCGCGCCCGCAACGTCTCCACCCGTGAAGTGATCCGAAGCCTGGAGCTCATCGAGCAGGCCGTCCGGAACGAGCTCGCGCCTGACGAAGCGAACGTCGTCGCGTCGTTCCTTCGTGCCGGACTCGATTCGCTCGGAGCGGTCCGGAGGGAGGGATGACAGTGGCGGCAGAGGCGAATCCCGCCGAGCACTACGCGGCATACCTCGGAGCGATCCGGAGCGGCGATCGCCGTCGCGCGTTCCAGATCATCGACGAGGCACGCGACGCCGGCCTCGATCTGGCCGCGATCTACCTCGGCGTCTTTCAGCCGGCGCTGCGCGAGATCGGAAGTCTCTGGCAGAACAACGAGCTGACGGTGGCCGAGGAGCACCTCGCGACCGCCATCACGCAGGCGGCGATGGCGCGCGCGTACGAGCGCGCGTTCACGTGGCGCACTGACGGGAGTCGCAAACTGATTGCCGCGTGCGCGGACGTCGAGCGCCACGAGGTCGGCCTGCGCATGCTGTGCGATCTGCTGGACCTCGAGGGCTGGCACACGACGTACCTCGGGGCCGCGGTGCCGATCGACAGTCTCGTGGCCATGGTGCGGCGGCTTCGCCCGGACGTCGTGGCGCTGTCGGCGGCGCTGAGCCCGCACCTGCCGCGTCTCCGCGCGATGATCGCGGCGATCCGGGACGCGTTAGGCGACACGCGACCGCTCATCATGGTCGGCGGGCGGCCCTTCCTCGACGACCCGAGCCTGGCCGAGCGGCTCGGCGCTGACCTCACCGCGCAGAACGCCACGGACGCCGTGCGTCTCCTCGGCGAACGGGTGAGCCGGGCCCGATGAGCGAAACGGCGGTCCCGCATCTCGCGCCGTGCCTCGCCGGGTTCCCTGCCGCGGTGCTGCATCTGTCGGCCGGCGGGAGGGTGATCGACTCGAACGGGCAGCTCGAGCGAGAGCTCCGCAAAGCAGTCATCGGCGAGCGGTTTGCCGAGATCATCGATACCGAGTCGTGCGGCGAGAAATGGAATCGCGTCCTCGCGGCCGCGTCGTCGACAGGCGCCGCCGCTTCTACCTGCGAGCTCGTGCTCGCGGACGGCGACGTCATACTCGAGCCCAAGTCGTTCTCGGTGCTGTGGGACGCGGATTTGTCGATCGTCTGGCTCATCGAGCATCCGTCCGACCATCGGATGGAAACCGTTAGGCAGCAGGTCACCGAGGTGAACTCGGAGCTGGCGAACGCGCAGCGAGACCTCGTCCGCGAGCGAGCACGGCTCGCGCAGGCGCTGGCGGATACCGAGCGCAGCAACCGTGCACTGGATGAGTTCGCCCACGCCATCTCGCACGACCTCAAGGCCCCGCTCCGCAGCGTGGCGAACTACGCTCGCTGGATCGAGGAAGACCTGGGCGCGCAGCTCACCGGCGAGCCGCGGGCGCACATGGAGCTGTTGCGCACGCAGGTCGAGCGGATGCGGGCGATGATCAGCGGCGTGCTGGAGTACGCGCGGTCCGGTCGGGTGCGGCTTCCAGCCGAGGTCGTGAACACCAACGCCATCGTCGAAGAGGTCATCGCGCTGCTGGACCCACCGGAGTCGGTGACAATCGAGGCGGCGCCAAACCTGCCGACGCTGGTTGCGGAGGCGGCGCCGCTCAGACAGGTGCTCCTGAACCTGATCGGCAATGCGATCAAGCACTCGCAGCGACCCGACCCGCACGTGTGGGTGAGCGCACAGGACACGGGCACTGCGTACGACTTCTCCGTGCGCGATGACGGGCCCGGCATTCCGGCACGCGTGCAGGACAAGATCTGGATGCTCTTCCATACTCTCCGGCCTCGCGCCACACAGGATGGCGGCGAAGATGGCACCGGCGTCGGCCTCGCGATCGTCAGGCAGCTCGTGGAGCGGCAGGGCGGCAAGGCGTGGGTCGAATCGCAGGAAGGGAAGGGCTCGACGTTTCACTTTTTGTGGCCGAAGCAGACGGGATCGCAGAAAGGCGATGGCGCTGCGGTGACCGGCAAGGCATTGGACGTATGAAGACTTCGACACCGACGCGGACGATCCTTCTCGTGGAGGATGATCCACACGACCGGCTGACGGTGCGGCGACTGCTCCAGGGGCAGCGCCGCACCTACGTGATCCACGAGGCAGGCACCGGCGAGGAAGCGCTGCGGCGATGCCGCGACCTGCGCCCCGACTGCATCCTGCTCGACTACTATCTGCCCGACATGGACGGGCGCGAATGGCTCGAGGCGTACCATCGCGAGATCGGCCGGATGACGCCGGTTCCCGTCGCGATGCTCACGGGTCGCGACGACGACGACATCGCGGGGGCCGTGCTCGATGAGGGCGCGCAGGACTACCTTGTGAAGGACGGCGCCACCTCGCATGGCCTAACGAGAGCGATCGAGAACGCGATCGAGAAGTTCCGGATCCGGCGCGAGCTCGAGGAGCAGCATACCGCGATCGAGCACAGGAACCATAAACTCGAGGTCCTGCGCGACGAGCTGCAGACCAAGCTCGTGGAGCTCGCCGACGCGACGAAGGCGAAAGACCGATTTCTCGCCGTCATGTCGCACGAGATGCGCACGCCGCTCAACGCCATCCTCGGCTATGCGGACCTGCTCGACATGGAGCTCGATGGCCCGCTGTCGGACGGGCAGCGGCAGCAGATCGAGCGGATTCGATTCGGCAGCCGCCACCTGCTCGACCTCGTCAACGATCTCCTCGACCTCGCGCGTCTCGACGCGCGGCACCTCGACCTGGACGTTCGACCCGTCGATCTCGGCGCCGTGGTCGAAGAGGTGGCAGCGCTGCTCGAGGCGCAGGCGACGGGCAAAGGCATCACGCTCGAGGCTTCCCCGTGCGGCGACGACGTTCCGCACGTGATCGCCGACCTGCAGCGACTGCGTCAGATCCTGACGAACCTCGTTGGCAACGCGATCAAGTTCACGGAACAAGGTGGCATCACGATCACGTGTGAGGCAGCTCGGCGCGATGGGCTGGTGAGCATCGTCGTACGCGACAGTGGTATCGGCATCGCGCCGGAAGTGCTTCCGCTGGTGTTCACCGAGTTCTATCAGGCTGACGATGAGCTCACGCGCCGCCGGGGAGGCAGCGGGTTGGGCCTCTCGATCGCGCAGCGACTCGCGCAGCTCATGGGTGGACACATCACCGTGGACAGTGAGCTCGGGAAGGGCTCGACGTTCACGATCTTTCTGCGGCCGGCGGCGGCGGGTAGCGAGCTTCGTCCCGACGACATCGCGCAGCACGGCGAGCGCATGGCGGTGCACAACACGCCGTACTCGGAACGGAAGCGGTCGCTCGTTTCGGTCGTCGCCTTCGGTCAGGACGCGAACGCGCTTGCGGAGCTGGAGGACCGTGTGAGGGGGAGCGTACGTCTTGTGTGGACGACGAACGTGGACGACGTGCCGAGGCTGGTGGCGCGCGAGCGCGCGTCGCTCGCGATCGTGGACGTCGGAAGCGCCGGGAGCGCTGCGTGGCATGCGGCGCTCGCCTTGCAGGACGTGCCCGCGCTCGCGTCCATTGCCGTGCTGCTATTACCATCCATTCCCGCGCATACGGGCGACGAGAGCGAAGGGCTCGACCTCGGCTGGGTGTCGCTCATTCCGAAACCGTTCACGGCCGAGCAGCTCACACGCGCGGTGTCGACGGCGGCGCGAGAACGGCCCGATGAACGCGCGGAGTCGGAGCACCCCGTGAAGGTGCTCGTCGTGGACGACGATCCGGATTCGCGGCGTGTTGCAGCGAAGTTCCTCGCCGAGGGAAACGTGCAGGTACGTGAGGCGCCGGATGGCGAGAGTGCGCTGGTCGAGATGCGGTCGCATCCACCGGACGTGCTCGTGCTCGACCTCATGATGCCGGTGCTCGACGGATTCGGTGTGCTCGCCACGTTGCGTGCGGATCCGCTGCTGGCCGGCATTCCGGTCGTGGTGCTCACCGCCAAGAGTCTCACGGAGGCGGAGCGGCAGTTTCTGTCGCGGTCGGCCGTGCGAGTGCTGCAGAAAGGTGAGCACCGGCTCGCCGACGTGGCGGCGCTGGTGCTGCGGGCCGCGGTGCGGGCGGGGCGGGAGAATCCTCCGCCTAACGACACTGACGACGTGTCCGACGGCACGTCGACGTCGACTCCCGCCAGTGCGGCCACGGTGTCGCAATGAACGGAACCATTCTGCTGGTCGAGCACGACAGCGACAACCGGATCATCTATCGCCGGGGCCTCGACCATTTCGGGTAACGATGCATGCGCTCACCCTGCTCGCCGGTCGAGAGGCCTACGCGCTCCTTCAGCAACGAGGTCTTCGCGCCGAGGATGTCGACATCATTCCCGCAGCCTCCGGCGGCGCGAAGTGGCTCGCCCTTGCTGGCCTCGACCGATACCTCTTCGGCGAGTTCCTCCAGCAGCCCCGCGAGCGACCCATGCACCTCATCGGGTCGTCGATCGGCAGCTGGCGGATGGCGTGCCTCGCCCAGCGTGATCCGGTCGCCGCGTTAGGCCGCGGGCACAACGCGTACATCTACGAGCAGCGGTACACCCCCAAGCCGTCCACCGCGGAAGTCTCGGCCGTACTTGGCCGCGCGCTCGACCTCATGCTCGGGCCGACCGGCGTCGACGAGATCCTGAGCCATCCGTGGGCGCGGCTGCACGTCATTACGGGCGAGGGTCGCGGACTCGCCGCGAGTGGGCGCCGACCGCTGCTCATGGCGGGGTTGGGGCTGGCCGTGGCGGGCAACCTGGTGAGTCGTCGCGCGCTCGCGCTGGTCATGCGCCGCTGGATTTTCGACTC
>Ga0136846_1242845_pt1 | contig 18312 bp, 19 predicted proteins | sample HopSoiMetagenom2_FD_96841 | JGI IMG/M metagenome (GOLD analysis project Ga0136846, IMG submission 96841) | Grasslands soil microbial communities from Hopland, California, USA - 2 Assembly 2016 (version 4) | ecosystem: Environmental > Terrestrial > Soil > Grasslands | place: USA: Hopland...
CCGCTCTGGCATCCCGATGGCTTCCTGCTGTTCAGTGACATGCCGGGCGACGTCCGGCGTCGATGGCACGAGGCTGACGGCGTGCGCGAGGTCGCGAACCCGTCGAACAAGGGCAACGGAATGACGTTGGACAACGACGGGCGGCTCGTCGTCTGCGAGCACGTCACGAGCTCCGTCGTCCGGATGGATGCGGACGGCACCGGCTCCGGCCGCGAGATCCTCGCCTCCCACTACGACGGTAAGGAGCTCAACAGCCCGAACGACGTGGTGGTCAAGGCCGACGGCGCGATCTACTTCACCGACCCGACGTTCGGCCGGATGCCGGGCTTCGGCGTCGAGCGAGAGCAGGACCTCGGCTTCCAGGGGGTCTACCGCGTGCCGCCCGGCGGCGGCGACCCGGAGCTGCTCGTCGACGACTTCGAGCAGCCGAACGGCTTGTGCTTCTCCGTGGACGAGTCGCTGCTCTACATCAACGACACGTCGCGGGCGCACATCCGCGTGTTCGAGGTGGCGGCGGATGGCACGCTCGCAAATGGTCGCGTCCTCGCGGAGGGGATCGGCTCGGGCAGCCTCGAGGTCGGCGACCTCGTCGACGGGATGAAGCTCGACGAACGCGGGAACGTCTGGGTCACCGGTCCCGGCGGCGTGTGCGTCTTCGACTCGTCCGGCGAGCACATCGGCACGGTCGAGGTCCCGGAGAACGTCGGCAACATCAACTGGGGCGGTCCCGAGTGGAACTGGCTGTTCATCCCCGCCTCCACGTCGGTGTACCGCGTCCGGTGCAAGGTCAGTGGAAACCGCCTTCCCTACATGAGGTGACGCAGGTGAGTGCGAACGAGGTACGGCTCGATCCCCGGCGAACGGCGCTGATCATCCAGGACATGCAGAACGACACGATCATCGAGGGCGGCGCGTTCGCCGACTCCGGTGCGCCCGAGCATGCGAAGGCGCAGAACGCCGTCGAGAACGTCCGCACGCTGGCCGAGGCCTGTCGGCGCGCCGGCGTCCCGGTCATCCACGTCTGGTACATCGTCGAACCCGGCGCGTCCGGACTGCGCCAGAACGCCCCGCTGTTCCAGGGCGTCCGCGAGGCGAACGCGCTGGTGCGCGGGACGTGGGGCGCGGCGCCGGCCGAGGGCCTCGAGGCCCGGGAGGGCGACCACGTGGTCGAGAAGATGCGCATGAACGGCTTCTACGACACGCGGCTCGACATCCTGCTGCGTGGGCTGGGCGCCGACACGATCGTGATCACCGGCGCGTGGACGAACATGTCGATCGAGCACACCGCGCGTCACGGCGCCGACGCCGGGTACGAGGTGTTCGTGGCCTCCGACGGCACCGCCACGACCGGCGACGAATGGCAGAACGCGGCGCTCAACTACGCGATGACGAATGTCGCGCGGGTCGCGACGTGCGCAGAGCTGGCGCAGGCCCTTGACGGCGGGTCATGAGCACGCTGCAGACGGACCTGCTGATCTCGCAGGCCTACATCGACGGCCGCTGGGTCGACGCGGATTCGGGCGCGACGTTCGCCGTCGTCAACCCGGCGTCCGGCGAGACGATCGCGCAGGTCCCGCGGATGGGCGCCGCGGAGACGCGCCGCGCGATCGAGGCCGCACAGCGGGCGCTGCCGGCGTGGCGGTCGATGGTCGCGCGCGAGCGGGCGCGACTCATGCGGCGCTGGGCCGACCTCATGATGGACCACGAGGACGAGCTTGCGGCCCTGCTGACGACAGAGCAGGGCAAGCCCATCGCGGAGTCGCGCGTCGAGATCGCCTATGCGGCCAGCTTCCTCGAGTGGTTCGGCGAGGAGGCCAAGCGCGTGTACGGAGACGTGATCCCCACGTACATGCGCGACCGCCGCATCGTGGTCGCCAAGGAGCCCGTCGGCGTCACTGCCGGAATCACGCCGTGGAACTTCCCCGCCGCAATGCCGACGCGAAAGGCGTCGCCCGCGCTCGGCGCGGGCTGCACCATGGTCCTCAAGCCGGCCGAGCAGACGCCGCTGACGGCGCTCGCTGTCATGAGGCTCGGCGAGGAGGCAGGCCTGCCGCCGGGCGTTGTGAGCATCGTCACCGGTGATGCGGATGACGCTCCGCAGATCGGCCGCGAGATGACCTCCAACCCGATCGTGCGCAAGCTCGGGTTCACCGGGTCGACCGAGGTCGGCAAGCTGCTCATGGCGCAGTGCGCGAGCCAGGTGAAGAAGGTCTCCCTCGAGCTCGGGGGCAACGCGCCGTTCATCGTCTTCGACGACGCGGACCTCGACGCCGCGATCGACGGGGCCGTGACATGCAAGTACCGCAACTCCGGCCAGACCTGCATCTCGGCGAATCGCATGTTCGTACAGGACGACGTCTACGACGACTTCGTGTCGGGCTTCACCGAGCGTGTCAGGAAGCTCGTCGTCGCCGACGGTTTCACCGACGGCGTCAACGTCGGGCCGCTCATCGACGTCCCCGGCGTCGAGAAGGTCGAGCGTCACGTCGCCGATGCGCGCGAGCGGGGCGCCGAGCTGCTCGTCGGCGGCGCGCGCCACGAGCTCGGGTCGCAGTTCTTCACGCCCTCGGTGCTCACGGGGATCACCGACGACATGGCGATGAGCTGCGAGGAGACGTTCGGGCCGGTGGCCGGCATCAGCCGTTTCTCGACCGAGGGCGAGGCGATCCGCAAGGCCAATGACACGCCGTACGGACTCTCGAGCTACTTCTACAGTCGCGACATGGCGCGGATCTGGCGCGTCTCGGAGAGCCTCGAGTACGGCATCCTGGGCATCAACACGGGCGTGATCTCGACCGAGGTCGCGCCGTTCGGCGGCGTCAAGGAGTCCGGCATCGGGCGCGAGGGCTCGAAGTACGGGATCGACGAGTGGCTCGAGATCAAGTACCTCTGCATGGGAGGTATCTGAGTGATCGTCGAGGAGCGCACGTACCATGTGTTCACCGGGAGGCTCGCCGAGGTGGTCCGCCTCTACGCCGAGGAGGGGACCGAGATCCAGCAGGGGCATCTCGGCAACCTGATCGGGGCGTTCACCGTTGACGTCGGCGACCTCGGCTCGATCGTCCAGCTGTGGGGCTATGACTCCATGGCCGAGCGCGAGCGCCGGCGTGCGCTGCTGCAGGCCGATGACCGCTGGAAGTCGTTCCTCGGCCGGCTGACGCCCCTCATCCACACCCAGCGCAGTCGGCTCCTGATCCCGACGAGCTTCTCGCCGATCCGATGAGCGCCCTCGACGGGAAGGTCGCGATCGTGACCGGCGCCGCACGGGGCATCGGCCGCGCCATCGCCGAGGGGCTGGCCGCCGAGGGCGCGCGGATCGTCGTCGCCGACCTGAACGGCGCGCAGGACGCGGCGCAGGCGTTTCCCGACGGCGTCGGGCTGACCGTGGACGTCAGCTCGCCGGAGGACACAACGCGAATGACAGCCGAGACGCTTGAGCGGTGCGGCTCGATCGACATCCTCGTCAACAACGCCGGTCTCTACGCGTCGCTGGCCATGCGACCCTTCGACCAGATCCCGGTGGACGAGTGGCGCCAGGTCATGGACGTCAACGTCATGAGCATGTTCCTGACGTCCCGTGCGGTCGTGTCGCACATGCGCGAGCGCGGCGGCGGCCGCATCGTCAATATCTCGTCGGGCACCCCGTTTCGCGGCGTGCCCTTCCTCCTGCACTACGTGACGAGCAAGGGCGCCATCGTGGCGCTCACGCGCGCACTCGCCAAGGAGCTCGGGTCCGACGAGATCCTGGTCAACTGCGTCGCGCCGGGCTTCACGATGAGCGCGGGCGTGCAGGAGCACCCCGAGGTCGTCGAGGCGCTGCGCGACGTGTCCGTCAGCGCCCGCACGCTGCGCCGCGATCAGGTTCCCGAGGACGTCGTGGGGGCGGTCGTGTTCCTGTGCGGGCCCGCCTCGAGCTTCATCACCGGGCAGACGATGGTCATCGACGGGGGGCAGTACTTCCATTGAGGCTTTCCTTGTTCCAGCATGCCGGCGGAGCGGCGGTCGAGGGCGCGAACCGCATCGTCTATGACATCGACTCCGACGCCGCGCACGGCGCACCGGCTGCCGTGGACGGCCGCGCGCTCGTCTGGGAGCTGGGCGACGGCGACGGATCGGGCGCGCTGCTCTCCGCGGACGTGGACCTCGACCCGGGGACCGAGTGGTTGATGCGCTGCGACCGGGTCGACTTCGGCCCCGGTGGGATAGCGCATCGCCACACGCACCCGGGCCCCGGGATCCGCTGCCTGCTGTTCGGCGAGATCACGATCGAGACGGAGGGCACGGAGCACACGTACGGGCCCGGGGAGGCGTGGTTCGAGCGAGGCCCCGACCCGGTCCTCGCCACCACCTCCACGCGGGAGCCGTCCGCGTTCGCGCGCGTCCTGCTGCTCCCGGCCGAGTACGCGGGCCGGCGGACGATCCGCTACGTCGATCCGGCGGACGCTGACAAGCCGAAGACCCAGCGCGCGACGATCTTCCTGGAACAGCCCGTGATCCGGTGACCCGGACCGGCGGGCAGATCCTCGTCGACCAGCTCCGGCTGCACGGCATCGAGCTGGCGTTCGGCGTACCCGGCGAGAGCTACCTCGCGGTCCTCGACGCTCTGCACGACGCCGACCTGCGCCTTGTCGTCACCCGGCACGAGGCCGGCGCGTCGAACATGGCAGAGGCCTACGGCAAGCTCACCGGGCGTCCGGGCGTGTGCCTCGTGACCCGCGGGCCCGGCGCAAGCCACGCGAGCGTGGGCGTCCACACCGCGTTTCAAGACTCGACGCCGATGCTGATGCTGGTCGGCCAGGTCGCCCGCGGCACGGCCGGCCGCGAGGGTTTCCAGGAGCTCGACTATCGCCAGGTCTTCGCACCGGTGGCGAAGTGGGCCACCCAGATCGACACCGCCGACAGGATTCCGGAGATCGTCGCGCGCGCCGTCGCGGTGGCGACCTCGGGACGGCCGGGACCGGTCGTCATCGCGTTGCCGGAGGACATGCTGATCGAGCGCGCCGACGTGCCCGACGCCGTGCCGCACCGCCCCGTGACCGCATCGCCGGGAGCGGCCGAGCTCGGGCGTCTGCGCGATCTCCTCGAGCGCGCCCGACGGCCGGTGATCATGGTCGGCGAAGGCGGCTGGACCGCGCAGGCGGGCACGGATGTGATCGCCTTCGCGGAGGCCAACGGCGTGCCGGTCGTGGCGTCGTTCCGATGCCAGGACTACGTCGATAATCACTCGCCGGTGTATGCCGGGCACGCCGGTCTCGCCATGGACCCCGCGTTGGCTCGGCGCATCAAGGGGTCGGACCTCCTCATCGCGGTCGGCGGCAGGCTGGGCGAGATTCCGACGAACGGGTACACGCTTCTCCGGCCGCCCGTTCCGCGCCAGGCGCTCGTTCACGTGCACCCCGACCCTGACGAGCTCGGCGCGGTTTACCAGCCGGAGCTGGGCATCGTCTCGGGGCTGCCGGCTTTCGCAGCGGCGGCGCGCGGCATGCGGCCGGCGAAGAACCCGGCGCGAGACGGCCTGGCTGCGGAGGCCCGCGCGGAATACCTGCGCAACCTCTCCGAGCACCGCGACCTGCCGGGGGCACTGCAGCTCGCCGACGTGATGAGCGTCCTGCGCGAGCGCCTTCCCCCCGAGGCGATCGTCACCTGTGGGGCGGGAAACTTCACGGTATGGGCGCACCGCTACTACGAGTTCGAGCGCTACCCGACACAGCTCGCGCCGCGCAGCGGCGCGATGGGCTACGGCGTCCCCGCCGCGGTCGCCGCAAAGGCTGTGCACCCGGACCGACCGGTCGTGTGCCTCACCGGCGACGGCGACTTTCTGATGACCGGGCAGGAGCTGGCCACCGCGGTGCAGGAGCGGCTGGGCGTCGTGTTCCTCGTTGTGAACAACGGCATGTACGGCACCATCCGCATGCATCAGGAGCGCCGCTACCCGGGGCGGGTCTTCGCGACCGACCTCGTCAACCCCGACTTCGTCGCCTACGCGCGCGCGTTCGGGGCACACGGAAGCCTGGTCGAGCGCTCGGACGACTTCGCCGACGCGCTCGAGGCGGCACTCGAGGCACGCGGGCCGGCCCTAATCGAGCTCCGCGACGACCCGGAGGCGATCACCCCGCGCCAGACGCTCGCCGAGATCCGGGCTGCGGCCGGGTGACGCGCCGCGAGCTCGACGTGGAGGGGCTGGCGGCGCCGATCAGCCACTATGCCCACGCAGTCCTGGCCGGCGACACCCTGTACATCTCGGGTATCGTGCCCGTCGACGCGAGCGGCGATCTGGTCGGCCGCGACGATGTCGTCGCGCAGGCCGAGCAGATCTTCGCCAGCATGGGCCGCGTGCTGGCGGCGGCCGGAGCCCGGCCCGGGCACGTGGTCAAGGTCACGGTCTACCTGCTCGACATCGAAGACCGGTCGCGCATCAACGCCGCCCGCCGGAGGTTCTTCGTCGACTCGCGGCCGGCGAGCACCCTCGTCGAAGTCAGTCGCCTCGCCGTGCCGGGTGCGCGGGTGGAGATCGAGGCCGTCGCGCACCTCGGACCGTGAGCGCCGAGCCGGGCGCCGCGGCCCGAGGCGAGTGCGCGCGAATCGCGGCGGGCGTCGCGTCGGGAGCGTTGCGGGCGGAGGACGTCGTCTCGCAGGCGCTCCAGCGGATCGCGGCGCGGACCGACCTCAACGCCATCATCACGCTGTGCGCCGACGAGGCCCGGGGTCGCGCCGCCGCCGGCGTGAGTGGCCGCTTGGCCGGCGTGCCACTGGTGGTGAAGGACCTGATCGACACAGCCGGTGTGCGGACGACGTACGCGTCGCGGATCTACGCCGACCACGTCCCCGACCGGACCGCGCCGTGCGTCGCAGCGCTCGAGGCGGAAGGCGCGATCGTCGTGGCCAAGGCCAACGCCGATGAATTCGCGTGGGGCGTGGCAGGGCAGAATGAGCACTACGGTGACATCGCCAACCCCTTGCACCCGGGACGGATCGCGGGCGGATCGAGTGCCGGGAACGCCGCGGCGCTCGCCGCCGGGCTCGTTCCTCTTGCCCTGGGCACGGACACCGGCGGCTCGGTGCGCATGCCCGCGGCCGCCTGCGGCGTCGTGGGACTCAAGCCGGAGCGGGGCGCGACGTCGCTGGAGGGTGTGTTTCGGCTGGCCGCCAGCTTCGACACCGTCGGACCGATGGCTCGCAGCGTCGCCGACTGTGCCCTCGCCCACGCGGTGCTCACGGGCACAGCGGTCCCCGAGCCGCGGCTGGCCGGCCGGCGCGTCGGTGTCCTGGCGCACCCGCCCGACGTAACGGGGAGCGCGGCGACCGCGCCCCGGGACGCGCGCGCCAACGGCATCGCGGCACGGCTGCGGGCACTCGGTGCGCACGTTTGCGAGGTGGAGGTCCCGCGCCCGGCGGCGGACACCTGGCCGGTGTTCTACGCCGACGCTGCGGACGCCCACGCCGAGACGTTCCCGAGCCGCGCGGGCGACTACGGGCGCACGGTGCGAGCAAAACTCGAGATGGCTGCGTCGGTGGCTCACCTGGCCGTGCGAGAGGCGCGCGACGCGCTGGGCGCGTGGCGGGCCGAGGCGGCGTACTCGCCGGAAGTGGACCTGATCGCATCGCCGACCCTGGGGCTCGCGGACCTGCCCGACGCGGGCGTGAACGAGCTCGACATCCGCCTGCCCTTCTCGGCGTACACCCGAGCGTTCAGCTACCTCGGCTGGGCCGCCATCGCGATCGGCGACCTGCACCTCGCGGCGCGCGACGCCGACACGGTGATCACGGCGGCGCTGGCGATCGAGGCCGCCGAGGCAGTGCGTCGGCGAGCAACAACCGATTCTTGATAACAGTTGCAACGGGTACGAGGCTCGGCTACGGTCGGGCCGGCCCATGACGGAGCTTGCTTCCTCGCGCACCGCTCGGCGCATCGGTCGCGGCCTGCTGGCGATCGTCGTCGCGTTCCCCGTCATCTGGGTGCTGTTCATCGCCTCCGGCACCAGCTTCGGACCGGCGGTCAGCGACCCGAAGGACTTCCTGATCACGCTGCTCAACGGGATCACGGCCGCCGCGCTCTACTTCGTCGTCGCGAGCGGGTTCACACTGATCTTCGGCCTGATGCGCGTCGTGAACATGGCCCACGGCGCGTTCTTCCTCCTCGGGGGATACATCGCGCTCGACATTCAGCGCAACATGGTCGGCGGCGGCGGGGGCCTCGGCCTGAGCAGCGCGCAGGTCGGCCTCTCCCAGTGGCTGCTCCCGCTCCTCGCCGCGGCGGCGATCGTCGGGGGCGTTGGCCTGCTCATGCAGCAGCTCTTCCTGCGCTGGAACCAGGGGCAGGACCTGCGCCAGGCGCTCATCACGATCGCTGTGTCGATCATCCTGGCGGACCAGATGCTCGCGCACTACGGCGGGATCGCGAAGGACATCTCCTGGCCGCGGACCTTCGACAAGTTCGTCAACCTCCATGTCTCCGGCGTGCAGTACACCTTCACGCGGCTCGTGATCCTGATCATCGGCATCGCGATCGGCGCGGCGCTATGGCTGTGGCTGAAGCGGACGCGCACCGGCATGGTGATCCGCGCCGGCGTGGACGACCGCGACATGGTCTCGGCCATGGGCATCAACATCCAGCTCACCTTTGCGATCGCGTTCCTCGTCGGTTCAGCGCTCGCCGGCATGGGCGGAGTCATCGGCGGGTCGTTCGCCAGCCTGGCGCCCGGGGTCGACGCGAACTGGCTGCTCAACTCGTTGGTCGTCGTCATCATCGGCGGCATGGGGTCCCTCGGAGGGGCCGCGATCGGCGCGCTGCTTCTCGGTCTCACGACCAACTTCGCGGCGGCATACCTGCCGTCGGACTACACGTTCTACTCGATCATCTTCACGTTCGTGCTGCTCGCGATCGTCCTCGCCGTGCGGCCGCTCGGAATCTTCGGACGTCCGGCGTGAGGGCCGTGCGAGGCTCGCGAATGACGCTCGACCGCTCGGTCGGCCTCGTGTTCGTGGTCGTCGCCGTGCTCGCCCCGCTGATCTTCAGCGACTACTGGGTCGCCACGCTCCTCACGCAGGCGCTCTTCCTGGGCATCGTCGCCGCGAGCCTGATTTTCCTGTCGGCGTACGGCGGCATGGTGTCGCTCGCACAGGTCGGGATCTACGGCATCGCGGGATTCGCGCTCGGCAACCTGACGACGAACGGCAACACGAAGGGCCTGAACCTGGGGTGGGCCGAAGCGCCGGGCGTGCTGGTGGCGTTGCTCATCGCGGTGCTCGTCGCGTTGCTCTTCGGGGCGCTCGCAAATCGCAGCTACGGCATCTACTTCCTGATGATCACGCTCGTCTTCTCCGTGATCGCCAACCTGTTCTTCGGGCAGGTCACGAGCGTGTCGGGCTTCGGCGGGATCAGCGGCATTCCGATCCCGGACTTCATCAGCCGCACCGCGCACCCCGACCGGCTGTACCTCGCGACGCTTGCCATCGCGGGGCTCGTGTACCTGGCGCTGAGATACGTGGCGCGAACGCCGTTCGGGCTGACGCTCCAGGGCATCCGCGACGACCCGGTGCGCATGAGCTCGCTCGGCTACAAGGTCGCGCTGCACCGCACGCTCGCGTTCACGTTCGCCGGGTTCATCGCGGCCGTCGGCGGCATTCTCTTCGTGTGGTGGAACGCGCAGATCGCCCCCTCGACGATCGGGCTCGGCGCGACGATCGACGTGCTCGTGATCGCGGTCATCGGTGGACTCTTCCAGCTGGAGGGCGCGTGGCTCGGGGCCCTGGTGTTCGTACTGCTCAACAACTACGCGCAGGACGTGAGCTTCATCGGCGACCGCTTCCATACGCTGATCGGGCTCGTGTTCCTCGTCATCGTGCTCGTGTCGCCGAGTGGACTCATGGGACTGTGGCAGCGCGCCGTCGCCGGCAGGCCCCGCGCTGAGCGCGCGGACAGCGCCGAGGCAGCGGGCCCCGCCGGGCTCAAGCCGGCGGGCTGACGCGAGACGTCGTCGTACCTGGGATCGTGCAACGTAAAGCGACGCCCTGGAATCGGGGCCGCGGAGGAGGAGAGATGGCAGCATTGAGGGGAACGAGACGAACGCCCGTAGCGGCCGCCGTCGTAGCAGGAATCGTCGCGCTCGCGGTCGCCGCGTGCGGTGAATCCGATAACAGCGGCGGCTCGAAATCCACGACGTCTGCGGCACCGGCGAACACGTCCACGCAAGCGCCCGCGGCGGCGGAAGCGCCCGCACCGCAAAAGGCGGTAGCGCCGCGCACGGGCACCGGCACGCCGATCAAGGTTGGCGTGCTGTCAGACTGCCAGGGGGCATTCGGCTCGTTCGACAACCAGGACCTCGCAGGCGTCGTTTCGGCGATGTCGCAGTTCGCCGGCGCGAAGCCGAAGAATCCCAACAAGCCGCGCGACGGCTGGACCGGTGGGGCCATCGGCAATCATCCGCTCAAGCTCGTCGGTATCGGCTGCTCGGACGATCGGGCCGACACGGCGATCCGCGAGACGCGGCGGCTCATGGAGCAGCTGGACGCGGACGTGATGATCGGCCCCCTGTCCGGCGATGAGTCGATTGCGGTGGCGAACTACGCCAAGCAGCACCCCGACAAGACGTTCGTTGACGGCTCAGCGGGCGCCCAGGACACCACCCTGAAGGTGCAGGCGCCGAACTTCTTCCGGTTCAACGGCGACGGCGCGCAGTGGAACTCCGGGCTGGGCGACATCGCGTACAACAAGCTCGGTTGGCGCAAGGCGGCCGTGATCTCGGACGATTACAGCTTCGGCTGGACATCGGCAGCCGGCTTCATCGCCGACTTCTGTGCGGCAGGGGGCCAGGTCACCAAGCGGGTGTTCCCGCCGCTGAACACGACGGACTACTCGTCCTACGCCCAGCAGCTGCCGGCCGACGTCGACGGCACGTTCGTCGCCGTCGGCGGCGCGGGCCTGATCCCGTTCCTGAAGGCATACGAGCAGGCCAAGGGACCGATCGACGCGAAGAAGTTCATGGGCAATCTGTTCTGGGGGACCCCCGGACAGTTCGAGCAGCTCGGGCCACGAGTGGCCGGCGCGTACATCGGCAGCGCCGGGACGGCGGGCGACCTCGCCACGCCGGCGGCGCAGGATTACGCCAACAACATCATCGGGAAGTGGTTCAAGAAGATCCCGCCGGGTGGGGCCGCTGCGCCGCAGGCGCCCAGCACGTTCACCTACGGCTACTACGTCAACACGTGGGGGCTGATCAAGGGCCTCGAGGCGGTGAAGGGCGACATCTCGGGCGGCCAGAAGAAGCTCCAACAGGCCATCGGGAAGGTGGTCCTGCCCGCTCCCTACGGTGAGATCAAGCTGGACGAGAACCGGCACGCGGTCTTCACCAACTACGACCAGCAGCTCTACCTGAAGAACAACAAGCTGGCCGTCAAGACGGTCGCCGCGATCCCGAACGTCGACCAGACGTTCGGCGGCACGTTCAGCAAGTCGACGCCCGCGCCGGGACGCAAGTTCCCGGGGTGCGAGAAGCGGAGTCTGCCGTGGCTGGGCAAGGCGCAGGCCGTGAAGGTCGACCAGTAGTCGAAGGATGGACGCGCCCGCGTCGACCGAATCCGTCGAGCCGATCCTCCGCTTGCGGGGGGTCGGACGGCGGTTCGGCGGCCTGGCCGCCGTGCGCGACGTCGACCTCGACGTCGCGCCCGGCGCGCGCCGGGCGATCCTGGGCCCGAACGGGGCCGGCAAGACGACGCTGTTCAACGTCATCGCGGGCGACCTGCCGGCAACGTCGGGGACGATCGAATTCCTCGGTGAGGACGTCGGCGCCATCCCGGCCCCGGGCCGCACGCAGCGCGGCATGGGCCGTACGTATCAAAAGTCGCGCCTGTTCTTGGGCCTCAGCGTCGAGGACAACATCTACCTCGCGGTGCTCGGGACCCGCACCGGGCACCTGCGGATGCGCCGTACGCGCGCCGACGCGGACATGCGCGAGCGTGCACGCGACCTCGCCGCCACCGTGGGCCTCGAGGGCAAGCTCGGAACGCTCGTCGGATCCATCTCGCACGGCGAGCAGCGCCAGCTCGAGGTCGCCATGGCCCGGGCGGTGGAACCGAAGCTGATGCTCCTCGACGAGCCGGCGTCCGGGCTGTCGCGCGGTGAGCGCGTCGCCCTCACGGACCTGCTCCTCGAGCTCGACAAGACCATCACGCTCATCCTCATCGAGCACGACATGGACGTCGCGCTGCGGGTGGCCGACAGCGTGACGATGATGCATGACGGGCGGAAGATCGTCGAAGGCACCCCCGACGAGATCCGCGCCAACGAACTCGTCCACGAGCTCTACCTCGGCGGCCGCGTCAGTGACGAGGGCATCGAGGCGACGTCGTGAGCCCGGCGGAGCCGCCCGCCGCACCCAACGGCAGGGCGCTGCTCGTCGTCAAGGACCTCAACGCGTTCTATGGGCGCGCGCACGTCCTTCAGGACGTCAGCTTCGAGATGGGGCACGAGCCCGTCTCGGTCATCGGCCGCAACGGCATGGGCAAGACCACGCTCTGCAACGCCATCATGCAGATGCCGCCGCCACGCGTCGAGGGGTCGATCGCGTTCGACGGCCGGGAGCTGGTGGGCCGTCCGTCCTACAAGGTCGCCGGCGTTGGCATCGCGTACGTTCCGCAGGGCCGGCGGCTGTTTCAGTCTCTGACTGTCGACGAGCACCTGCGCATGGCCGCGCCGCGCCGCGGCGACCGCCGCTGGACCCCCGACGCGGTCTACGACCTCTTCCCGCGCCTGGCCGAGCGGCGCGGCAACGGCGGCACGCAACTGTCCGGTGGCGAGCAGCAGATGCTCGCCATCGGGCGGGCGCTGCTGACAAACCCGAGGCTGCTCATCATGGACGAGCCGTCGGAGGGGCTGGCGCCCGCGATCATCGAGATGCTGATCGAGACGTTCCGCAGGCTTTCCGACGAGGGCCTCGCGATGCTGGTCATCGAGCAGAACCTCGCGATGGCGACCGCGCTCGCGGACCGACAACTCGTCATGGTCGGGGGGCGCATATTCGCCGAGACCACGGCGGGCGAGCTGGCGACCGATCCCGAGGCGCAGCGCCGCTGGCTCGGGGTTGAGCACGGTTGATCGTGGCCGCGTCCGACGCTCCGACGATCGTCCTCGTCGGCACGCTCGACACGAAGGGGCACGAGTATGCGTACCTTCGCGACCGCATCCGTGAGGCCGGCGCAGACGTGATCCTGGTCGACGCGGGCGTGATGGGCGAGCCGCAGGTCACCGCCGACGTCACGCGCGAGGAGGTGGCGCGTGCCGCGGGCGCCGACCACGCGGACCTCGCGCGCGCGGCGGACCGCGGTCGAGCCATGGAGGTCATGGGGCGCGGCGCCGGCGTGGTGCTCGGACGTCTGCACGACGAGGGGCAGCTGCAGGCGGCGGCCGCCGTCGGCGGCTCCGGCAACTCGGCCGTCGCCGCGGCGGGGATGCGGCGCCTCCCGGTGGGAGTTCCCAAGCTCATCGTGTCGACGGTCGCCTCGGGCGACACCAGGCCCTACGTCGGCGCGACGGACGTGACGATGATGTACTCCGTGGTCGACATTGCGGGGATCAACCAGATCTCCGCGCGCATTCTCGCGAACGCGGCCGGGGCCGTTGTCGGCATGGCGCGCGTGGAGCCGCAAGCTGGCGCCGACCGCAGGCCGCTCGTCGGCGCGACGATGTTCGGAGTCACGACTCCGTGCGTGACCCGTGCCCGCGAGCGGCTCGACGAGTTGGGCTACGAGGTGCTCGTCTTCCACGCGACGGGTACCGGCGGCCAGTCCTTCGAGGCGTTGGCAGCCGGTGGGTTTCTTGCGGGCGCGCTCGACGCGACGACGACAGAGCTGGCGGACGAGCTCGTCGGTGGGGTCCTCTCGGCGGGGCCGGATCGCCTCGAGGCCGTCAGCCGAGCCGGCATCCCGCAGGTCGTCTCGCTCGGTGCGCTCGACATGGTGAACTTCGGTCCGAGGGAGACGATCCCGGAGCGGTTCGCCGGGCGGAAGCTCCACGTGCACAACCCGATGGTCACGCTCATGCGCACGACTGCCGAGGAGAACGCGGAGCTCGGGCGGCGCATTGCGCGAAAGCTCAACGGGGCAAAGTCCCCGACGGTCCTGTTCATCCCGCTGCGGGGTGTCTCGGCAATCGACGTCGAGGGCCAGCCGTTCCATGATCCGGAGGCCGACGCCGCGCTGGTCGGCGCCCTGCGCGAGCACCTGGACCGCGCCCGGGTCGAGGTGCGCGAGGTCGACGCCGACGTCAACGACCCGGCGTTCGCGACCGCGATGGCCGACCGCCTGCACGAGCTCATCCAGGGAACGCGATGACGAGGAGCGAGGCTCTGAAGCGGCTGCGCGAGCAGGTGCAGCAGGGCCGGGCGGTCATCGGCGCGGGTGCCGGAACTGGACTGTCGGCGAAGTTGGCCGAGGCCGGTGGCGCCGACCTGATCATCATCTACAACTCCGGGCGCTACCGCATGGCCGGGCGCGGCTCGCTGGCCGGGATGATGCCGTACGGCGACGCCAACGCGATCGTCATGGACATGGCCCATGAGGTCCTCCCGGTGGTCCGCGACACGCCGGTGCTCGCCGGCGTGTGCGGAACCGACCCGTTCCGGTTGATGCCCAATTTCCTTGAGGACGTCGTGCGCGCCGGCTTCAGCGGCGTGCAGAACTTTCCCACCGTGGGTCTCGTCGACGGCACGATGCGTGCAGGCCTGGAGGAGACTGGGATGGGCTATGCCCTCGAGGTCGAGATGATCCGCCGTGCGGGCGAGATCGACCTGCTGACCGCTCCGTACGTCTTCACGGTCGCCGAGGCGCGCGCGATGGCCGAGGCGGGCGCCGACGTGCTCGTCCCGCACATGGGGCTGACGACCGGCGGCGCAATTGGCGCGCGGACCGGCCTCTCGCTCGATGAGGCGGTCGAGCGCGTTCAGGTGCTGCGGGATGCGGCCGCGGAGATCAAGCCCGACATCCTGTGCCTCTGTCACGGCGGCCCGATCGCCGAGGCCGAAGACGCGCGACATGTCGTTGAGAACACCTCCGGAGTCGTCGGGTTCTTCGGCGCCTCCAGCATGGAGCGGCTGCCGACTGAGGTCGCGATGACCGAGAACATGAAGCGCTTCAAGTCGATTGCGGTCAAGGAGACAGCATGAGCGGCAGGTTCATCACGCAGGACGACATCGTCCGGGACACGTTCGACTGGGGCGAGACGGGCTGGATCAGCCGTCCGGAGCTGACCGGCTCGCGCGTGCTCTGCGTCATGGATGTCACGATCAGTCCCGGCGGCGGCCATGCCTTTCACCGGCACCCCGATCAGGAAGAGGTCATCTGGGTGCGCGAGGGCCGCGTGGAGCAATGGCTCGAGCAGGACAAGCACGAGCTCGGCCCGGGCGAGGCGGTCTACATTCCCAAGAACGTCGTACACGCGTCCTTCACCGTTGGCGAACAGCCGGCCAAGATCAGCGTCATGCTCAGTCCGACGGCCGGCGAGGGCGGCTACGAGGTGATCGACGTCTTCGAAGAGGAGCCCTGGGCCTCGCTTCGCTGAGCGCAGCGCTCGTCTCCGAGCTCGAGGAGTAAGCGCCGCCCCGGAGCCGGTCATCCAATGGTGCGATGGCGGCGGCGCGACGGAGGGACAGTCGAGATGCCCACAAGGAGGAGAGATGGCCCCGAAGTGCACGTCCTCGACCTCGAAGACATCGAGCTCGACACGGGCTTCCCGACAGGTGCCGGGGCAGCGGATCGCCAACGACGCAGTCCCGAGCAAGCTCACCTCCGACCGCCGGCAGGCCGCCACTGCGCCACGTTCATGCGCCTCGGACGTGATCTCCTCGGGCGCGCCGGTGGGCCGCGGCTGGATCGCTGAGGGAGGATGCGGGCACAGATGAGCGCACTCGACAAAAGCCCCGCGATCGCATGACGATGTCCGAGGCGTACGTGACCGCAGTAGACCCGAAAATCGCGGACCGGCGCACCGACTATCCCGAGACGCCGGCCGATGGGGTCCCGCGCTCGTCGCCGCGGCCGTCACGGCGGCGCTCGTCCCGTGCCTCACCCGACGAGCCGCTGCCCTCCTACGGGCAGCGTCGCTCGGCGCGGTAGCTGCGGCTCATGCGTCGGGGCGGTCGGCCTCCCTTGCCAGAGCGTCCTCGAAGAACGCCTGATGCTCGCGGCTGAGCCGACACGCGAGCTCCACGTCGCCCGCACCGATCGCCTCGGCGATCGGTCTATGCACGTCCGCCACTGTCGCGAGGTCGATCGGCAGCGCGACCATTGTGAGCTCCGTGTGGTCCATGATGCTGAGCCCGCTCCAGACGTTGTTGAGGAGCTGGTTGCCGGAACCCTCGACGATGACCCGATGGAAGCGCTCACTGTGCTCCACGACGCCGCCCACATCGCTTCGGTCGGCGGCGTCGGCCATCGCGTCGATCGCGGCCCACAGCGCCGAGGTGTCCTCCTGCAGCACGGGCGTCGCCAGACGCGTCGCGAACTCCTCGAGCGCGGCCCGCACTCCGTAGAGCTCGAGCATTCCTCGCTGCCACGCGTCGCGCACATAGGTCCCTCGATTGGGCTCACTGCGGACGAAGCCGAGAATCTCGAGCTCACGCAGGGCCTCACGGACCGGGCCCTGACTGGTGCCGTACTCCCGGGCGATGTGCATTTCGATGAGGCGGTCCCCCGGCGCGTACTCCGCGGTGAGGATGGAACGGACGAGGCCGTCCCTCACGTCGTGGCGCAGGGCTCGCCGGCTGTTGGTCTTGCGCACAACTGACCTCCGTGTAAGCAATCGAGGACCGTGCCGCTCGGGCGTGAAAGCGCCGGATGCACTCCTAGCAGCGCCTCGATTATCGATCAAGACCGACGGCACGAAACCGGGGTCGGTCACCTGGATCCAACCTCGGTCATCATCAGCTCGCCGGGCTCAAAATCCCGCCCGCCTGAGTCGGGGCGGAATGGCGGCTGACAATGCCCACCGATCAGAAGAAGACCGATGCGGCGTCGGTCTCCACGCTCGACGCGGACTGGACGCTGACGAAGGACGTCCCGCTCAAGCCGCAGGTCGTCGACAAGGCGCCCGCTGACGCCTCATCGCCATCCGTTTCCGCTCGGCGGCGACGGACGCCGCGGATTGGCGCGTCAACGACGTGCTCGTCGACCCGCGGATGCGAGGCTAAGCCATCAGGCCACACCGACCGACGTCGGGCGCCATGACGGCGCCGGACGCGGCGGCCGGATTCCGGCGCCGACACGCGGCTGTACACGATCGACACCGCGCGGATCGACTCGTATCGCGAGCGCCTGCCTCAGGTGACCGCGACGGGTCGACCATGGACCCTGTCGCGCCGCGGATCGCGAGCGGCAGCGCGACGAACAGGAACTCGCGCGCGCCGGCGGCGTCGATCTTTCGAGATCGAGACTCTCGAGCAGGTAGACGCCGTGGTCGATGAGCAGCAGGGCGTGGACCGGCTGCGGGCTCGGACCAGGCCGGCTTCCGGCGCCTACGACGTCGCCTCGGCGGCCAACGCGCGTCCGGCGACACCGCCACGCCGCAGCTGCTGTGCGAGCCCGGCTTCAGCCCGTTGGCCGGGGCCAAGCTCGTCGGCGAGATCGCCGGCGCGGGCAGGTCCGCCCGCGACGCCAAGCTCGGGCGCGCCGCCGGCGTCGCGGCGATCCTCGCTCGGGCAAGTCCAACCGCGACCACCTCGACCGCGGCGGCAACCGCCAGATCAACGCGACCATTCACCGCATCGCCGTCACCCGCCTGCGCTGCCACCCAGAGACCCAGCACTACATCGCCCGCAAACGGAGGATGTCCCGCTCGCCGTGGAACTTCGCGACGGCGACCCTGTGAGTGACTTATTTCAGGCGGGTGAAGTGGCGACCTCGGGCGCCGATGTCGCGACCGGCGTGTGAACGGTCCTAGTGGGGGCGTCGGCGGCGCGTTTGGCGGCGAGCGGGACATCCTCGTCCTGACCGGCCACGCGCAGCAGGAAACTCGGGATCGCAGTCGGCCTCGACCCACTCGGTCGGTGTCATGTGCTCCAAGGCATCATCGTCCTCAGTCGAGTGCCACCACAACGACACATGAGCCGGGAGGCGCCGCACGTTGGGCGTCCCCGCACAGCATCCCGCACGCTTGACGCTCGGGGCCGCCGCAGACGATAGAAGTGGCGGCTGCCCGGGTCCGCCGCCGGTGTTCGCCGTGGGCCAGGCGCGAGCCGAGCTGCGGCTCATCCCGAACGACGCGTCGCGCGCCAGTTCGGGAGCACGCTCGCGAGTCGCGGCATGAGCGCTCGGTCGGCCTGA
>Ga0136846_1227617_pt1 | contig 18310 bp, 18 predicted proteins | sample HopSoiMetagenom2_FD_96841 | JGI IMG/M metagenome (GOLD analysis project Ga0136846, IMG submission 96841) | Grasslands soil microbial communities from Hopland, California, USA - 2 Assembly 2016 (version 4) | ecosystem: Environmental > Terrestrial > Soil > Grasslands | place: USA: Hopland...
TACGTCGCGCTCGGAGGTACGCCGACGTTCACGTGTGCGCCGTACCAGCTGCCGGACCGGCCGGCCTTCGGTGAACACATCGCCTGGGCGGAGTCGAACGCGATCGTGTTCGCGAACTCGGTGCTCGGTGCCCGGACGGATCGGTACGGCGACTTTCTCGACATCTGTGCCGCGATCACCGGGCGGGTGCCGTATGCCGGGTTGCAGACCTCCGAGGCGCGGCGGGGGACTGCGGTGTTCGACTGCCGGCCGTTGGGGGAGTTCCTCCAGTCCGAGCTGGCCTATCCGTTGCTCGGGCATCACGTCGGGTCGTTGGCCGGGGCTGAGATCCCTGTGCTGGTAGGGATTCCGGAGGATGTCGGTGAGGACGCGCTCAAGGCGCTCGGAGCGGCGGCTGCGTCCGCCGGTGGAGTGGCGTTGTTCCACGTGGTCGGGGTGACTCCGGAGGCCCCGACGTCCTTTGAGGACCTGCCGGTGCGGCAGGTCGGGGTTGCTGAGTTGCAGCGTGTCCGGCGGGCGTTGTCGACGTTCTCCTCGGGTGAGTTGGATGCTGTGAGCGTGGGTACGCCGCATGCGTCGTACGCCGAATGTGCTCGACTGGCTGAGCTGGTCATGGACGGGCCGCCGTTGAAGGTGCCGTTCTACTTGTCGACCGGTCGAGCGACGCGAGAGCGGTTGGCGGAGAGCGACGTACTGGATGTGCTCGAGGTTGCCGGGGTGACCGTGGTTGTGGACACGTGCACGTATGTCACCGCGATCCTGTCTCCTGGTTGGAAGAACGTGATGACGAACTCAGGCAAGTGGGCGCACTACGCGCCGGGCAATCTGAACGTGTCCGCCATCCTTGGTTCGCTGGCCGAATGCGTCGCATCCGCTCGCGCCGGTCGGGTCATGCTCGACGAGCTGACCGCATGATCCTGCACGGCCGCACCCTGCACCCCGGCCTGGCGACGGGCGAGCCGATCCGCCTCACCGCGCCTCTGTCCTTCTGGGGCGGTACGGACGACCAGGGCCGCATCGTCGACGCACACCACCCGCAGTGCGGCGCCGTCCTGACCGGTCGCGTTCTCCTGATGGAATCAGGTCGCGGCTCCAGCTCGACCTCGAGCGTGCTCGCCGAACAAATCCGTACCCGGACTGCGCCAGCCGCGATCATCCTCACCCGCCCTGACCAGATCATCCCGCTCGCGGCTCTGGTCGCGGCCGAGCTCTACGACCTCCACCTGCCGGTCGTCGTCGCTCAGCACGACGAGCTGCCCCTGGACGGTCGGCTACGAGTTGACGCGCGCGTCGGCGGTGCGACCATCCACTGGCTGGCGCATTAGAACTGCCGTCATCGCAAAGAGGGCTGCGCACCCGGCCAGGGCGAGAGGCAGCGTGGTGAGGCGAGCGATCGTGGAGATCGTGAGGCCGCAGACGATCTCGCCGAGGTACTCGAGTTGGGCGAGGAACGAGAGCGTGGTGGCACGGATGTCGGCTGTCGTTCGGGTGTTGATCCAGATAGTGCTGATGACGCGGGTGAGTGGGGTGACGATGCCGTTCAGCAGTACGACGGCTGCGGCGCCGAGGATCGGGTCACGGGCAAAGGCGAGGACGAGCATGCTGAGCGCACCGACTGCGGCAGCCAGCGCGTAGTCGGTGCCTGCATGCGTGCCGGTGATGCGATGGGCGACCAGGCGGAGAACCAGCGCGCCGACGATCAGACCCAGGACTCCGAGCAGAGTGAACCAGAGGATCGGGTCGGGTTCCGACGGTAGTCCTAGGTCCAGTAGTTGCTTCTGGGTGAGACGACCGGACGCGTCCGATGCGCCGTTGACCAGGAAGGTGGCGGCGAAGATCAGCAGGATCGCGCGACTTCGCCGTACGAGCGTGACGCCGCGACGGAACGTGGCGAGGGATGCCGACCAGCGGGCGGTGCGGACCGGGACGAAGTTGTGTTCGGTGAAGCGGAGCGCGACATACCCTGCGAGCGACATCATCGCGGCGCCTGCGATCACGATCGTGAGGTCGCGGCGCGTCAGCCAGGCGAGGAGCCCCAGGGCAATGAGCCCGGTCGCCGCTCCGGTCAGTTGAGCACGTGCGGCCCGAGTGAGGACCCGGTTGATCCGATCAGGGTCGTCGAGCTCATCGGTGAGCAGAGCGACGTCCGAGCCGCTGGCGAAGGTCCACGAGATGCCCCAGAGCACCTGGGTGGCGAGCAGCGCGGGGAAGGACTCGAACAGTCCGGTCGCGAGCATCGCCGTACCCATCAGGAGCTGGGAGATCACCAGCGACCACTTGCGGCTGATGGTGTCTGCGAAGACGCCGGCCGGGACCTCGAAGACCAGCGCGAACGCACTCTGCACGGAGCCGATCAGCACCAGCTGGGCAGGGGACAGGTCGGCGTCGACGACCAGGTAGACGCTCGTGACCAGCCACCAGCCGTTGTGCAGGACCGCCCGCATCCAGCTCCACCTGATGAAAACCGCCACCATCTCGTCGAACCCTTCGCTGGTCGTCGGCGGCCCAACTCTTCCCGAGCGCCGAGCGGAGAGCCAACCGTTTTCCGTGACCGGTGTGTGAGTTGGTTCATATTGTTCGTAACTATCAGCAGTTTGCGATAATTTGAAATGGTGCTCGGAATCACAAGAGAAAACGAATGACCGTTCTTGATCTCCCGGCGAGCTGCGTCGCAGGCTGGAAGTTCAGAGAACGAGCGTTCGGTTTGATGTGGGGGTCGGCATGGCGCAGATGACTCTGGAGCGGGTCGGGCAACCGGCGCTGCCGGAACTGGACCGGCACCGGAGGGGGAGCTGGCGGATCGTCCGGGAGGTGACGCTGCTCGCCGTACTCTTCGGGATCTACAACCTCGGGCGGTTCCTGTCGGCGGAGCACGCCGGGTCGGCGTTCAAGCACGCCGGCGAGCTGACCCGGTCCGAGGCCTGGCTCGGGCTGCCGAGTGAGGCGGTCGTCCAGCACCACGCCCTGCAGGTGCACGGCTTGGCGCGCGTCGCCAACCTGTACTACGCCGGCGTGCACTTCCCGCTGACCGCGATCGTCCTGCTGTGGTTGATGATTCGCCGCCCGGCGGAGTACAGCAAGGCCCGGTGGGCACTCGCTTCGCTGACCGGACTCGCGTTGATCGGGCATATGTTCTTCCCGCTGGCGCCGCCACGGATGATGCCGGGCTGGGTGGACACCGGGGTCCTGCTCGGCCAGTCCGTCTACGGCCCGAGCACGGACTCCGGTATCGCCAACCAGTTCGCCGCGATGCCGAGCCTGCACGTCGGCTGGGCGTTCATGGTCGCGGTGTTCCTGATTCGGGCGACGCGGTCACGCTGGCGCTGGTTGTGGATCGCACACCCGTTGCTCACGTTCACGGTCGTGGTGGTGACCGCGAACCACTATTGGCTGGATGGGTTGGTGGCGATCGCCCTGGCGCTGCCGCTGGTGCTGATCTTCGACAGTCAGACCGGCGCGGTAGCGACGTCCTCGCCCGCGCGAACCAGGCGCTCCACCACGCGGGCCGCGGCCGCCCCGCAGCGTGAGTGACCGGTGCTCAGGGCATCGAGCTGCGTGATCAGGCCCGGAACAACGCCCGCCGGGCGTGGTCGGTGTCGAGGTACTCGCGGACTTCGACGATCACCCCGTCCCGGACGGTGAACACCCCTCCACAGGTGTTGTCGTAGTCCGCGCCGGAGCGTGCCGTCGCCTGCGCGGTCCACTCGGCGAACACCTGCTCGCCCTCGGCGATGACATTCGTCAGCTTGATCCTGACTGGCGCGTCCGGCGCGAACAACTGTCCCGCCACCGCCAGGAGGAACTCGTCGACCACCGTCTCCCGGCCCTTCCACTCGCCGGACAGTGGCAGATCTCCCGGATAGGTCCAGACCACGTTCGGTGCGAAGCTCGCGCGGATCGTGGCCAGGTCGCCGGCCGCCACCGCCTCGACATATCGGGTCACCACCGCTCTGGGGTCGAGCTGTGCCGACTCCTCCCGCAGGGTGAGTACGGCGTTGCCGCGCACGAGACGGTTGCGTAAGGCATCGAGTACCAGATCCGTCTGCGACCAGTCCTCGATCCGGCCGATCTCCGGATGCAGCCGGTCCGACGCGACCAGCCGCGCCAGCTTCGCCAGGTCGGCCGCGTCGTCGCCGTCGGCGTAGTGGAAGTGCCTGATGGTGGAGTTCTCGGTGCGGAAGAGGTCGAAGAAGTCCAGCTCGACGGGCTGCCGGCTCGCCTCGCCGAACCAGATCAGCTGTCCGCCGGGCACGAGCTTCGACAGTGCGACCGGCAGACTCGCACCGCCGACTGACTCCAGCACGAGGTCGAACGGTCCCTCCGCGGCTTGGACGTCGTACACGATGGTCTCGGCGCCGAGCGCGCGGAGCCGCTCGCCGCGTTCCGGGGACGAGACGACCGCGGTGACCGAGGCTCCGGCTGCGGCCGCGAGCTCGGTGACGTAATGCCCGACTCCGCCGGAGGCGCCGGTCAGGAGGATCCGGCGACCGATCACGGAGCCCGCGGCACGCAGCAGACGCAGCGCAGTCAGCCCGGCCAGCGGGAGCGCAGCCGCCTGCGCCAACGAGACGGACTCCGGCAGTACGGCGAGCTGTGATGCGGGCGCGACAGCTCGCTCCGCCCAGCCCGATCGGTGCAGGTGGGCGACCACGCGCGAGCCCACCACCGGCCCGCCGGGCGTCGTCCGGATCACGCGGCCGGCGATATCCTTGCCTGGTCGCCAGCCGTCCTGCGGCCGCTCCAGCTGGAAGGTCTCGCCACGGTTCAGCGAGAACGCCGCCACCTCGATCACCACCTCGTCCGGACCCGGCTCGACCTCGTCCACCTCGGTCAGAGTGACGTGACCGTCGCCGGCTGGTACCACTGCTCTCATCCGCTGTGCCTTCCTTCCCCGATGGGCTCGACACCCCTGGCTTAGACTCGGCATCGACGCTACGAACCCGTCGTGGCGCGCGGAAGACGGCACTAATTACTGCGCTAGGCACCAAATGGATACCGACCAGGTCAGAGGTAAGTGGGACGCCACCAAGGGCGCCTGCCCGACACGTCAGGTGCTGGGCAGATTCGGCGACACCTGGACGATGCTCGTGATCAGCACGCTGGAGAAGAACGGCGAGCTACGGTCCGGTCAGCTCAAGGCGACCATCGAGGGCATCACGCAGAAGATGCTCACCCAGACCCTGCGCCAGCTCGAGCGCGACGGCGTCGTCCGCCGTACGGTCGTGCCGACGGTGCCGGTGACGGTGAGCTATACGCTGACACCGCTCGGGCTGAGCCTGGCCGCAGCGGTGGCCACCATGCGGACCTGGGCCTACGACCACATGGACGAGATCGCGGCAGCCCGCGAAGAGTACGACGCCAACAGCTGAGGAGTCACGTGGATCTGCAACTGTCCGGGAAGACTGCGGTCGTCACCGGTGCGAGCAAGGGCATCGGTCTGGCTTGTGTCGAGGCGCTGGCCCGCGAAGGCGCCAAGGTCACCGGCATCTCCCGGGACCCGGGCAACCTGGCCAAGGCGCAGGAGCAGCTCCAGGACCTCACCTTCCAGGTGGAGGCAGTCGACCTGACCGATGCCGATGCCACCAGGGCCGTCTTCGAGCGGATCGGCGTACCGGACATCCTGATCAACTGTGCGGGGGCCGCCAGGCGCACGCCGGTCGACGAGCTGGACAGCAAGGCGTTGCATGCCGCGATGGAGGCGAAGTACTTCACCTACATGCATGCGACCGAGGCGGTCATCCGCGGTATGGCGGACCGCGGCAGCGGCTCCATCGTCAACGTGGTCGGCCAGGGCGGTCGCTCGGCGAACCCGCTGCACATCGGGGGAGGCGCAGCCAACGCGGCGCTGATGCTGGCATCGGTCGGCTACGCGAAGGCGTACGCCGCCCAGGGCGTGCGGGTGAATGTGATCAACCCGGGCATGACCCGGACGTCCCGCGTCGACGAAGGTCTCGAGGCGGCGGTTCGCGCGACCGGCCGGCCCAAGGACGAACTGCTCGAGGAGATGGTCCGCGAGATCCCGATGGGCCGGGCAGGTGAGCCGGCGGAGGTTGCCAACGTCGCTGTCTTTCTTTCGTCGCCGCTGGCCAGCTACGTCACCGCCTCCATCATCACCATGGACGGCGCCACGACCGCCGGCATCTGATCCTCAACTGACCTTTCCATCGGTGGGTCGAGCGGTCGGATTCGAGAACGGCGTGATCGGCCGTTCCTGCGGTACGCCGTCCACCGTGATGTCGACGTTCTCGTTGAAGAACGCGACGTGGCCCGCGATCGGCAGCAGCGTCGCAGTCGGGAAGTCGTAGGACCAGGCGACGTCCGGCACCGTGGCGACGGACCAGTAGGCCGACGTACGGCCCTTGTACGGGCACGCGGTCATGGTGTCGGTCGGCGTCAGGTGCTCGAAGTGCACCGCCGTGCGCGGGAAGTAGTACCGCGGCGGCAGTCCGGTTTCGAACACGATGACCGTCGCGTCAGAGTCGGCGAGAACCGCGCCGTCGACGGATACCCGGAAGCGCCGCGTCGACTTGATCGCGTCGACGCGGGAGTACGGGTTCCGCGGGTGAACGAAGACTTCCTCGTCTTCCTCGAACCAGCTGTCGAGCGCGTCCCATTGGAAGCGGACCCGGTCCTTTGCGACGCCGTCGTCGTACACCCAGGCCCTGCCGGTGCCCGCCGTGTGCACGCGCGCGACCCCGTGCTCGAAGGTCTTCGTCTCGCCGGTGTCGGTCAGCACCCCGGCCGCGACGTCCGCGACCGGGACGTAGTACTGCGGGTACGGCGGGAACTCCCAGAGGTAGATCGCATCCGTTGTGTCGAGGACACCGCGTCCGTCGAGCGTGGCGCGAATCCGTCGGGGAACCGGCGCGGTGCCGCCGGGCGGGATCAGAGGTTCGGGATAGTCGCTCATCGTCCCATCGTGCGTCATACCCCGGCGGCGTGGCAGGCTGTCGGCCGTCCGAGTCTCGAACAGCGAGTCATCCGCGCGGCCGCTGTGACCTCAACGCGCGATCCAGGTTCGCCCTCCATTCGTAGAGCGCCTGCAACGCCTGGAGGCGCAATTGCTCGCCAACACCCGCGGCCAGCGCTGCCAGGACGGGCTGGTTGGTCCGCCAGTACGCCAGCAGCGCCGCCTGCAGTTCAGCCGGATCCACGTGTTCACGGCCGGCGGCGAGCACCAATTGCCGCAGGTGCTCCAGGTCGGTCGTCGCACGCTCGACGGGCTGATGCTCGGTGGTCGCGGCCGCTTGCTCGTCCGATCCGGTCATGCCGGCGGGACGGCCGGTCGTGCCGCACGTCCGGCTCCGAGGCCCTGGAGCAACCGGACCAGCGCGTCGACGAGATTTCGGAGCAGATCGCCCAGGATCCCGCTGAGGTCGACTCCGTCCAGCAGACCGGCGATCGCGCAGAGCAGGTTGCCCAGTAGGTTGCCGGCGCCGGGGATGGCCTCGATGTTGAGTACCACCTCGTTCAGGTGGACGTGAAGCCCCAGAAGGTTGAGGTCAAGGGGTCCGAGGTCCAGGTGCAGGATCGGACAGGGGGTGGGTTCGGGCGGGGGTTGAGTCATCAGGCACCTCTGTGGTTCTGCCGGATCGACCGGCAGCGCGGAAGCCCTGGGGCGGACAGGCCCTTTCAGTCAGTCTCCGACTGCCTATGGACACGCGCAAACCCGCTGCCGTCCCGGCGTTTCGCGCTGCGACAGAGCGGGGCCGGCTCCTGGTGGAAGCCGGCCCCGCGTTCAGGGAATCGCCCCGGATCAGGTCAGACCGTAATCCAGTCGATGTCCGCGATGTAGCCGTTCGGGTTGCTGACCTGGATCGAGTTCGGCCCGGCGGTCAGCTTCATCGGGAGGTAGGTGACCTGCGGCGTACCCCAGTCGTTGTCGCCGAGGCCGTGGTAGTTGACCCAGTAGCTCTCGGCGCCGTTCACCTTCAGCATGCTCTGGCGGCTGGTGTCACCGTCGGTGTAGGCGATCTTCACCAGGTAGGTGCCGGTTTCGGGCACGGTGATGTCGTTCAGCGTCACGGTCGAGGAGTAGCCGATGTTGCCGACCTTCGCGCCACCGGAGCACAGGCTGCACCCGTTGACGCTCGCCGACCCGGTCAGCGTGCTGCTCGGCGCCTCGGCCTCGTAGCGCACCGGCCCACCGGAGCTGGAGGTGAACATGGTGACCGGGGCACTCGCGTTCGACATACTCGCACCCCGTACGCCGTTCACGGTGAAGGTATAGCGCGTCTGCGGCCGCAGCCCGCTCACCACGACGTTCGTGCTCGCGCCGGTCGCCACCTGCTTGCCGTTGGCAAACACCTGGTACGACGTGGCGCCAGTGCTCGGCCGCCAGGTCAGCGAGACAGTGGTGTCGCTGACATCGGTCGCGGTCAGGTCGGCCGGGATGGTCACCAATCCCTTGCTGTTCGGCGTGATCTTGTACAGCTTCGAGCCATGCGCCGGTAGCGCCGCCGAGACCTGACCGGACACGTTCCGGGTGTTCTGGTTCGCCCAGATGTCGCGAACCGTCGCTTTGCCATCGATGCCGAGCTCATCGAACTTCCCGGTCACGGTGGCCGGAGCGTCGGCCAGGTTGAAGAGGGCGACCGTGGTGCTGCCGTCGGCGTTCTTCGCGTACCAGACCTGCTGCAGCTGGTCCTGATTCAGCGGTCGGGCCGGGTTGCCGGACTGGTCGATCGCGATGACCTCGCGGTTCGTCAGCAGCTTGAGTCCGTACGCGTCCAGCTTGGTCAGGTCGTCACCGGCGAACAGCGGCGCGGCGTTGATCGCCCAGAACGTCAGATAACTCTGCCGCTCGGCCTCGTTCAGGCCGTCCATCTCGCCGACGCCGACGTTCAGCGCGTCGAGGTTGTTCGAGTGGCCCGGGCCGGCGTCGTCGATCCACTGCGGGAGGTCCCACCAGCGCTGCTTCACCGACGAGTCCCAGCGGACGATCGTGTCGCAGTAGCACTCGACGTCGGTGTCGATCCGCCAGCCGTTCGAGTTCTGCTTCCACACGTCGGCGTACCGGTGACTGAGCGACCACGACAGCGTGTACATCATCGGGCGGCCGGCGTTCTGGACCGCACGCCACCAGGCCTCGATGTCCTCGGTGTTGTTGTGGTTCGGGTCGTCCGGTGCACCCTTCCAGGAGCCAGGGCCGACGCCGTCCATCTTGATGAAGTCCACACCCCAGGACGCGAAGAGCCTCGCGATCGAGTCGGCGTACTTCTGCGCGCAGGGGCTCGCGTAGTTGATCTTGTACGCCGAATCCCACCCGTTGGTCTTGCGCAGGTCGGGGTAGACGAGGTCGCGGGTGAAGCAGCCCGGAGCGTCGTAGATCGGCGTGTTGCCGTCCCGGTAGACGTCCATGCCGAGGCCGACGACGGTGTAGATGCCGAACTTCAGGCCGAGCTTGTGGAGATCGTCGCCGACCGCCTTCATCCCGCGCGGGAAGCGCTTGGGGTTAGCGACCGGACGGCCGTACTCGTCGCCGCCGTCCTGCCAGCCGGCGTCGACGTTGATGTACTCGTACCCGTACGGCTTGAGCTTGGTGGCCAGAGCCTGCGCCTGGGTGAGGATGTTCTTCTCACTGATGAAGCTTCCGGGCCCGTCGGGGTTGACGCCCGGATAGTTGGTCGACTGCAGGCTCCAACTGCTCCAGCCCATGTAGGGTCTGGCGGCCACCTGCGGGTAGGCGGCGGGCGCGGGCTGCCTGGCTTGGACGGTGGTCGGTACGACGGAGCTCCGGGCCGCATCGGCCGGGGCGGTTGCGGCTGCCGTCGACACCAGGGCGACGGCAGCCAGGACGATTGTGGTGCGGCGTCTCAAGGACATCGTGGATCCTCCGGGGGAGGAGTGAGCGGACCCCGCCGAGCCTAGGGCGGCTTAATTTACGCAGTCAAGTATTCGGTCTCTGCGATTTTCCTGTCCCGGACCCGGCCGGATGCGTCTGCCACATCGCCGTACCCCCAGGGATGTACGGCGAACCCATTCACCCGGGGCGCCGTGTGGGGCCTGCAGACGGGCTGGTCGTCGAACACCTTCAACTACGGGGCTCCGGTACAGCTTGCCGTCGGCAAGTACACGGTCACAACCACTGGCACTTCAGCGACTTCGCTCGCTACAGCCTGCTGAACTCGGAGCAGACCGAGGTCGTGCGGAGCCAGAAGGAAGCGTTCTGTCTCGCGGCGACCGACGCGATCGACTACACGGTGAAGAACGCGAACTGGCACCCGGACAACACCGACCTGCACACGGCCTGCGGCAACCACGGCTCGCTGTCCGTCCGCGAGGTCCTGGACGTCGGCTCCGGCGACACGTACGTCCAGTCGCTGCCCGGCCAGTCGTTCGACGTCACCGATCTGCCGAACGGCACGTACTACGTCCAGGTGACTGCCAACCCGGAGAACCGCCTCTACGAGTCCAGCACGAAGAACAACGTCGCCCTGCGCAAGGTGGTCCTCGGCGGCACCAAGCGCCACCGCACCGTCCAGGTCCCGCCGGTCGGGGTCATCGACGTCCCTTGACGGATCGCCCGCGCCTCGCGCCCCGGCCTCCCTGCAGCCGGGCGCGTGGGTCTCGTCGCAGTGTGCCTAGGATCGGGAGGACAAAGGGAGCGCTGATGCGTCGTTGGATCGTGTGCTGCGTGGTCGCCGCACTGCTTGCATCAGCCGGGTGCCATTCCACTGAACCGGCCGCTCGGCCGGCATCGGTGGGGACGACGCAGCCGAGCTCGCCGACTGTGCATCCACCCCGGTCCGCCCGAACCGCTGCGCTCGCCGAGAACACGAGACCGGGTACGACGGCGTGGCGTCTCCCCGCGAACCGGCTGGCCGGACCGCTGGAACTCGCCGGCTACGCGGACCGGGCCAGCGTCCGCAGCGGGCAGCCCTTCCGGCTGTACGTGACGTCAACCGCCGGCGCCTTCACGGTTCGCGCGTTCCGCCTCGGCTGGTACGGCGGCAGCGGCGCGCGACTGCTCTGGACCTCGCCGACGGTCCCTGGACGGGCGCAACCGGCACCGACGATCGGGCCGGATCGGATGGTGAGCACGAACTGGAAGCCAGCGTTGACTGTGCCGACGACGGGCTGGCCGGCCGGTGCCTACCTGCTGCTCCTCACCGCCGCGAACGGGAAGGAGAAGTACGTCCCGATCACAGTTCGCTCGAACTCGACACGTGGAGCGGTGGTCATCGTAGATGCGGTGAACACGTACCAGGCCTACAACGCGTGGGGCGGCTATTCCCTATACCACGGGCCGAACAAGTCGTTCGCGACTCGCTCCTACCGGGTCACCTTCGACCGGCCGTACGATCGCGAAGGTGCGCACTTCCTGATTCAGTCCGAGTTGCCGCTGATCCAGTTGGCCGAGCGGAGCGGCGTACCACTGGCGTATTTGACCAGCCTGGACCTGGCCGCCGACCCTCATGCGCTCACGGGTGCGCGCGGGATGGTGTCGGCCGGGCATGACGAGTACTGGACTCCTGCCATGCGGGCAACTGTCACGAAGGCTCGGGACGCCGGCACGAACCTCGCGTTCCTCGGGGCGAACGCGGACTACTGGCGGGTCCGCTACGAACCGAGCCCGCTGGGTCCGCAGCGCATCATCGCGGGCTACAAGGACGCGTCCGCCGACCCGGTGAAGAACCGGCCGGACACCACGGTCAAGTGGCGCAGTGCTCCGTTCCCCCGGCCGGAGAACTCACTGACCGGGATGCTCTACGAGTGCTTCCCCGCGGAGGGCTCCTTCGTGGTCCGGGATCCGGGCTTCTTCCTGTTCGCCGGGACGGGTGCCCGCAAGGGATCGTCGTACCCGGGTCTGGTGGCGACCGAGGTGGACCGGGCCTATCCGATCAGTGGTACGCCGGCCAACCTGCAGGTGATCGCGCACTCGCCGGTGACCTGCGGGCCCGGGCGGCATACGTTCTCGGACGCGACTTACTACACCGTCCCGTCGGGAGCCGGCGTGTTCGCCACCGGGTCCATGCAGTGGGTTCCCGCGCTGCGAGGTCCGGACTCGAAACACTCGCTCCGCGCCCCGGCCGTGGCATTCGCGCGAAAGTTGACGCTGAATCTGCTGCAGGCAATGGCGGCCGGACCGCTCGGCCGCCGGCACCCTGCGCGGGCGGACCTGGCGACGCTGGGTGCGTCGCCGAGCACCTCGACGGGCACCGGCGGGTCGGTTGGCTGACGGTCACCTCGCCGGCTAGCGGGAAATGACCGCCAGGTCTCAAGCCGACGGATGTGCCCGGGGCAGGGCCGAGTTGAAGGCAGCAGCTCCGCCCTGCCCCAGGAGCTCAGTGGTGCTGCGTCCGCTGGCGCCGGGCGCGGACCGGACGGACGTGGGAATCCATTCTCGCGTGCTGGCGTCGGCCGAGCACGAACGGCCGCGAAGTGCGCGTGACCGGAGTACTCCGCGGCGCGGCCAGCCGGATGTCCACCTGCTGCAGGTCGAGCCGGATCGGGACCTGGCGCCAGGGGGAGCGGCTCCGAACCAGCACCAGCTTGAACCGGCCGTCGCGCCGGAGCCGGAGTCCGATGGCGACCGTCGCGATCGCCGGGATGACGCCGGCGAGCAGCAGCGCCGACCGGGCGCCGAAGTGCTGCGCGATGAGCCCGACCGTCGGGCCGCCGATCGCGCCACCCCCGATGAAGACCAGGTTGTAGATCCCGGAGACCCGGCCACGCAGGCCGTCCGGAGTGGTCAGCTGAACCATCGACTGCGCTGCGGTCAGGAACATCAGCGTCGCCATTCCCATCGACGCGAGCACCGGGACGAACGTCCAGAGCGACGGCTGGATCGCCGCCAGCACCTCGGTGATCGTCAGCAGGCAGGCGATGCCGATCAGGTTCCGCAGCCGGGTCGGCCGGACCCGCCGGGCCGACAACAAGGCCCCGGCCAACGCTCCGACCGCGACCACCGAGTTCAGTACGCCGTATCCCGAGGCGCCGGTGTGGAAGACCCGGTCCGCGAACGCGGTCAGGGTCACCGGCAGGCTGATCGTGAACATGCCGTAGATCCCGACCAGGGCGATCGCCCAGCGCACGCCCGGCTCGTGGAACGCGTACCGCAGGCCGTCGCGCAGTCCGTCCCGGATCCGCATCCCGGCGCTCGCCTTCCGGGCCGCGTGCAGACCGGGCATCTCGCTCTCGCGCATCCGCAGCAGCGCGCTGATCGAGGCGAAGAAGGTGAGGCCGTTGAGGGCGAACGCCCAGCCGGCGCCGATCGAGCCGAGCAGCACGCCACCGAGCGCGGGGCCGATCAGGCTGCCGAGCTGGAAGGTCGACGACACCATGCTGATCGCGTTCCGGACCCGGTCGCGGTCGACCAGTTCGGTGACGAACGACTGCCGGGTCGGGTTGTCGACGGCCGTGGCGAGGCCGAGGAAGAACGCCATCGTGTACACGTGCCAGACCTGGACCTGACCGGTGAAGGCGGTCAGAGCGAGCAGACCGGCACAGGTGCCCATGGTGGTCTGGGTGACGAGCAGGATCTTCCGCTTCGGGAAGCGGTCCGCGATCACGCCGCCGAACAGGCCGAGCGCCAAGGTGGGCAGAAACTGCAGGGCGGTGGTGATGCCGACCGCGGTGGCGCTGCCGGTGAGTGTGAGCACCAGCCAGTCCTGGGCGATGCGCTGGATCCAGCCGCCGGTCGAGCTGACCAGCAGTCCGCTGACCAGGAGGCGGAAGTTGCGGACCTGCAACGCGCTGAATGTGTCCTTGAACCCGGGCCGGCGCTGCTGCGTCTCCCGGAGGCTGGTGGAGTCTGTGGTGCGGTGGAGGTGGAAGTCGGTGGACGGGACGGTACCGGTGGCCCGGGTGGTCAAGAGTGATCCCTACACGAGGTGGACTGGTCAGGGGAGGACGCCCACCATCCTCTCGGTTCGGTGCTGAATCCCGACAGCGAATTACTCCTATTAGTCTTATAGCGTCACGTAATGAAGGGTGAATCGATGTACGACCCGGACCAGCTGCGCACGTTCCTGGCAGTGGCGCAGTCGCTGAGCTTCACCCAGGCGGCCGAGCGGCTGGGCATCAGGCAGCCGACCGTGAGTCAGCACGTCCGCAAACTCGAGGCGGCGGTCGGGCGGCCGCTGTTCGTCCGGGACACCCGGACCGTCACGCTGACCGCCGACGGCGAGGCGATGGCCGGGTTCGCCCGGACCATCCTGGCCGCGCACGAGGAAGCGGCCGGGTACTTCACCGGCTCGGAGCTGCGTGGCCGGCTGCGGTTCGGCGTGACCGACGACCTCGCGCTCACGCCGCTGCCGAAGATCCTCCGCGACTTCCGCCAGCTGTACCCGCGGATCGACCTCGAGCTGACTGTCGCCCAGAGTCCGAACCTGCTCCGCCGCGTTGAGTCCGGTCATCTGGACCTGGCCTATGTGAAGCACGGCGTCGGCGGCGGCTACGAGCCGAACGGCCGACTGGTCCGCCGCGACCCCCTGGTCTGGGCCGGGATCGCCGGGACCCGCATCGCGCCCGACGGTCCGGTGCCGCTGGTCGCGTACCAGGCGCCGTCGCTGAGCCGGTCGCTCGGGGTGCAGTCGCTCGAGCAGGCCGGTCGTACCTGCCGGATCACCTGCATCGTCCGCGGTGTGAACGGCGTACTCGCGGCTGTCCGCGCCGGACTCGGCATCGCGATCTTCGCCCGCTCGCTGATGCCTGTGGATCTGGTCGAGCCACCGCCGAGCGCCGGCCTGCCGGAGCTGCCGCCGATCGATCTGGTGCTGATCACCAACCCCCGCGCGGCCAAGGAGCCGGCCGAGGCGCTCACGGCCGCGATCCTGGGCAGCAGCGCCCCGCTGAAGCCGGACGCCGCCTGACGCAGGGACGCGGTTGCTACACCAGGGCGTCGCCGCGCAGAATCAGCGAGATGACGCTGACCGCGGCGATGCCGATCGTGATCAGGAACGGCGCGTTGCGCCAGGCCACGATCACGACGAGCAGGCCGGCGACGACCGCGAGTGCGATCCAGCCGATCACGCCGATCGCCCCGGCCGGCGCGATCACCAGCAGGGCGGTCGCCGCCGCCAGCGGGAGCGGCGCGATCAGCCGTGCGTACGGCCCCAGCCGCTGCGGCCAGCCGCGCACGCCGGTGGCCAGATCATCGGCCAGGTCGGGTACGACGTTCGCCAGATGGGCACCGATCCCTAGGAGGGCGCCGGCCGCGGTCGCCCACCAGGGTGCCCAGACGTCGGCCGTGCCGAGCGTGACGAACGACGGCAGCGCTCCGAACGCGACGGCGTAGGGGACCCAGGAGATCGCGGTCGACTTCAGGCCGAGGTTGTACGCCCAGGCGCAGGCTACGAACAGCAGATGCATCGATCCGGCCGCGATGCCGTTGGCAAGGGAGAGCGGAATGGTGACCACGAGCATGACCCCGGCACCGATTGCGAGAGTCCGGCGACTCACCAGTCCACGCACCACGGGCTTGTCCTGCCGGGCCACAATGGTGTCTCGGGTGGCATCAATCGCGTCATTGCTCCAGCCGATCGAGAGGTGGCCGGTGAGGATCGTTGCTGCGACGAGGAGACAACCGGCCGGGCTGCGCCCGGTTGACCACGCCATGGCGGTGACGAGTGCCGTGACGGCAACCGTCGGTCCGGGGTGGCACGCGAGGGCGAGACCACGTGCCCCTCTGAGTACGGTCCGCAGCATCGTCACGTCGGCAACGATGCCACGATGACGCGGATCGCAGCGGTCCGGCCCGCGCTGCCGCCGTACCGCTATCCGCAGGCCGAGCTCACCGATGCCTTCGAGTCCATGTGCCTGCCAGATGGCCGCGGTACGGCGTTGCTCAGGCGGCTGCACGCGAACGCGGGGGTGTCGTACCGGCATCTGGCGCTACCACTGGACAAGTACGCCGTACTCGAGGACTTCGGCGCGGCGAACGACGCGTGGATCGCGGCGGCCGTGGATCTCGGGGCCGAGGCGGTCGCCGGTGCGGTCAAGGACGCCGGGTTGGCGCTGGACGATGTCGACGTACTGATGTTCACGACCGTGACCGGCTTGGCGGCGCCGTCGATCGATGCCCGGGTGGCCCTGCGGCTGGGATTGCGGGAGGACGTGAAGCGGCTGCCGTTGTTCGGGCTCGGCTGTGTCGGCGGAGCGGCCGGGATCGCCCGGCTGCACGATTATCTGAAGGCGTGGCCTTCGCACGTCGCCGTACTGCTGTCGGTCGAGTTGTGCTCGTTGACGTTGCAGCGCGACGACTCGTCGTTGCCGAATCTGGTGGGCGGAGCACTGTTCGGGGACGGCGCCGCCGCGGTGGTGATGACCGGGTCCGAGCATCCGCTGGCGTCGGGGCCGTCGGTGGTGGCGACGAGGAGCCGGCTGTATCCGGACTCGGAGCGCGTGATGGGGTGGGACGTCGGCGCAGGCGGGTTTCGGATCGTGCTCGGAGCGGATGTGCCGGAGGTCGTGCGGACCTATCTGGGTGGGGACGTGCGCGAGTTCCTGGCGTCGTACGGCTTGACGGTGCCGGAGATCGGCACCTGGGTGAGTCATCCTGGCGGACCGAAAGTGCTGGAGGCGGTCGCGGAGACGCTGTCGCTTCGGCCAGGGGCGCTCGATCACACCTGGAAGTCGCTCGATGCGGTCGGCAACTTGTCGTCGTCCTCGGTGCTGCACGTGCTCGGTGACACGCTCAAACGACATCCTTCTCCGGAGGGTCCCGGGGTCTTGCTCGCAATGGGGCCGGGGTTCTGTTCCGAGCTCGTGCTGCTGGAGTGGTGATGTACGGCTGGTATCTGGGATTCGTGCTGCTGGTCGCCGCTGAGCGAATAGCAGAGCTGGTGGTCTCGCTGCGGAACGCTCGCTGGAGCTTCGCGCACGGCGGCGTGGAGTACGGGCGCGCGCACTACCCGTTCATGGTTGCGCTCCACACCGGGCTGCTGGCCGCGTGCATGGTGGAGGCGTTGCACCGGCCGTTCATCCCGGTGCTGGGGTGGACGATGGTCGTGGTGGTGCTGCTGTCACAGATGCTGCGGTGGTGGTGCATCTCGGTCCTCGGACACCAGTGGAACACACGGGTGATCGTCGTACCGGGTTTTCGGTTGGTTGCCCGTGGCCCGTACCGGTGGATCCGCCACCCGAATTACGTGGCCGTCGTGGCGGAGGGAATCGCGCTGCCATTGGTGCACACGGCGTGGGTCACGGCGTTGGTGTTCACCCTGCTGAACATTCCGTTGCTGGCCGTCCGCATCCGCAGCGAAGACGCCGCGCTGAAGTCTGCCTTGGTGACGTGATTGATCTCCTGGTGGCCGGCTGCGGCCCGGCTGGGGCTGCCACGGCGATCCGGGCAGCTTTGGCGGGTCTGTCGGTTGTGGTCGTCGAGCCACGGTCGACTCCCATCGACAAGGCGTGCGGCGAAGGCGTCGCCCACAGCGCTGTCGCGTACCTTTCCCGGTTGGGCGTGGAACTGTCCGGGCGGCCGTTCCACGGCATCCGCTATCTCGACGACACCCACCAGATAGACGCCCGCTTCACCACCGGACCAGGTCTGGGAGTACGCCGTACAGTCCTGCACGCTGCACTGTTGGCCCGCCTGGCCGCGCTGGACATTCCCATTGTCCGTACCCGAGTCGGAGCCATCACTCAGAACGCCACCTCAGTCACAGCGGCCGGCCACACCGCCCGCTACCTGGCCGCCGCCGACGGCCTCCATTCCCCCATCCGCCGTCAGCTCAATCTCACCCACCCTGGCTCTCCTTTCGCCTGGCGTGGCGCAGCAGGCGCCACGCGGCGCGGATTGCGCCAGCACTTCGCTGTCGCACCGTGGACCGATCTTGTGGAGGTGTACTGGTCCCACCTCGGCGAGGCTTACGTGACGCCGGTCGCCGACGACCTCGTCGGCGTCGCGGTCCTCACCTCGGCGCGGGGGACCTTCGACTCGCACCTCGACGCGTTCCCCGCGTTGAAGCGCCGCCTGACCGGGGCCCAACCGGCGAGCAGCGTGATGGGCGCCGGACCGCTTCGTCAGCGCGTCAGCGCCCGCACCGCCGGCCGGGTCCTCCTGGTCGGCGATGCCGCCGGTTATGTCGACGCGCTCACCGGCGAAGGCATCGCAGTCGCCGTCCGTACCTCGGCCGAACTCGTGGACTGTGTCCGCAACGACCGTCCGCAGGACTACGAAGCAGCCTGGCGGCGCGTCTCGTGGGAGTGCCGCCTGCTCACGGCATCGTTGCTCTGGGCCCGCAACCGGCCACTGCTGGCACCCCGCATCGTCCCGGCCGCCGCTGCGCTCCCCGGCATCTACCGCACCGTCGTCAACCGGTTGACCTGAGCAACAAAATATGGGGCCCGGCGATCGCTCAGA